>JGI20214J51088_10001963_pt1 | contig 13920 bp, 10 predicted proteins | sample WetSurMetagenome_FD_51088 | JGI IMG/M metagenome (IMG submission 51088) | reverse complement strand
GTGGATGTAACGAACAGGGAAAGCCTGAATAAACTTGCTGAGGCTGTGGTCCAGAAGTTTGGTAGAGTTGATATCCTGGTCAACGCACAGGGTATTAATATTAAAATGGTAGCTACAGATATCGACGATGCTAAATGGGACTCGATGTTCGCAACCAACGTAAAGGGAGTGATGCTGGCCTGCAAGGCATTCGGTAAGTATATGATCGCGAATAAAAACGGCAAGATCATTAATTTTTCNTCCGTTCGCGGCATTCGAGGTACCGATGGCGGCAATTTGACTTATGGAGCTACGAAGGGCGCGGTAGATATGATCACACGGATGCTGGCCGCAGAATGGGCTCCGTACAATATCAAGGTTAACGCTGTAGCACCATCAGTAGTGGCAACTGAAGCGTGGTTGAAAGCAGTTACTCCCGAACGCCAACAGCTCTTGCTATCCAAAACACTGTTTAAGAGATTTACCGGTCCTGAGGATGTAGCGGCTGCTTGTGTTTACCTGGCATCATCGGAGGCTGATAATGTGACCGGGCAAATTATGTACGTAGACGGAGGACTGACGGCGGTAGGTTAATAACTAAATATCCAAATATCAAAGCCGCAGGTAACGGCTAATAATCAATCAGTGATTTAAGATATCGGATAGATGATCGAAGATTGTATTACCACATTTTCCGGAACAACGAATCGCTTTATATATCTGAGAGTATTTCTTGATTATTCGTGTATGAGATTAGAGGATAAATACGATGAAGGTTGAAGATATAAAAAAAATACTGGTGGTGGGAGCCGGGACGATGGGACACGGTATTGCCCAGGTGTTTGCTACTGAAGGTTATGAAGTGTTCCTGTTTTCACGAACTCGAGAAACGCTGGACCGGGCAAAAGTTTTAATTGGGTCCAGTCTGGATACTTTCGTTAAGGAAGGCATGGTTGAACAAAGCCAGATACCGGTAATTATCGATCGCATAAAAATGACACAATCGCTGGAAGAAGGGGCAAAAGACGCGGATGTGGTCTTTGAGACGGTTGTAGAGAACCGCGAAGCGAAAATAGATATATTCAAAAAACTGGATGCTGCCTGCCCCCCGCATACACTGCTGGCAAGCAATACAACCGCATTAAATATATTTGATTTCGTACAAACAGGACGTCCGGATAAGGTACTTATAGGACACTGGTATACGCCGCCGCAGCTCATTCCTCTGGTAGATGTTGTTAAAGGACCACAAACCAGCGAAGATTCTATGCAGCTTATGATCGGTCTAATGAAAAAGGCAGGTAAAGCACCTCTGCGGTTGAATAAATTTGTTTCCGGGTATATCGTATCACGTTTTCAAATATCCAACCTTAAAGAAGTACTTTATCTTCTGGACAATGACATCATCTCACCTGAAGAACTGGATACAGCCGCCAGAGCAGGGTGGGCACTGAGGATGCTGGTGCTCGGGTTAGTACAGAGGATGGACTATGGCGGACTGGACCTTTCGGTAAAGAACCTGGACAGTCCATATGTACAGAGCCAGCTAGCACCGCATGATTATAAGCCAAAGAAGATATATGAACTGGTGAAAAATGGTAATCTCGGTGTTAAGACCGGCAAAGGTTTTTACGAGTACAAAGAAAAAACCGAGGCGGAATATTATGCTGAAAGAGATATAAAGCTGCTCAAAGTGCTGAAAGTGTATAACGAGTTATTCGGGGAATAATGCAAGGAATAATTTAATAACCAATAACCAAAAAGAACAATAACTAAAAAGAAGAAANAAGAAAAAGTGANTGAAAGATCAGACCTGAATTTNTTTTTCCGACCNTNATCNATGGCTATTATCGGGGCATCGGAAGCTTCGGACTCTTATGGTACCCGGTATATCCAGGCACTACTCGATTTCGGATACAAGGGCGCCATATATGCAGTTAATCATTCCGGTGACGTTACACTCGGTTATAAAATTTACCGTTCGGTGCTTGATATCCCGGAAAAGGTGGACCTGGCGGCAATCTGTGTCCCCGCGCGTTTTGTGCCGTCTATTTTGCTCGAATGCGTACAGCACCGAATCAAAGCGGCGATCGTTCTCAGTGCCGGTTTCAGTGAATCGGGCGAAGACGGTCGTTTGCTGGAAAATGAACTTGTGGGTATCGCACGTAAAGGTATCCGTATCATAGGACCGAACTGTTTCGGCACTTACTGTCCGGCCGGAGGTATTACAATCGTGCCTGGTGGTGGTTTCCCCCGGCAAGGCGGCGGTACTGCTTTGATCGCTCAGAGCGGACAGCTTTCAGAAGGAATTGTCGGTCGCTCTTTCGGAGAAGGGATCAGGTATTCCAAAGTAGCCAGCTATGGTAATGCCAGTGATGTAAATGAAGCCGATTTATTGGATTATTTAGCAAACGACATTGATACAAAGGTAATAACCTCATATATGGAGGGTGTAAAAGACGGCCGGCGTTTCTTTGAAACCGCCCGCCGCTGTACCGGCAAAAAACCGGTACTCCTGTGGAAAGTTGGTCTAACAAATAAAGGTGCCGCGGCAGCAAGCTCACACACCGGTTCTCTCGCCGGTACCAGTAAAACGTGGGATGCTTTTTTCAAACAGACAAGAGCTATAAAAATAAACACCCTCGAAGAGATGGTAGATACCAGTACAGGTTTTACCTGTTTCCCGCGGGGCTGCGGTCGTCGAATCGCTCTGGTGAGTGGTGGTGGTGCCGGGGCGGTGATAGGTGCAGATGCGATTGAAAACGCCGGTTTATTACTGCCCGAGTTGGACCTGCCGGTCGAAAAACAGTTGCGGGCGATTTTGCCGTCAATAGGTACTTCCGTAAAAAATCCTCTTGATATCGGTAATCCTCACCCACCGCTTAAGTTGTTTCGTTCTGTGCTGGAAGCAATTGCCGGGAGTGATGGGATAGATGTCATAGTTATACGCCGCATATTCTTTTCCATTACTGTTAGTAAAATATTCTCGGGTACCGCTGCCCCATCCGATGAGGAACAGCAGGAACTGCTGGCTATTCCGGTCGAGATCAAGAATAAATTCCATAAGTCGATGGTAATAATACTACCAGAGGATTTGACGGGTGTCGAAGCTATTGCTCTTGAAGAAGAACGCAGGAAGATCCGCGACTATTATTTTACTAACGGTATTCCGGTCTATCTCACTGAAAACCGTGCATTTACGGCTATATCACACCTGGCGTCATTTAAAGACAGCCGCGAGTTGGCTATGAACGATAAGCCGTGAGTATTGATTTATATCGAGACATGAAATAGTAGGGGAGAGGTAAATGACTGAAAAGATTACTCATAGTATTGATGTAGGCGGACCGATTACCGTCCATGTCATAGATGGGAAAATCAGAAGAATACGGCCGCTGGTTCTTGATGATACGGATCCAAAAGGTTGGGTTATCAGGGCTCGCGGCAAGGAATTTACACCTCCCAGGAACACCACCGTAACGCTTGCGGCTCTCAACGAGAGGGTCAGGGCATATGCCTACGATAGAATAAAATATCCCATGATCCGCGAGGATTTTGTCGAGACTGAGGACGGCAAGGACCGTAATACGCAGAACAGAGGAAAATCAGGGTATCGCCGTGCTACCTGGGAAGAAGCACTAAACCTGGTCGCCAGGGAAACAAAACGTATCCAGGGCAAATACGGGAAGGAAGCTGTTACTGCCATCACCTCGTCTCATCATTCATGGGGACTGGTTGGATACAAATTAAGTACTTTTAAACGTTTCTTTAATCTTTTGGGATATACACAAATATGGGACAATCCGGATAGCTGGGAAGGTTTTCACTGGGGTGCTACCCACACCTACGGTTATTATTGGCGTCTCGGCGGACCGGAGCCTTTTGACCTCTTGGAAGATGCTCTAAAGAATGTGGAGACCATGATATTGTGGTCTCACGACCCGGATACAACACGCGGCGGCTATGCTGCCAATGAAAGTGCCATCTGGAGACACTGGCTCAAAGAATTGGGAGTTCAGTTCATTTATATCGACCCCTTCCATAATTTTTCCAGTGTTAAGAATGGTGATAAATGGTTCGCTCCGAGGCCGGGCACCGATGCTGCCCTGGCAGAAGCGATCGCCTATGTCTGGTTGACTGAAGAGACATATGATAAAGAATATATTAAGAAGCATGCCCACCGTTTTAACGAATGGGCTGATCTTATTCTGGGAAAAGGCATAGACCATACTCCGAGGACACCGAAGTGGGCGGAGGCTTTAACCGGAATAAAGGCTGCCGATATCAAGGCATTGGCTCGCCGCTGGGCTTCCACAAAAACTATGGGCGGGTCAGGAATGCGCGGCGGTTTCGGCGGCGTTTGCCGCACGGCCGGCGGCTGCGATTTTTCACGTCTTATGGTTCAATTATTCGCCATGCAGGGCATGGGAAAACCGGGCAGTAACATCTGGACAGGTACTACAGGTGCACCCATGGACTATAACTTCTGGTTCGGCGGATATTCCGATCCCAAAGCCTCGATCGCTAACGAACCGGTTGCTGATAAAACGGCGGTCAACCCGGTAAAACAGAAACTATACAGGCTAAATCTTCCCGATGCAATTTTAAACGGGCATTACGAATGGCTGGGCGAGGGCTTTTGCGGTCAGAGCCTCGAGCAACAGTTCACTGAGAATATTTATCCACTGCCTGGCTGCTCGAAGGTACACATGTTCTACCGTTACGGAGGCACTTTCCTGGGCACTATGCTGGATACCAACAAGTGGGTGAGGATGTACCAGAGCGGCGAGCTCGAGTTCGTCGTAAATCAGGATATCTTCTTTCACGGCGAAGCACGCTTTGCCGATGTGATCCTGCCTGCTTGTACTAATCTTGAGAGGACCGATATCGGAGAGTTCTCCAACTCAGGAAACGGAGGCTACCAATCACACAGTCAGACTGGGAATAACTGGCAGGTGATGGTTTACCAGGAGAAAGCTATCGAGCCTCTCTGGGAATCACACAGTGATTACTGGATTTTCTCACGTTTGGCTGAAAAGCTGGGTTTCGGGCAGGAATATACCGAAGGACGTGACGAGGAGGGCTGGTGTAAGCGCTTCTGGGAGAAATCCGACCTGTGTAAGAAAATCAGCTGGGAAGATTTTAAAAAGAAGGGTTACTATATCGCCGGTGTTCCTGAGAATTGGCAAAGACACTTTGGCTTCCGCTGGTTCGCCGAAGGCTACTCGTGCGATACCCCGAACCATAAGCCATTTATGGAACAGGGCAAGCTTGGTACTGACACCGGAAAATTTGAATTTGTTTCCGAGAGTATCCTGCGTCTCTCCCCCAATGATGAAGCAAGGACTCCTATGGCTTATTACAAAGACAGTTGGGAAGGTCACAGGTCTCTGATTGCCAGGAAGTTCCCATTTCATTTGATCTCACCGCATCCGAGGTTCGATTACCATACTCACTACAACTCGAGCTGTAAATGGCTTTGGGAGATACCTGAGAATCGTAAAGTACTGCAGGGCAATCCTTACATTATCGCCCGTATACATCCCATAAAGGCGGCGGAAAAGGGGATCAAGGACGGAGATTTGATGCTCCTTTTCAATGACCGCGGTTCAGTATTAACGGTTGCCAGGGTCACGAATCGTGTGCAGGTTAATACGATTCACTGCTATGGTTCATCGGCTATTTATAATCCCACCAGGCCGGGAGGGTTCGAAATGGAAAAAGGCGGTTGCGTGAATTTGCTGGTCCCCGGCCAGTTGATCGGCACCAGAGTACCGGGTATGGCACCGAATTCCTGTATGCTGGATGTCAAGAAGTATGAAGGTGAACTGACGTTCGGCCAGGGGTTTGAGAGTATTCTGAAAAAGATCGACCGGGAGGATTAAGGAAATGACCAGATACGGCATTGCGGTAGACACTGCCAGGTGTATGGCCTGTTATAACTGTTTCATGGCCTGCAAGGATGAGCACTGCGGTTTCGATAATATGCCCGTCGCCAGGGCACAGCCGGAAACAGGCCAATTCTGGATAAACCTGAAAGAAACTGAACGCGGCAACGATAGCCGCAAGATAAAGGTACTGACGGTTCCGACACTCTGCTCGCACTGTGCAGAACCGGTCTGTGCCAGGGATGCACCACAAGGTGCCGTATATATCAGAGAAGACGGGATTGTAATCATCGATCCCGTGAAAGCTAAAGGACAAAAACAAATAGTGGCTGCGTGTCCTACGGGTACTATATTTTGGAATGAGGATCTCAAAATCCCGCAAAAGTGTACCATGTGTGCTCATTTGCTCGATAAAGGTTATAAACAGCCACGGTGCGTGGAAGTCTGTCCTAACCAGGCATTGATATTCGGCGATCTGGATGACGATAAAAGCGAAATTTCGAGGAAGATAGTCTGTAACAAGGTTACGCCTTTAGCTGCACTTGAAGGTATAAAAACGAATGTAGTCCACCTTAATATCCCCACAGTATTTCTGGCCGGAACCGTATACTTGCCGGATGACGAGGTAGCTATCGGGGTAAAAGTACAGCTTCGCTCGAAAAAAGGGAAAATCTACGAGACAACTACCAACTATTTCGGTGATTGGGAGGTAGAGAATCTCGAAAAGGGCGAAGCCTACGATATCAGCATAGATTTGGCAGGTTTTGAGACGATCAAGTTGATTGCCATTGCCGACAGCGATAAATATGTCGGCGAAAGCCTGATGACGCCTCGGAAATAAAGNGTAATAGGACTTGCAATGGGACCCTTTACAAGGCTTTTACACCATCAGCGGGACAAGAAATGACAAGAGCGGCAAAGAATAAGAGCGAAGGCGGAAAAGTTATCGTTCGCGGTCTGGCGTTTTGCTCTACTACCGTGGACAGCAACTCCGTACAGGTTGATGTTGATAACGGTAAGATTGTCCGTATCCGGCCGTTACATTTCGATTGGAAATACAAAGACCTGAAACCATGGAAATTGCATGCGAAGGGCAAAACATTTGTACCTTCGATGAAGTCTCTTATACCTCCTTATACCCTCGGATATAAAAACCGTGTTTATTCCCTTAACAGGGTTCTCTATCCCATGAAGAGAGCCGATTGGGACCCGAATGGCAACAGAAACCCGCAAACCAGGGGCTCCAGCAAGTATGTCCGTATTTCCTGGGACGAAGCCCTGGATATTATCGTCGGCGAGATCAAAAGAGTTAGAGAAAAATATGGGATGGAGGCCATTCTGTCCCAATCTGACGGTCACGGTGAGACCAAGACAATACACGCTGCACACGGTTGTAACCGTAAACTGCTCAGCTTACTGGGCGGATATACTTTACAGACCAGGAACACTGATAGCTGGGAAGGCTGGTACTGGGGTGCCAAGCACGTCTGGGGATGCGAAAATCTCGGTCAGATGACGCCGGTTACGAACGTAATATGGGATGTCTCGAAAAATACCGATGCTATTTTGTTCTGGGGCTGCGATCCGGAGACAACCCCGTGGGGATTTGACGGTCAATTAGCCAGCAACCTCTGTTACTGGTTCAACGATCTGGACATAAAATCTATTTATATTTGTCCAGATTTAAATTACGGTGCTGCCGTCCATGCGGATAAGTGGATACCCGTTCTTCCGAATACCGACGCAGCTTTATACCTGGCTATAGCATANATCTGGATAACTGAAGGTATTTACGATAAAGAATATGTGAGTACCCATACGGTGGGTTTTGATAAATTCCGTGACTATATTCTGGGCAGGGAAGACGGTATCGAAAAGACTCCGAAATGGGCTGCTACAATTACCGGCGTAGCTTCTTACACTATTAAAGCCCTGGCCAGGTACTGGGGAAAGCATACGGTAAGTATTGCTATCGGTAACGGCGGTCCGGGTATCCGCGGGCCGTATGCTACCGAGCCGGGACGTTTACAGGCTGCTTTGCTGGCTATGCAGGGAGTAGGCAAACCGGGAGTCCACCAATTCAAAATGATCGAGTGGGGACTATACAACACTAAAACGACGATACCTCTCCCGGAACCTGAATATATACCGAATATGACTCATGCCCACCGTGGCTGGCAATATACTGATACGCCCCGCCAGTTCATTCCCAAGAACTTAATACATGAAGCTATTTTGCGGCCGCCGATTTACTGGTATGGTACGACACTCTCACGTGATTCCGTTGAACAGCAATTCATACCGTACCGGTATCCCCTGCCCGACGGGACCGAAATACATATGATCTGGACTGATAGCCCATCGTGGATGACCTGCTGGAACGATACCAACGATTTTGTCCGTGCTCTGCGTGACACTAAAATTGAGTTTGTACTGGCACAGCATCCATGGTTTGAAAATGACTGTCAGCTGGCTGACCTCGTTCTGCCTTCGCTTACCGTAATGGAGTGCGATGATATCGGTGTTCAGACTATGAGCGGGCAGTTCGCTGTAATAACGCCGGAACCAAAGGCTATAGAACCGCTTGGAGAATCAAGAAGCGATTATGAGATTGTCTGTGCGATTGCCGAAAGATTTGGTTTGTTAAAAGAGTATACCGAAGGTAGGAGCGTGGCAGATTGGATCAAAGAAGGTTATCGGACCAGCGGAGCCGCAGGCGATATCAGTTGGAAGGAACTTCAGCGAAAAGGATATTACGTAATACCGCCGGCGGAAAAATGGCAGGAAAAGCCGGCCGGTTTGTATAAATTTTACATCGATCCGGAAAATAATCCGGTGAATACACCCAGCGGCAAAATAGAGTTTTNTTCCGAAAGACTGGCGGCAGCATTTCCAGATGATTTCGAACGACCACCGGTTCCGCACTGGATCAAGGAAGGTGAAACTCACCAGGAGACTCTATTCACTGAAAGAGCAAAAAAATATCCCTTACTTGTTATTTCCAATCATCCCAGATGGAGGGTACATTCGCAGCACGACGATATGGTCTGGCTGCGGGAAATTCACACCTGTAAGGTTAGAGGCCCCGATGGTTATTATTATGAACCGGTCTGGCTAAATCCGGTTGACGCGGCCGCAAGAGGTATCCTGGATGGCGATGTAGTTAAGATATTTAACGAAAGGGGAGCTTTACTGGCCGGCGCATGGCTGACGGAAAGAATACGTTCCAGTGCAGTTTATATCGAACACGGTGCCAGATGGGACCCGATCTTACCTGGGGAATTGGACAGAGGAGGGGATATTAATACCATCACGCCGCACAAGACTACTTCAAAAAATGCCACCGGGATGGTAGCCAGTGGTTTCCTNGTTGATGTTGTTNAGGTTGACATAAAGTTGTTAAATGAGCAGTATCCCGAAGCGTTTAACCGGCCATATGACAGAGACTCCGGACTGATAAGGGAACGGATAATTGAATAATTTCCGGAGAAATATTTTTCTTGTGATCTGATTGCTGAAAGCTGATTTATGGGCAAAGTACTAATAATCGATATTACTAGATGCAACGGCTGCCATAATTGTCAGGTTGCCTGCAAAGATGAGCATGTGGGCAACGACTGGTCTCCAGTGGCCAGGCCGCAGCCGTTAGCAGGGCAGTTCTGGACCAGGGTTAAGGACACGGTAAGGGGCACTGTTCCGAAAGTAAAGGTGACCTATAATCATACTATTTGTCAGCACTGCAGAGAGGCACCGTGTATTACGGCCTGTCCCAACAAGGCTATCTACAGGAGACCGGATGGTATTGTTATCATAGACCCTTTAAAATGTGCCGGCGGTAAAAAATGTATCGAGGCGTGTCCTTACGAGGGAGTCATCTATTATAATGAAAAATTGAATATTTCTCAGAAATGCACCTTTTGTGCTCATCTTCTGGATAAGGGCTGGAAAGAGACAAGGTGTTCCGATGCCTGTCCAACTGGTGCTTTTACCTTCGGTGAAGAAGTTGACCTTGAAGACAAAATTGACCGTGCTGAACTGTTACGGCCGGAATTGAATACAGGTCCGCGTGTATATTATATCGGTCTTACGAAAAGGTTTATCGGGGGTACGGTGTACGATCCGGAAGCAGATGAGATTATCGCTGAAGCTGAAGTGACAATCGTAAATCCTGCGAACAAGAGTATGATGGTGAAGACGGATGAGTTCGGCGATTTCTGGTTGGACGGTCTTTTGCCGGGTAAGTATTCCGTGACGATAAGTAAAAAAGGCTACAAAATACAATCTATAAATGCCGATATTACCGACAATGATGTTAATTTGGGCGATATTGCTTTGACGCCGGAGAAAAATGAGAGTAATCGTTAATATCGCTTCTGATACCGCTGCCGAGGCTGCCGGGTGGCGGGCCAGAGCCGTTCAGATTCTAAATAAGTCTGAAGCTCCGTTATACGAAGTACTTAACAAAATTAAATTAAAAAGCGGTGCCACTATGTCAGATTTGATAACCGGCGGTGAAGATCTGAAAAAAGGATGGATACTCTACATCAACGGCAACAGGCATAATGGTGGTTCCGGTCTTTCCAATATTATAAAAGATAATGTTCAGATACACATCATNAATGAGCGAGATAAACGGGAAACAAAGTCTGAATAATAAAAAAAGCGGGGCAGGTACAATTTGCTTACCTATTTTTTAACATGATTTGATATAATATCAAGGTCTATTTACCGGTAAACTATTTTTCATTGTTTGTTTTAGTTGAAGCACTTTCAAATGGAGTTCGTACCCGGTTCGGCAGGATAAACAAAGTCAAGACCACACTTACCACCATGATGATTGCCGCAACTATAAGGGCACGCTGAGCTCCGGAAGTAAACGCCTGGTTAGACTGGTCAACGATCATTTTTGATAATAATGGATTAGACAAATTTTGTGCGACGATATGCGCTCCTTGAATACTATCTCGAATAGCTCCGGTGGCTTGAGCGGGCAATTGTACCGGCCATGGCACGGCGTCTATTTTGGCAATATAGGTAGAATTGAGAATTGTTCCCAGCACAGCTACTCCCAGGGCTCCACCAATTTGCCGGGTGGTATTATTCATAGCTGAACCAACCCCGGCCTGATTAACGGGTATTGCTCCCATAACGGAGTTTGTTGCTGGGCTCATAACGAAACCGATACCTAATGCGACAATGCACATAGCGAAGGCAAATTTTACATAGCTAACGTCTACAGCAGCGATACCGGCGAAATAGAAAAAACCGACCGCCGCGATCAATATGCCGAGAGCTACTGTAAATTTAGTACCTATATATTGTGCAATCCGGGCCGAAACTGCAGCCGAAATAAAAGATACCGCAGCCATTGGCAAAAGCCGTATACCCGATTCAAGCGGCGTATAGCCCTGAACAGACTGCAAAAATTGTCCAAGGAAAAACAGTGAACCCATCATACCGAATGAAACCAGAGTCAACGCTACATTAGCACCGGTAAAGGACATATTTTTAAAGAATTGAATAGGCAACATGGCATTCTTTGATTTGAGTTCCCAAAAAATAAAAATTCCGAGAAAGATGGTTGCAGCACCGAAGGCATAAAGGACTTGAGGAGCAGTCCAGCTCTCCTGACCGGCCTGGATAATGGCAAAAACCAGAGAAAAAACGCCTCCGATAGATAAAATCGTTCCCCAAAGATCTATTTTACGGGGATTGTCCGTTTTTGAATTACTAATAAAATATGAGCCGCCGATGATTCCTATAGCGATAATCGGGATATTAATGTAAAATACGGAACTCCAGTGGAAGTTGTTCAAAAGCCAGCCTCCGATTACAGGACCGATCCCCATCCCCAGAGAAAAAGTAGCCGCCCACAAAGCGATTGCCTGTGCGCGCTCCTTCGGTTCCCTGAAAGTGGCGGTTAAGATTGACAAAGTAGCCGGCATAATCGTAGCGGCACCGATACCCATCAGAGCCCGCATCGTAATAAGCATTCCGGTAGAGTTGGAAAGTGCTGCACCAAGTGAAAATAACCCGAAAATTATTAATCCAGCCATAAGAGTAGGCTTACGTCCAAAACGGTCGCCCAGATAACCCACCGTAAGCAACAGTCCTGCAATGGCAAGGACATAGGCGTCCACAATCCATTGTAACTGACTGGCACTGGAGCCGAGGTCTTTTGCAATGGAAGGTAAAGCCAAATTAAGTACTGTGTTATCAAGAGAAATGACCAGCAGAGAGATACCCATAAAAGCAAGTGCGATCCATCTTTGACGATAACCCTTTGTCTGTTCCAGCATGAACGCTCCAATTCTACCAATGTGTTTTGTGAATTATATATTCAAAGAAGAGCTTATCATAGTGGCTGCGGTTAGCACAAATACATCTTATAATCGTCTAAGAATCCCAGCCAGTTTAAGTAAAACCAGCTCGATTTGTAGTAAAAAGGAGCAAGTAACGTTAAATGAATAATTCATTAATAATATTTGATTAAAACGAAAATAGAACATTGAATCTAATAAGTTTTTTCTTCGATGCGGGTGTCAATCATTTTAATGTATGTTTCACATTATATCTCTATAATACAAAAGTAAGATACCGGCAATTAGAGTTCACCAGAAAGATACTCATGACAATTGTCATATAATATCCGTTTAATATGTAACACTCAAAAATGCTGGTGTGGTTACCTCTGACACTACCTGTGGTATTCTTTACCAGTGTAAAAATGAAATAGAGACATTAGAAAGGAAATAAGTTAAATGGATCGGTATGGAGATGAGGTGGTTTCAATAATTATTCCTACATATAATGAACGGGAAAATATCGGTCCGCTCGTGAAGAACCTTCATCATAACCTGAGCCGCTGCAATTACGAGATCATCTTCGTGGATGATGACAGCCATGACGGAACGTCTGATGCTGTTAATTCTCTGGCTGCTGAGTATCCCGTCAAAGTTATGGTGCGGAAGGATAAAAGGGGTCTAGCGTCGGCAGTAGTTGATGGGATTAAAATAGCCGGAGGGGACACTATTGTAGTGATGGACGCTGATCTTCAGCATCCTCCTGAAGTTGTACCTGAACTTCTCGGCGCTTTAACAACATATGAACTCGCAGTAGGTTCCCGCTATTGTAAGGGCGGCAGTGCCGGTGAATGGACAATTACCCGTAAAATCGTATCAAAAGTAGCTAATTTACTGGCGCTGCCTCTCGCACCCGGTGTAAAAGACCGAATGAGCGGATTCTTTGCCTTCCACCGTAGAGCAGTAAATATTGACTCTCTGAACCCGGTAGGATGGAAAATAGGTCTCGAAGTTATAGCTCGGGTGAACCATGGTACCGCTACTGAGGTCCCATATACGTTTGTGCCGCGGGCCCGGGGGGATTCCAAATTGTCAAACCGGGTTATGTGGCAGTATCTGAAACAGTTAGTAAAGCTCTACTTTAATAAATATCAAATATCAAACTTTATGCTCGTCGGAGGGATAGGGTATGTCATTAACATGGCAGTGTACAGTTTGCTTACTTTAAACATGAAGACAAACCAAACGACTTTTTTAGGCCAGCATTTCTACCTGGTACCTTTTGTTGTTTCGTCTTTACTGGCCATCGCGAGTAACTACATTTTGAACAAAATCTGGACGTTTAAAGGGTGGAACGAGCAACGGTTGGGCGGTCTGCGTTATCTGCTTATGGCCCTGGCGACTTTATTACTGGATATGTTATTTTTGAGTTTGCTGGTAGATGTGGGGAAATTGCCGCCCGTCCCTTCCGCTGCTCTAGCCATATTAATCGTTTTTGTGGTACGGTTTATGATCGCCAGGAGGTGGGTATGGTCGAAAAAGTCTGTATAGCGATTATCACATTCCCTTTTAAAGTAATCCAGGCTCATTTTGACCTTTTGGGGAAAATGGTGTGGTCCAAGAGTTCGATACGGGCTGAAATATCAAATGGTGATGGTTCAAATTCTGGTGATAGATGCCCGGTGCATGTGTCCGATGAGGTAAGGTAAAATCAATTATATAACAGCCCTGGCCGTTGGGTTTAATGTGGC
>JGI20214J51088_10001961_pt1 | contig 13925 bp, 7 predicted proteins | sample WetSurMetagenome_FD_51088 | JGI IMG/M metagenome (IMG submission 51088) | reverse complement strand
CCGTTAACATCACTCATAAACAAAGTGCAGTTATCATTATACATCTTCACAAAATCAGGCACCGATTGGTCTCCGGGATAAGGTGCACAAAAATGCAATTGCTTGGCATCACCATAACTTTTGCCCAACATAAGATATGATATTTTGTTTGCCTTGATAAGCGGTAACAATGTTTCTGTCCAGAAATGCTTGTCAGGTATACCCTCCATACCGGTGGTAATGCCGATAATTTTATTCTGGGCTTCTCCATAATTTACGAGCATAGGCAACATCTTCGACATTACATTTTGATAANTAGTCACACTCTTATCCGTATTCGGTTGAATATACTNGAAGTCTATTACATCAACTCCTTCACNGGGAAAACACGACATAAACACAGCCTCATCACCAACTTTAACTTGTGTATAAGCAAACANAACATTATCCACACCGTCATGCTTAAGCCACCCCATTGTCTGCTGATACAATTCCTTATAGTTACCTGCCGATATATTGCTCCACCACGATTTACCTGTTTCAGGATAAAGACTGAGAACCACAGGTACTTTTATGCCATAAACGTCTTGCAACGAACCAAGATACACGGCAACCTTCTTTGTCCATCCTTTCAAAGCTTTGTTTGACGGTGTTCCATCTTGCAACAGTTGCGCCATATCCTTATCTGTTACTTTCAATTTATTACCGAAAGGATTAGGAGTCGTCCACGACATTGTAATAAGCCCGCCATGACGAATATAATCCAATATATCCCTACGCATCAAATTAAAATTGATAGAATCGATATTAATCGGCAGCCCTTTCTCCACACCTGCCAATTCAAATCCGATGCAAGAAGGCAAATCATCACAAATACTTTTGAAATCGCTACTTTGGATATTATTCTTCCACCCTACTCCTTCGATAGTACCGTATTCCTGACCGAAGAGTACGCCCTTATCCTTGAAAGTCCTTAAATTTTTATTAAGAAACTCAGTACGAGTGGTCAATCCGCTTTTACCTATTGAATCATACGATTCCTTTTCTTTGTGATGACAAGCTGTAAATAATGTTGCAACAAACAACCCGCATAAAATATATTTTATCACTTTCATTATAATATTGTTTTAATAACTTACCTGACTACGATCTATAACATACGACCGGCTCATAGCATCTTTCCAAAAACTGTCGCTGCACATATAATTAGTCGTTGACGTGCCCTGGCAATAATTATAATCATACCACGGCATAAAATAAAGCCAACGACAACCTTTCAACCATTGATCGGAAATATTTGCTTGCGTTGCAGCTATAGTAGTATTATTGGTTACGCTATTTCCACACTCGGCCAAAGTTACCATTTTATTCGGATAGAGCGTGCTGATTTGCGAATACTCGGTATAACACTGATCTGCGGTGTCGCCATAAAGGTCGCGACCAATAATATCCACATAATTATCACTTGGATAAAACGCAGAATCAATGCCATATTGACTGCTGTCTCCATCATAATTTTGCGTAACCCATACCCATATCAGATTATGTATGCCTTTCTGTTGAAAATACGAATACATTGCCTGCCACAATTTTACATAGTAAGTGGCACCGTCATATCCCCACCAGAACCATGCCGTTCCTGTATAATTCTTAGCATACGTATTGCCGGCAGCTTCATGAAACGGGCGCCATATTGCAGCAATACCTGCATTCTGCAACTTCAACAACACAGCACATACCTTATCCATTTGTTTATAAAAATATGTTTGTTCCCAAGAACCACTCGTAAAAATGTTTTTACAACGGAATGTGGTTTGTGTAGGATCATAAGTGACATCTGTAGAATCGGATGTAGACGTTTTCGGCACTTCAAAATGCCACTCAAGAGATACGATGCCATTATTATTAGCCCAATTGGTAGCAGGAGTAATATCCGAATAATTTATCCAATTGGCCGGTGATGCATATATAAAAATAAAATCATAACAATTTATTGCCGGATATTTACCGGTAACGGTATATTCTTTATCGGCCCCTGTGGTATTCCACGATACATCGGCCATTGCAGCCGACAGGCACTTTGTACCATATATCGACTTCAAATAAGTATACAGACTTTTACATTTAGCCGTAGCATTGGCATCAACAGGAGTTGATGAAATAGTCGATGCTGCAATGGTTGTAAAAGAGAGTGTAATTTCTTTATTGTATAACGTTCCCGTGCCTTTAATCAGACCGGCAGGGACGGTTAAAGTATAGGTGGTGCCTTTTGCCAAACCTGTGGCACTGATGGTTAAGGTTTTGTAATCACTACCTAAAGTAGCACTGCTGACAGTAGCTGAAGAGGAAGTACTCTTCAACGTAATTTGGGTGTAATTTGCAGTAACAAAATTAATTACTTGGTCGAAAGTAAGAGTAATCGTGACGTCGCCGGATGCAATATCAGTTGCCCCACTTGTTGGTGAAGTACTAACAACAGTAGGCTCTGTACCTTCATCATTGTTTCCTCCACCTGATCCTGAACTGCAAGAATACAGGAATAAGATACTACTTGCTATTATTAATAACTTTAATTTCAGATGCTTCATATTATATTAATTAAAAATGGAGGGGAATACAATAAGGGAAAATTCCCCTCCATTAAAATGATACACTATGTTTTGTCTATGCTTTTATGGTGTAATAGTAATCTTTGAAATCGTTAATCCACTACCTTGTATAACAAATGCAACATGACTGCTTGACGATAAAGAAGATGTAATGGCATTAATCATTGCCTGAGTCATAGTAACGGAAATTACAGAGGTATTTCCGTTCCAGTCAGCTGCAGTAGTCAATTGATTCCAATTTGCATCATTAATTTGAGCTTGTCCTGTTTGACTAGCTGCAGTTTTGTAGACCTTCATCACAGATGACCCGGCAGTCAAAGTCCACGATGACATATCATAAGGAGAATTACTGAAAATAGCAAAACGACCTCCGGCCCCCCACGACAACACTACTGGGAATGTAACGGTGTTATTATTATCTATATAAGTTCCACCATCTTGTGTAACAGTAACTTCTGCAGGACTAATTGTAATACTCGGTCCGGTAAACGTCTTACTGCTATAATTTACCATATTTATTGTATACGTAGCATAAGGTACTGTTGAAGGAATTGTAAAAGTAACAGAATTATCTGAACGAGAGCTATAACTCGTAACTTTATAAGTACCTATATAGAAATCTTCTACATTAGTGAAATTCTTACCGGTAATGGTGATTTCATTGCCGGGATTACCAATTGAAGGAGCATTTGAAATAACAGGATCCGTTGACGGGTTAATTGTCAAACCGCTTATGTTGCTGACTGTAGTGCTATTATTCACATTCAAAGAAATATTACTACCGTTTGCAGATGCAGGAACTGTTACTACTATTGATGTTGCGCTTTGCGATTTGAAATTAGCTGCTGTTACGGTGGGTGAGCCACTACCAGGAAATACAATGGAAGCAATCAAATCCAAATCCGTACCGGTAATAGTAACATCATTGCCTGCTATCAGTGTTGACGGAGAGAATGAAGTTATGACAGGCTTAACTAATACATAAGCAACAGTAACAGTCTTACCGTTCGCCAGTGATAAAGTTACATTTCCATCTTGGGCCGCCGTAGGAACAACAGCTGTAATCTTCGTCGCACTTTGTGTGGCAATAGTGCCGCTCGCATTATTAAAGGCAATACCGGTAACCAGGTCAAGATCATTACCTGTTATAGTAATAGTTGCACCACTTTTAACAGGATTCGGTGTCAATGCCAGATTTGTAGGAACAACCGTAGTAATCGTACCTGCCGGAATATCTATTCCGGAATACGTAACTAAATTAACTTCACCGTCAGTGGCTGTTCCAGGCAAAACACATGTTATTGTTTTACCGTCAGCGCTTATAGTCAGAGCAGTTGAATCGATTTTAGCACCTTGAAAAGCAATATATTGAATAAGGTTAAGGCTGGTTCCTGTAAAAGTCATCGTAGCACCTGCTTTAGGTTTTAAAGGACTCATAGCCGTACACGTTGGTAGATTAACAGTCAATGCATCACTTGAATATAAATAGTTGGCTCCACTTGCATTTTCATCCGATAAACAAATTTTACCGGTCTGAGCATGTTTAGGAATAGCAACTGTAATTTTATACCTTGTATGTGTACCAAATTGTGTATCAGGTACCTTTGTATTGTTCTGGAAAATGACTGCATGAATTAAATTCAAATAGTCACCAACAACAGTAACAGAATCACCGACACTACCAACTTCAGTACCTTCGGCTCCAACATAAAATTTAGTAAGTACTATGTTCTCCGTATATGAAATAGGTGTTGCCGTAGTAATAACGCCACCCTTAGCTGTAACCAAACTAACAAGACCGGTAGTACAATTTTCTTTCGGAACCTGTATTGTGATTTCACTGTGTTCGCCGGAAGACACAAGAGTAATATTAGTAATTGTATCTACTCCAGGAATTTTAATCTTTGTTATTTGATCCAAATTAGTGCCTAAGAACTCCAATGTGCCGCCACGTAACACAGGGCATGGTCCGAATGAATTCAATGTAATGCCCTTGCCATACTGATCGGTAGACAAATCATTTTTGTTGCAAGCGGTGAAAGCTATGCTGATCAAAAAGAGCAGACATAACATCCAAACACTTGATAATTTATATTTCTTCATAACTATATTCATTAATAATTACACTTTTATTTATTCAATCGGAGCAATACGAATATTGTCTATGCAAATAGTAGGTGTGCATGCAGTGCCTGCATAAGCGCCTTTATAAACAAAGAATGTCAATCCGGTGAAATGACCGGCTGTAAGCGCACTCAGAGTAGAACCGTCAGGCCCATATTTGAAATCACTCAAAGGTATAGTTACCGTAGTCCATCCTGAGGTTGTATAACCACTTGTAGTACCATACCATGGAGTCCACAATGCACGTGGGTATGAAGTGTTTGAGATATAATTATTATTAGCTGTACTATAAGTAACTTCAGAATCACCGGTAAAGATAATTTGTAATGCGGCTGCATCCCAAACATTAGGAACATTAACTTCAAATTTTAGATCCAAATTACTTGGAGTAGAAGCATCAAACAAAGTACTTAAATCAGGATATCCATTAGTAGGATCAGGCCAATAATCGAAAGAAAAATCATCTTCATCCCAAGTAGCACCGATACCTGCATCCAAAGATCCCTTAAAATACAAGAAATTGCCATCTAAAGATTTAACTCCATCAATACTGGTAGTTGTCTTGCCATTTCTCCACCCGTGGCCAGAAGCCAAAGCTTTGCCATTGCCATCCCAGTCAAAGAGCACATAACGGTCATCGCGGAAATAGAACGTAGATTGACTCTTACCGTATTTTGATGTAACAGTCAAATAACCTTTTTGTGAACCTGTTGGTACCACAAATTTAACTGCTGTCTTTGAATAACTGATAAAATTAGTTACCGACACATTACCTGCCATGGTAATTTTCAACGGACTTGATGTATAGTTTAACAAATAATCACCGGTTAAAGTTACTGTATCACCATCGGCAGCATACTCATTGCTTAATGCTGAAACAACAGGATCAGGAACAAGTACTTTAAATGCATAAGCGGTGGTATCACCATCATTATTGACCATATAAATAGAATCTGTAGGATTGCTTGACAATGTAGTCGGCACCTCTACAATTAATGTATTGCTAGTAATAAAACTTGAATTCAATGTTGCTTCTTGATCATTGAAATACATTTTAGTAATGCTTCTCAAATTTTTACCGACAAAAGTAACATACTGTCCCATATATGCACCTGTAATCAAAGAATCTCTTGAAGAAACTCTACTAAGACGTGCATAGTAAATTGTCGGCGTGCCGCTTGCAATTTTATACTTGTAAGGCTGATCCTCACAAGATTGGAAAGCAAAGCTCAATAATAAGGCCAAGATACTAATTAATACATAGCCAAATATGTTTATTCTAAATTTCATATTATTCATCTTATTATATTATTTATAAGTATACTGAGTAATATCCACGTGCTGAGGAGCTTCCGTCAAATGAGAGTTATATGAAATATCTGATGATGGAAGTGGAATTGTAAAGCTTTTATCAGTAACATTAGGAACAGTAGGATTATTATTATAAAATTCTGTTGAGGTATCGACCGTCCATGCGCCGTTTTGATAATAATTCTTATAAAGATTATCCAACCCATAATACACATCGCGTCGCTGAGCTTTTATTTCATTAATAGCCTCATCAGGATTATAATAATATAAACGTATGAAATCATACCAACGATCACCTTCGCAAGCTAATTCCAAACGGCGTTCTTTCCAAATATCACTCCATGTAATGGATGTCGGTTTGGTATAACTCTTAACAGAACGATAACGTACTTGATAAAATGCATCAATAGCTGAAGCATCGGTTGTAGATGCATTATCGCCTAATACGGCTTCAGCATAAATCAAATATACATCAGCCAAACGAAGGATATGTGTATACAAACCACTATGCATATTAGAAGCAGAAACACCTAACGCAGATAAATGATCGGCTGCATCACCATATAAATGTTTTACTTCATTAGCTCCGGATTCAGATTGATATGTACCAGGACCTTTGTGTGCAGAATAACCTTGATAAATAAACTTTAAATAATCAAAGCCTCCACAATCGGTATAAAAATAATCATACGTATCACCTGCCATCATCATAGTCGCTTTACGACGGTCATCAGCATTGTTTCTTGTTTTACTTAAAGCATTCTCGCCAAATGCATCCTGTAAATCTACAGAAGGACCGGCATAACCGCCCCAGTCATCACCAAACTCATCGAAACCAACTATAGAAAGATCACTCTGTAATGTATTTTGACATGTCCAATGAGTTGAAGAAGCACTCCATGCCCATGATATCAAAGCTTCGTCACTAACATTATTTTTTAGGCGAAATATATCTGAATAATTAGACATTAAAGTCCTGCCACTGTTATCAATGACATCTTTGGCATATTTTGCCGCATTAGCCAAGTCATCAGTGTTACGTGAATGAGCTTTTGTAGTAATGTAGCTATACGAACCAGGGACATAAGTAGTATAATCTTCGCTGAATCCTGCTTTTGTCAAATAAACTTTAGCTAATAATCCTTCGGCACTATATTTATCTAAACGGCCTGTACCGGTAGCATCATTTGAAGGTAATAGTTCAATAGCTTTCTTCAAAGTCATAACAATATAATCATAAATATCACCTATTTTAGCTTTGTATTTACTATTATATGTACCTGATGCTATTTCATCCGTGTTATTATGGATAATCGGTACAGCACCGAATGTTCTAACCAAATAAAAATATGCCATTGCTTTCCATGTAAGACATTCACCTTTACAATAATTCTTAACGTCTTGTGAAGGACCAGAACTATTGTTAATATTATCATATACGGTATTACAATAAGCATTTACCGACCATAAAGATGCAGACATGTTGCACAAATCTTCATCCGTTCCGGTTAAAGTAAAAGTCAAATAAGGAGAAGATCCCCAATAATAATTACCGGCCAATACTTCGCCTACTTTGAAAAAACCTCGTTGAAAATCATACCATGGAGAATTATAAATCGGGTTCACTCCCTCACGGCATTGATCATCATTCTGATAGAAATTACTTACATTATAGCTATCTTCACCAGGTTTATTCAAAAAATCTTTGCATGACGACAATCCCAACCCAACTAAAACTATACAAGCTATTGTTTTAAAATTATATATTTTCATAATGATTTCTTTTAAACGTTTAATTTAAAAAGTAACATTTAAACCAAAAGAATAAACTGTTGGTGAAGGATAACGACCGTTATCCAATCCATACACATAGCCATTAGTATCTGCCGTACTTGCACCAACTTCAGGATCATATCCGGAATAACCGGTAATTGTACACAAATTTTGAATATTACAATATAAGCGGACACTCTCAATATGTACCGGAGTAAGAATCTTCTTAGGTAGTGTATAACCAAATGTAATATTTTTAATTCTCAAATATGAACCGTTTTCAACATAACGATCACTGATACGATCATTTTCGTTAGGGTCACCTACAACTACACGAGGCATGCTTCCTCCGTTAATTACTTGTACATTATCTATATCGTCATACCAATTATAAACTGCAGAAGAATTATTGCCTGTATAACCACCAGAATAATCCTTAGATGAATTAATCTTTGAAATCACAGCATGATTATTTACTTTCTTTAATTGGTTGACCCAAGGACTAGTCATGTGACTCAATGATATACTAAGGTAATTAAATACCTTGTTTCCTACAGAACCATTAATGAATATACTAAAGTCAAAAGACTTATAGTGTAGTGTATTTGTCCATCCAAACGTATACTTAGGCATCGGTGAACCTAAATAAGTACGATCATTTTCATCAATTGTTCCATCACCATTCAAATCTTTATATTTAATATCACCAACCCATACGGTATTACTCTTATTAAATTTACCGTTTGAAGGATAAGCTGTTGGTTTTGCTGAATTCTGAATGTCGGCTAAATTTTTGTAAACGCCATCGCACTTATAGCCATAGAATTGATACAATGAATGACCAACATCACTCTTAGATACAACATCAGTCCACATGCCATATCCTAAAATAGAAGCAGAAGCTGTTCCATTAAGAGCAACCAATTTATTTTTGTTCCAAGAAATTTCGAATTCAGAATCCCAAGAAAAATCTCTTGTCTTAATAGGATGTGCATCTATCGTTATTTCAAGACCTTTATTGCTGATTTTGCCATAATTGCCATAAGGTGCAGCTAAAGCTGAAGACGAATTACCTGAAGTTCCCATATACGACGGTAACTCCAAAGGCATCAACATGTTACTTGAAACTTTATCATACCAATCAATAACCAAATTATAACGATCGTTAAACAGACCTAAATCCAAGCCTATATTTGTTTGCTTCTGTGTTTCCCACTTAATACTAGTATTCGCAATATTTGATTGACGATAACCGGTACCAAGACCTGTTTCCATTTTAGACATAGAAGCGCCCCATTTATAACTTCCAATATTTGAGTTACCTGTTTGCCCCCAGCCTAAACGCAATTTACCATTACTGATAACACCTTTTAAAGGGTCAAAGAATTTCTCATTTGAAAAGCGCCAAGAAGCAGCAAATGAATTAAATGATCCCCATCGATTTTTAGGGCCGAAATTTGAAGAACCATCACGACGCAATGTATATGTAAACAAATAGCGATTATCATAATTGTATGTTTCACGAGTAAAGAATGAGGCCATCGTTGATGAACCAAATCCGCCATTAATTGAGGCAGTACCAGTACCTAATGCTGGATTCTCAACTGAATTTGAAGGCAACCCTGTATTTGAAATAGAAGTATAATCATATTTTGATTCCCAGCATTCTTGTCCAAGCATAGCTGTAAAGTTGTGCTTACCTATATTACCGGTATAAGTCAAGTAATTCTTTAACTGCCAAAATGTATTAGTATTTTTTTGAACTGATGCAGAATTTGAAGTACGTGTCCAATTACCAAAATCTTCTGTAGGATAAAAGACAGAAGCACGTGACCAACCAAAATTATAACCTACTTCTGTATGCCAAACTAATTCTTTAATTGGATTGATATCTGCAAAGAAGTTACCTTCCAAACTATTACGTTTTAAGCGAATATCATTATCCAAAGCTAAAGCAATTGGATTCGGATTTGTTTCTCCCTCACGTGATACCGATGTATATTTCCCATCAATATCATAAATAGGAATATCAGGAGTCGTTGTTAATGCATAAGTGATTATTCCTTCATCCTGATCAGCTTTCAATAAACGTTCATCAGTATTGTTGAATGATGTATTCATACCGAGTTTCAACCAACTTTTTAATTGAGCATCCAAGTTAGTACGAAATCCACAACGCTTAAAGTTAGAACCGATTAAGGTCCCGTCTTGATCCATGTAATTACCGGACACAAAATATTTTACCTTATCAGTACCACCCTGTGCAGATAGTTCATGAGAATTTTCAAATGCTGTACGGAATATAGCATCTTGCCAATTAGTACCTCTTCCCAATGTTGAAGTATCTGAAAAATCATCGCGTTCTGTCGCCATACCTTGAGAAACCAACGAATTATAATACGTTGCATAATCCCGCAAGTCCATCATATCAAGACGTTTTTCCTGATATTGCCAAGCCATCATACCATCATACGAAAACTTAGCATCACCGGCTCTACCTCGTTTAGTGGTAATCAAAACGACACCATTTGCGCCCTGGGCACCATAAATGGCTGTTGCCGATGCATCCTTTAATATTTCCATCGACACAATATCATTAGGATTAATCGTAGACAATGGAGAAATTGAAGATACTGAACCATTGCCAAGAGCATCGCCTAATCCTACAGAAGAACCACTACTTGCCGTATTATTATAAATGACACCATCTATAACATATAAAGGTTCTGCACCGGCATTAATTGTAGCCTGCCCACGTATTCTAATAGAAGAAGACGAACCCGGAGCACCGGTTGTAGCAACAGCTGTTACACCTGCAACACGGCCTTGAAACGATTGGTCCAAATTTGTAATAATCGAACCTTTTAATTGACTTTCATTCATTGACGCTGCCGCTCCNGAAAGATCACTTTTTCTCATTGTNCCGTAACCTACAACGACAACCTCATTAAGTTCTTTAGAAGCTTCAACAAGAAATACTTTAAAATCTTTTCTGTTTCCAATAGGAATTAGTTGGGTTTTATAACCAACNCAAGAAACTTGCAATGTNCCATTCGTAGAAGAAACGGTTAAATCAAANTTACCGTTCAAATCTGTTATGGTTCCATTGGTAGTTCCTTTGACTTGCACATTTACGCCGGGCATTGCCGAGCCGTCCTTGTTGTCAACGACGATTCCGGTTATATGCCCTTGCTGTGCCATAATTTGCACGCTCATTAAGAGTGCCAAAAAGAACAACGTAATGTTTTTCATAAACACATTAATTTACATTAGATATTAATTATTGTTACAAAGCTAATTAAACAAAGATGTTTAAACAACTACTATTTTATCTTTTTGTGATACTTTTTTATCAAAAATATCACTTAACAATATACTTCTTAAAGAAATCCATACGAAAGTTCCACCATGTCAGAGGTACGTTATGGCCGTAAGTTGGGTGTATTCTATACACTTTTTCCTCCTTAACTTGGTTGAACGCGGCAAAATTAATATGCGGTGGACATGTAGGATCTTGTAATCCGCTACCCATTAATATCGGGCATTTAATCCACCCCGCTAGATTCATTATATCGAAATAACTCAAAGTCTTATACAGTTGCTCATCATTTATCCCAAGTTCTTTGGCTTTTGCCAAAACCTTGTCTCCAGGCCAATGCACGATTTTAAAATAATCGGGATAATCACTTAAAAACGGTATCCACGGAGCAGCAGCTCGAATACGGTGATCGAGCGCACAAGCTGCGAAAGTAAATGCACCACCTTGGCTACCACCTTCGGCAAAGATGTTGCGTTTATCTACTTCAGAACGTGAACAGATAAAATCAATGGCACGAACCAAATCCATAAAAGCACCTCTATAATAATAGGTGTCTTTGTCTGCCAACCCGTAAACGGCCCAATCACCATATTTGTTGGTAGGTTCGTTCAATGCCTGACCTCTTACCGACAATATGAATTCTACCAAATTGGGATTATCGCTTGCTTTGGGGCACCATGGCTTTGAACCGTAACCCATATAAGTAATATCTGCCGGATATTTACCCTGTTTTGTAGGAGTAAGGTAATATCCTTGAATTGTGACACCTCCTAAAGATTTCATGCTTACCAAATATACTTTTCGATCTGCATTTGATGAATCTTTCAGTAATTTCATACTGTAGCATGGCTTAACCTTGGCAAGCATCTTATTGGTTTTATCCCAAAACTGCTTTAAATCAGGTTGACCATAAGGAACAGATACAATCTTTTCCGGTTCATAACCGATATTGAACTTCTTTACAATTTCATCCGTATCATCTTTCTCCAAATCATTATGCACCAAAATTTCTTTTTTTACAGTACAACGATAAAAGCCCGGTGCAAGATTTAACATGAAATCTGCCTCAACAGAATCCTCTGCGGCAATATCTTTTGCCTGTGAATCGCATGCTATAACTTTAGAATAATCATCACTGGTAACATTCAACTGCACAACTACATTACGTCTCTCATCCGAATGATTATAAAGCATCACTTTTACGGTAGGTACATCATTGCCATAAAATACCCAATCATGATATTGCAAAACCCTGCCACTCACTACAGGTTGTTCATTAATCGGCTTGTTCGCAATAGCCGTTGATGACAATACGGACAATGCCGACAACATCAAAAGAAATGTTTTCATATCTATATATTAACGTTATTTACTCAATCGATCCGTATAATATGAAATGATTTTTACCGTACTTGCATCCGTTGCGAAGACGGAATTCAAACCCTGTTCTTCTTGTGCAGGATCGCCGCAATAATCATCCCACTCATGCCAATACTTGTTTTTAGGAGATGCAAATCCTCCCCACCCCCAAAAATTACAGCCTGCAAGAAGCCCTTGGCTTTTTTTACCATTAAGCACTGCATCGAACATGTATTTATAATATGCATCACGTGCTGTGGTAACAGAATTTAAAGAAAAGCTGAAATCATNTCTCGGATAACCGAATTCCTCGATTACCAACGGTTTATTAATTTTTTTAGCTACAACTAAATGCTCATTGATATAATCGCCTGTATTTTTCTCGGCGAGTTTTTCGTTTTTCTCAACAGTAGTTTTATCAATCCATCCCCAGTTATAAGGCCAAATATGAGCACAGAGATAATCTATGTTAGGATCGGTATGAATCTGTTCAAACAGATTCATGTCTTCTTCACATCCATGTTTTCCTTCACTACCGGAAGTTACCAAATGATGCTTATCCAACTTCTTAATTAAAGCAGACACATGGCGCATCCATTTAGCAAATGGGGCTTTGCCATCATCTGAAAAAGCACGCGGTTCATTGCCAATTTGCCATGCCATAATAGAGGGATCATCAATGTATTTGCAATGAGTATATCTATTTGTACGTGATATGATGAATCGCACATACCTGTTAAAAATTGCATGTGCCGAATCATTATATGCGTACTTTTTTACATAATCCATATATTTAGGCCAACCGTCAATTGCAGGAACAGGAGCTTTACCTTCACCTGCCCATTCAAGATACTGCGAATATCCGCCTGTCCATTCCCATGAATTGTTGAGATAAAGAACAGCTTTCATTCCGCGTTTCCCCATCTCTTTCAGCAAATAATCAAGTCCGGCTAATATTGTATCATTGTAAACTCCTGGAGTAACTTGAAGTACTGGTTCAACTTTAGAAGAATTTTGCTCACCGTCCGAACCGACCATGACACGAAGATTGTTTAAACCTAAAGAATGCAAGCGGTTAAGTTCCTTAACTAAACGTACTCTATTGCCACCTCTTCCTGTTGAACCTAGAATAGATCCGTACCAAAAATTAGTACCTATATAATAATAAGGTGTACCGTTTAACGAAAAGCGACCGTTAACCACCTTAACGTAGTTACGTTGAGCAAGACATAAACAGCTGCATAAAACAAAACAAGTAATAAATGTAAATATGTTTTTCATGATCCGGTATTTAATATTACAAATATACCGGATATTTCTTTATCAAACCACGTATTATTTTACAAAAACTGATACTATTTTATCATTTTCATTACACACATTCGGTTTAGTCTACAACTCCATGATTAACAATACTATACAAAATCACCAATTGAATTAACTATCTGTCC
>JGI20214J51088_10001960_pt1 | contig 13930 bp, 19 predicted proteins | sample WetSurMetagenome_FD_51088 | JGI IMG/M metagenome (IMG submission 51088) | reverse complement strand
AGCCCAACAAGGGACTCGTCAAGTTTTGCAAAATCAGTTGTTTTTGTATTTACGAGTGTTTTGTCAAACATCGAAGGGGTCGAAATCTTAGTCAGTTTGCCCGTTATCCTGTCAAGAGGCCTGAGAAGATGATTATTATACTGAAGATCGGTAAGAAAGGTTGTTGCAATTATGATTATCCAGAGTATTATCAGTATTGTGTAAAGGTTGGCCTGGGTACGGTGAATGCTTGAAAGGCTTTTTCCAACCTCCAGCAGGTATTGCTGTCCGTCAACTTTAAATGTATAATTAATAATCCTGTAGGTAATTTCTTCATTGTCAATTTTCCGTATCGAAACTTCTATATAATTGAGATCTTCATCAAGATTCACCTTTTCAAGGCTTATAAACTCCTCCTTCAGTATGTCGAAGCTTCCGAAGGCACCCGTTGAATCTGATTCCACAAATGGTTCGATCCCAATTTCCGATATCATTTGTATAACATCTTCTCTCTTTTTAATCAAATCGTTATCCACCTGCCTGAGATTTATCCGTTCGAAAATAAAAGGCATGAAAATTACAAAAAGCACTGTGAATGCCAGTTTTGAGAACAGGTTATAAAGAGAGAGTTTTACTTTGAGTTTTACCATTTTCAATTTAAAATTCAAGGCATCAGGATGTAGTAACCCTGTATCCTACACCCCTGACAGTTTCAAACCAGATTGGAGGAGCAAAGGCATTAAGCTTTTTTCTGAGGTTTTTCACATGAACATCGATAAAATTACTGTCATACTGGTCATCGAGGATGTTGCCCCAGATATGTTCATAAAGCTGATGGCGGGTAAGGACCTTTTCATGATTAAGAACAAGGTACTGAAGCAGATCAAACTCCCTTCTTGTAAGGTCGACTTCCTTGCCGCGCCACAGGAGTTTGCGTGCCTGAACAAGTATCTTAAACTCACCAAGCACGACATCGGTGTAACCCAGATTGAACTTTCTTCTGGCAACTGCATTAATTCTTGAGAGCAGTTCAACTAGGGCAAAAGGCTTCGCCAGATAATCATCTGCTCCAAGATCAAGACCTTTAACCTTATCCTCAACAGCTCCTCTGGCTGTAATTACAATGAAAGAGGTATCTACCTTGTTCTTCCTAGCTTCACCAATAAGGTCGAGGCCGTTATAATCAGGCAACCCTATGTCGAGAAGTACGAAATCATACAGATTAACGGCAATTTTCTCTGAGGCAGCCATCCCGGTAAAGGCCAGGTCGCAGATAAAATTTTCCGATTTGAGGAAAGAAGCGATCTCCCTGGCAAGGCTTTTTTCATCTTCAACAATTAGCACATTCATATTTTTCAGATTAAAATATCCTGATTGTTCCGCCGAAAGTAAGAACCAGACCTTTCGGAGCAGGGTAAAGATTATCATTATAGGTTGGAAGAAAGTATCCGATTTCAGTGTCGAAAGTAAACCTTCCGGTATTTATTGAAACGGGAATGCCAAAATCTATTCCAAGAAGGGCGAAAGATTTGGATATGGTTGTATAATCTGTTGTCTGACCTGATTGGCTTTGCTGATTTCCGAACCCCCATCTTCCGGAGGAACTTGTACTTGTAATTCCGGTAATGACTGAGGTAGTTTCAGTCTTAGTAAGAGTGCCAAACAGTATGTTGACATATGGGTTGAATGAAATAAACGCCTTCTCCCTGAAAAATCGGGGAGTTTTGAAATATCTTGAGTTTTTTAACTGAAAATAGCTACTGGTTTCATTTGAAATTAGGCCTCCTGCTGATATTGTAGTATAAAGCAAACGCCAGTCAATTCCCAAAGTGACTTCTCCGTAAATGAAATCGCTCAGAAGCGAGTCTCTTATAGCTTCCTGAACATGATAACCTGTGGCTGACGATGAGATATCTAACCAGGAATTGAAAACATGGCTGAAACTGACCGCTGAGCTGTACAGTTGAAAGAACGGATCCAGACCTGAAAGATGTATTGACGAAAAAGAAGCATAGAGTTTGCTGTCAAGTCCATATATCAGGCTGCCATATCCGAAAGGCTGGTTTCCAGAAATTGATGACCCCATGTATACCATATTGCTTCCATAGCCCAATCCTGTAAATAGTGAATGCCTGGATTCTTCACCCTGTTCCAATGTTGTGTCGGCGGCAGGAACTCCTTCATTATAAGTAACAGAAGCTCCGTCCAACTCCTGTATCATACAATTGATCATGAACAGGGTCAATATAACAGCTGGTAATTTATTTCTTTTCATAGTTCAATTTTTTCAGCGTCCTCCTCTTCTTCCGGCACCTGCAGGCTTACCTATTCCCCTTGGTACAACCGACCCCGAGGGCCGTGTTATTTCCGGAGGCCTTGCTCCCCTCGCTTTGCTCATATCAGGCCTAGCACCTTTAACCTGTTTAATTTTCTGACTGTTGGCCCCATTGCCTGAACCTGCCTGAGTATTTTTATCTTTCCCTGAAGATTTATTTTCCTTAACAACTTGTACAGTATCCGCCTTTATAGAACTAACCTGTGCCTGCGACTTAAATACCGGCACAAAAAAAAGGAAAAGGGTAAGTATTTTTATTTTCAACAGCTTCATTTCCTGATATTATTAATTCAACAATACTCCAATACTTCTATCCTTGGCACATACCAGGGACGGTAATTTAAAACACAAATTTACCTTTGAAAGATGAAGAAATGATGAATTTGTCATTTAAGATATCTTTAATAAAATGTCCTGTTGCAATAGCATTAATTTTAAGATTAGTTTTTTTAATCCCGACAACATTTTCAGAAATTTAGAACTACTTCTTTTTGCTTAGAAACCAAAACACCTGTTTTCCTACGCATGAGTTAATTTTTTCTACTTTATAATCCAAAAATCTCCTATATACAGATGTCCTGCTTCTTTGCAACACGAATGAATTACCCTATTTCTGATAATCTTCAAAAATTCATCATTTCTTCATTTATGTGAATCTAATTTTGATGACATCAATACATTATTCACATAAATTATAAAAAATGAAAAGTAAAAGTTTAATTGTTGTCCTGGCCCTCATGATTAGCGCCGGCATCTCAGCTCAGACTTCTGCACAAAACAAAACAAGGATCAAAACTCCCGACAAGGATCCGACACAACAGATGGATCAGGACAAATTGCAGCTTACAGACGAAGATTGTGTTCCTCTGCTTATTAATTGCCAGACTCAGCAGGTCGATCAGGATCAGACGCAGTTGCTTGATCAGGATCAGATACAGCTGCTTGACCAGCTTTTGATCCACCTGTTCAATCAGGACAGATTACTGCTTCAGGATCAGGATTGTATCCTTCTGCTTGAACAGGATCTGCTTCTGTTAAAGGAACAGAAGAAACAGGAGCTAAAGGATATGGACAAGATCAGGTTGTAAGATCAGATGTAACTGATAATATAAAGAATTGTAACTATAATATTTAATTTTTTACAATAAAACGGATGTCTCCTATATCAGTTTTACCATTGAGATTGAAGGCAAAATCATTGGACAATTACCAAAAAAAGTCAGATTATTTAAGCCTGCATATGAATAACAAATGAAGAGTCGGTATGAACTGATATTTGAGACACCTGTTTTTATCATGCAAAAGCCTTGTATTATGAACAAGCAGATAAGAAATATTTATGAAAATAACTCTGGCAGTAAGTGATAATGAAAAAGTTTTTATGAGTGTCCGCCTACTATAATCCTCATGATTCTAAGATTAAGTATAAAGAACCTTATAACCTGCTTTGCAATGTTTCGTCTCCAGAACTTTGTTGCTTTGGTTGGCAGGGGAGGGTAAGATTCCTCGTAATAACCACGTACTATATTTTTAGACATTTTTGCAGATTTTTAATTAATAATCAAATTATTCAGGAAGAAGCCACCAGAAGGGATAACCCTTTGCTTTATGCAGGAAGAGATAATGCAGAAGTAATTTGATCCAGTGTCCGGCAAGCCCTATTTCACCGACTGTATAACTAAGATCACGTCCCCACTGCGGATATTTCTCCCAGTCAGGTACTATAGGAAATACCGTCATTGTAGCTGCCTGGCCTTTAAAGAGACCAAATCCCGCAGATACTATACAAGCGGCTCCCATTTTTCCCATGGATGCTTTGTGTCTGAAATCTGTCTGGTCTTTATTTATCATGTCGACTATATTCAATGCGACAATTTTCCCTGTAACGCCCGATGGCATTCCCGTACGCGGAGGTGCAGGAGTGATAAGTGTCCCGTTTGGACTCTTCATCGGTTTGGAAATCTGGTGAGGTGGAGCAAATGCTATGCCCGGAGCAAATATGTTTTTATATAGCGGGTTCTGATAAACAGATGGCCAGTCTTCAATATTCCAGTCCTCGAAAGGCTTACCTGAATAGTCAGCATCAACTTTCATAAATCCATTAGGTGCGAACAGCGTATTACTTATATCTTCCCCATTTTTGTTGAATGCTTTCATTCCTGAACCGGCAAAAGCAGGGATAAGCATTGCAAAATCAAATTCCTGAGTTTTCTTTTCCCCGTCGAGTGTTTCATAATAGGCAAGCCCTTTTTCTACTTTTGTTACCCCTGCACGCTTGATCCAACGGATCCCATATTCTGCAAGGACAGATTCAGAGAATGTTTTTGTTGAAGTAATATATCCTCCCCTTTTTATGAAGGCACCACCCATCCCAAAGTCCCCAAGTTCGTATTCGTTTGTTATCCAGATTAATTCAGCCTGGTTCATCATACCTGTTCTTTTAATCTCATTAGCCATATTAAGTGCATACTCAAAAGCTGCTCCCTGGCAAGTTGCACCCGGATGACCTGTACCGATAAGAAACTTAAGCTTTTCACCGTTTTTCATACGGTTAATGCATGTCTTCAATTCTTCCCACGTTTCTACAGCATGATCGCATGAACAAACAGAGTGTGTAAATTTACCAGGACCAAGACCTTCCGTTGCTTCAAAATTTAATTTTGGGCCTGTTGCATTTATAAGGAAATCATATTCAATATCGGCTTTTTCACCCTTTTTGCCCGATGAGGTGTATTCTACAGATACATATGGCTTGTTATTGAGTTCGTTGCCACCGGGATAAATAGCTACTGCTTTTGCCTGTTCAAACTTTATACCCCAGCGTTTGTAAAGTGGGGCAAGTTTGAAACGAACCTGATCAATAGTCATTCTTCCCACCCCAACCCATATATTTGATGGGATCCACTGATAGTACTCGGAGGGACTTACAACAATAACTTCATGTTTACGTCCCAGTTTCTTGCGAATATGAGAGGCTGCTGTATGTCCTGATATGCCAGCGCCTAACACAACAACTTTTGCCATAAATTTTCAGGTTATATATGTATACAAGATTTCTTAATTCTCAAATATAATGACAATTGAAGATAATATTACCAATATTGTTTATTAAACATTAATTATGAAACTAATCAAAAACAGGCTGCCAATTAAGGAGAGCCTGTTTAGTGTTTTCAAAAGTTCTGCCAATGACTCTGAGGCAGTCAGCAAATTGTTACCTTCAGAAACATCCTGCTATTACTGATTACAGGTACTCTTTCCGTATCTACCCGTTCCATTTCCATTTCCATTCATCTGGTATTGCTTGCCAGCTTCATTAGGTGAACTAATAATCTTGTTATACTCATCAGTATTCAGATAAACCGGGGTATAAGTTAATCCCAGTGAGGTTAACTGACGGGTAAATGCTCTCAGATGATTTCTTGATCCCCTTTCCAGGTTTTCAAAAACCAGGATTATATTTTCATCGGTTGCATTCTTAAGTGATTCAACCAAATCAGTAATATCCATTTCCTCTATCAATGCTCCGACCTTCCAGGCTTCTTCAATCGAAACAGACCCTTTTGCCACTAACTCTTCATAAAGTGATTGAAATGCAGATTTTGTGAATTTTCCCGGTTCCAATACGTTGGTATAATCTGTGCCATAATTCTGCAGAAGGAAAATTATTGCGTTCATGTGTGTGTTCTCAGCAGCTGAGATATTTGAAAAGACCAGGTTATTCCATTTCAGATTCAGTGCTGTATAAACATCTCTGGCCAGTTTCTCTTCTTCCTTAATGCTAAGCAAAATATCGAGTTCTGTGTCTCCCGCAACCAATGTTGACGGGACAACTGCTTCCAGATTGCTTGCTACAATCGATGAAGTGCCAAATTCTGTTACTTCAAGGATACTTGCAAATTTCGCAAATTGAGCATCGGTTTTTTCTTTGGCACATGAATTGAAACCTGTCAATGCTATACCTATTAAACCTGCTAAAACCATTTTTTGAATTTTTGTTTTCATTTTATTTAATTTTAATTTGTTTAAAAACTACATATAATTATCCCACTCAATTGTTTATCTAAACGCATAAACAACTGATAATTAATATAATAAAAATTAGTGAACTTGTCTGAAAGAAGATTGACTTCCTGATGAGGAAAAAGTTTTATTTTTTGGCATGAGCTTCATTATAGTCGCAAATGCCATTTTTATTAGCATCCACAAAGTTTAATCTTCTGCCTTGTCCTTGCCCCATTCCTCGTCCCATTCCTCTCTGTCCCTGTCTCATTCCACAACATTTACCATTACCCAATCTTTTGCGTGGAGAATTAGTGGATACTGAGTTCTCGAAATTGTCACAAATACCGTTTTTGTTGGCATCGACATACGCAATACCTTTTCCGGTGAAATCTCTTTGACGGTTTTGAGTTCCGTTATTCTGGGCACTTGCTATTGTTGTTATTGCCAGAAAAGCCAATGCTGAAATTATAAGTTTTGTTGTCATAATATTAAAAAATTAAATGAATAGAAAAAATAGAAAATGATTAATTTTTATTACGCCATCCATAACGTCTGCCTCCAGGTCCACCTCTTCCATTAGGTATCATCTGTACATCACTGTTAAACATTTCACCGAACAACTGTTCCAGTTTCTTCTGCTGTTCCTGGTTGCAAATGTTTTTAAAGTTCAGGTAATACATATAAGTTACCTTTTTGAGGTTCGCATGCAGAAAGCCAATTGAGTCGGAAAGAAGATTCAGTTTGTTATTATCGCTGTTCTTCTTTGCCATCTCAATGAGCATATCATGTCGTTTGTCAGCCAGTTTCAGATTTATCGTCCTTACTTCCTGTCTGAATTCCGGGTTGAATTGAGAGAATTTATCCATTTGTTCGTTGCTCAGGTTGAGCTCATCACGGAAATATCGACCACTGTATTTGACAGATATGCTTTCTGTATAAACAGGATCTGTTTTCGCAACTTGCTCTTTAGCAGTAAGCTGATTTTTATGATACATTACAGTTATTAATGTAGTAATATTGAGTACGGCTAATACTAATATTGCCCAGACCATCCATCTATTCCTATTTTCTGCTTTCATCTTATTCACATTATTCATTTGAAAGTATATCAACTGACTCAATTGCGACATCATTAATAAGTGCAAGTTCAACAGGTACTGACATGTCCCTGACTGAAGGTTTGTAGATATTGCCTATCAAAACTCCGGCAAAAATGGCTGCAGCCATAGATGTTATTATAAAAGCTGGTTTCAATACCCTGGTAAATGGGATAATGGTTTTGTAAGTTGTCTCTTCCTGATTTTCTATCCGTGCCATTATCCTGCTTGAAAGGTTAACATCCGGACTTATTTCCTTTTCCTTGTTAATAACACTGTCTGCAAGTGACTGCAGTCTGTAACTCTCTGTACAATCAGTACATTGTTGCAGGTGTTCTTCAACCTGAATCCTAATATCGTCGGCTAGTTTTCCTGCGCGATAGGCATCTGATTCTTCCTGGCATAACTGACAATTCATTTTAATTCATTTTTATTGTTAGAAACAAAACTTTTACTTTTCCTACGGTGTTTTACTTCTTTTTTTTATATGAAGCTGACAATTTTATCCTGAGATTTTTTTTTGCGCGTTGTATCAATGCCTCAACAGCCCCTTCTGTTATCTTCATAATCTCTGCAATTTCTTTTTGTGAAAGATCATCATATTTGCTCAGGACAATTGCGGTTCTCTGATTTTCAGGAAGAGTATCCAGTGCATTCTGAATCCATTTGCTTTTCTCATGTTTGATCAAAATACTTTCAGGGTCTTCGGTTTCATAAGCATTAATGGATATCTTTTTTTCTTTTCCATTGTCAAAAAGTGATTCGAGTCGGTTTAGAATTGGAATCCTTGAATTTTTACGAACCCTGTTGAGCGATGCATTTACTGCAATGCGGTAAATCCATGTTGAAAAAGCAGAGTCTCCCTTAAAGCTATTTAATGACTGGTAAGTCTGTATAAATACTTCCTGTGTAAGATCATCGGCATCATCCTTATCATGTAAAAATCCAATACATGTACGGAATACCATTGACTGATATTTTTCCACAAGCGTCTGGAATTTATCCCTGCTGCCATGCAGAATTATATTTATTATCTCGATATCCGTCATAAATTAATTTTCAAAACAAGGTATAATGCTAATTATCATAGCTGTGTGTTCTTGATAGTATTTGTCTGTTATTTTATTAGCGTGCGGGATTAAGTTACTGTTGCAGGTTTATTTTTCGATAAGAAAATTGTATACATCTCTTGGTGCTAGACCCAGTTTGTCGGCAATAGAACGAAGTGTTGTTGTCTCATCTGCTTCGATGCCTTTTTCCTTGAGTATTTTAATTAATAATAATGGGTCTTTTCCTGAACTCCTTGCTGTTGAACCAACAGTGAATTTGCCAATACCCTGAGGTATCTCCCCTGTTGTTGTACTCCTTTGTTTTTTATATTTTGAGGATATAAGTTCATAGACAGCAGATGGAGTTAACTTGTTGTCGGCAGCCACCTCTTTCAGTGTCTGATTAATTCCTTTGACATTTATGTTATTTTCTTTCAGTGTTTTTATAAGCTCGATGGGTGAAATGCTATCCAAATCGCTGGCAAGTTTTTCAAGAGTGTATATCTCCATATGTAAAACAGGAGGAACAGTAAAATCCCCTTCCCAACTCTCTTTCATCTTCTCTCCGAATTTCATTACCGGACTGAAGGGAGTCCAGGACTGAAGCGTACCGATAAAAAACAGGATTGAAATAAACATTGCTGATAAAAGTTCCCACTTTTTGTTCAGACCCGATCTTAACTTGCTCTTAAAATAAGTAAGGAAAGTTTTCCAGTTTACAAAAAAAAGATGGATAATAACCAGGGAAAAAAACATATAAGAGAATATAGTATGTAATGCCTGCCATTCCGTTTTTGTAAAAAACATCAGTTTCCAGGTTCCCCAGTTTGCAATCCGGCCGGGAGGAGCAACATACAATATGAAGCCTGACCATGACATAATTATTGTTGAAATTGCGAGAGTGAAGCTTGTGAAACTTCTAAGATTAAATTTTGGCACTTTTATCATAATTATTTTTATTGTATTTGTTTTATTATTTCATTTATTTTGACTTTTAATAGAGAGGCTATTAACAGATACAATTGTGATTCTAACTGAAATTTTTAATCTTAGAAACAATTATGTTACTTTTCCTACGGCGTATTTCAATTTTATTAGAAAAGGATAGTCTCTCCATAATATTGGTTTTTGAATCTAAGAGACTTTAGACCTGAATAAAGATATCCAGAACCATAACCTCATTTCTTGAAATTTTTAAGTATTGGGAAGCTAAATCGGATATCTTTACCCTTTACGGCTTATTTCATCAAGGGTATCATACTTAATAACTCTTATATCCTTTTCATGAAGTTCTATTAACCCGTCTTTTTCAAACGATTTCAGAATTTTGACTGTACTTTCTGTTGATATTCCAGCGAAGTCGGCAAGATCTTTTCTTGAAAGCAGCTGAAAGATCTCCTGCTTACTCTTTTTGATGGCATCAATATATAATAATGTTTCTGCAAGCCTTCCGTTCATTTGTTTATTTATCAGGCTGTTTATGGTTCCGAGAAGATTTGTATTCTGTTCACAATATCTTTTAATTATCTGAAAACCGAACTTGCCGTTCTCCTTTGCCACTTTTGCGATTGCATCCTTTTCAATAAGAAATACCTGGCAATCGGTTATTGCAACGGATGAATATGTAAATGTATTTCCTGAAAATACCGATGAAAGACCAACAAAATCACCTGGTTTAATTATCCTTAGGTTATAACTCCTTGAACTATCACCCTCGAGGTATTGTTTTGCGTAACCACTTATTATGAATAAAACATAAGAGGCAAATGCTCCCTGTTTTGTTAGATTATCATCTTTCCGGAAAAGCACCTGCGTCTTACTTGCCCTGACCACTTCAGCCTCTTCAGGTACGAGCATCTGAAAGCATGGCGCCTGTATATCACAAATAAAATCACTATCAGTTTCCAGAATGGTTTTCATACCTTTTTGTATTCATTAATAGTTCAAAGGTAATTTAAATCAATAAAAAAGTTATCCTTAATCAACAGTTAACTTGTTGCGCTGCTCGCTCAATTCCTCAGTTTAATTAATAATGCATAGTATTTTTGTGCCATAAATTAAAATATCAAAAATCATGTTGTACACAAATTTAAAACACCTCGAATCAGCAGCTGATCATAAAAAAGCTATCAGCGAAAACGAAAATGTAATGGTTATATGTGGCCGCATGGGCCCAATGTGTATTCCCGTATATGGTATAGCAGAAGAACTAGAAGAGGAATATAAGCATGTTAAGTTCTATGATATGGAGTTTGATAATCCGGAATCAGCTGTCATACGGAGTTTACCGGAAGTAAAAGGTTTTATGGGTATCCCTTTCACAATTTATTACAGGAACGGGAAAGTTGCTAAAGCTACTTCAAGCATTCAGACCAGAGACCAGGTAACTGCAATTTTGAATAAGGAGTTTTCTGCAGAAGTAACAGCTTAATTCTATGGAAACAAATAGCCATTACGATGCAATTGTTCTGGGAGCAGGACCTGCCGGTCTAACAGCAGGCATTTACCTCTCTCGGGCAAAACTGAAAACTCTGATACTGGATGAAGGGATTGTCGGAGGGCAAATGGTTTTAACACATGAAATAGCAAATTATCCCGGAGTCGAGAATATTAGTGGCTATCAGCTTGCCGGTATTATGAAGAAACAGGCTAAAAACTTTGGATGTGTTATCAAATCGAATATATCGGTTCAGAAAGTAGAACTGAAAGACGAAGTAAAAAGCATATTGTTATCAGATGGTAATACTTATACATCCAACAGTATCATTCTTACTCCCGGCGGGAGGTCGCGCACTTTAGGTGTGCAAGGTGAGGATAATTTCAAAGGGAAAGGTATCTCGTACTGTGCAACGTGTGATGGTGATTTTTTTACCGGTAAGGAAATAATTGCGGTAGGTGGTGGCAATTCAGCTCTTGAAGAAGCTGTATCACTTACAAAATATGCTTCCAGAGTTACCATTGTTCATCAGTTTGATCATTTTCAGGCCTTTGAACATGCTATAGAAGAAGCCAGGAATAACCCAAAAATAGATTTCATAATGGAATCAAAAATCACTGCTTTCTATGGTAATAATAACCTGCAAAGTGTTGATATAAAGAATTTAAAAACAGGATTAATAAATAATTATAAAACAGATGGTGCTTTTATTTTTATTGGTTATGTACCAAATACTGAATTTCTTAAGGAAAAAATTGATCTTAATCAATGGGGCGAAATAATTGTAAGGAGTGACATGTCAACAAGCATTGCAGGAGTTTATGCCGCTGGAGACAGCACTGCCAAAAGATTCAGGCAGGTAACTACTGCAGTGGGCGATGGGACAATTGCTGCACTTGCTGCTTCCAACTATTTAAACGAATTGAAAGTAAAACAAAAACAATTAATAACAGTCTGATATGCAAACCACGATAATTGTAACGGGTATTATTGTTGCTTTAATGATCGGATTAGTTCTGTTTGCACGTTACAGAATGAAAAACATTCCATCAGTTGCCGACAGTTACAAGATATTGACATTAACTGATAAAAACTTTCAGCATCAGACTAAGAGAAAACTTGTGCTTGTCGATTTCTGGGCAAGCTGGTGTGCTCCATGTAGAATGATGGCTCCAGTTTTGAATGAAGTTGCTGATGAACTGACTGGTAATTCATATGTGGGGAAAGTAAATATTGAACAATTCCAGTCACTGGCACAAAAGTTCCAGGTTAGGAATATACCTACATTAATCTTATTAAAAAATGGTGTAGAAATAAACCGTTTTGTTGGCATTAAAAATAAAGAGTTCCTTTTGCAGGAAATCAATAAGGTCAAATAAAGGATTATAAAAGAAAAATTCGAGTCGCTGATTATTGATCTGCATCCGGTTATACTTGATTATCCATTTATTTATTGAAGCCTCTGTTAAATAATTATTAAATAAAATTCTGAATTTAAATTAGTAAAATATGAAAAAAATAATTTTTTCCATAGCATTAGTTATCTCATTGATTTCCAGTAATAGTTCAGCCGGAAATCCCGTAGATAAGATAAGTAAACCCTCCGGAAATGAAAAAGTTTCACAACTTACAAATGAAACATTTAAAAAGGTGATTTTTAATTATGATTTGAATAAATCATGGAAATATGAGGGCAGTAAACCTGCGATTATAGATTTCTATGCAGACTGGTGTCCTCCATGCCGTCAGTTATCACCACTGGTTGAGGAGATTGCGAAAGAGTATGAAGGTAAAATAGTTGTTTATAAAGTTAATACAGACAATGAAAAATCACTTGCACAGAGTTTGGGAATTTCCAGTTTACCAACGCTTTTATACATTCCTTCAAAAGGTGAACCACAGATTACCGTTGGTCTGATACCCAAGGAAACTTTAGTTAAAACTGTAAATGAAATACTATTAAAAAAATAAAAATTAATCAATTTGAAGTGGTTCAAAGACTTACTGACTAAATTTTGGCAGTCTTTAAATGCATTTGAAAATCAAAAATTTTAATCAAATATCAATATAATTATGGGAACAATTATTAATGAGGTAGTACATCTTACTGCACAAGATTTTAAGAATAAGGTATTCAACTATGAAACAGGTAAAGAATGGAAATATGAAGGCACATTGCCCGCTATCGTTGATTTTTATGCTGACTGGTGTTCTCCATGCAAAATAGTAGCACCTATACTCGAAGATCTTGCCCTTAAATATTCCGGTAAAATTGTAGTTTACAAGGTAAATACAGAGAATGAACAGGAATTAGCCTCTGTTTTTGGTATTCAGAGCATTCCGACATTGCTTTTTATTCCAACAGAAGGACAACCTCAGGCCGCAATGGGAGCACTGCCCCTGCAGACTTTTGAAAAAGTAATTCAGGATGTTTTGCTGAAAAATTAAAATTGGTATGTTTGAAGTGACTCCAAATGCAGATTAAATATTAATCTGTTCAATAATCAATGGTTATTGTTTAGTTACAGTTGTAGTTAGAAATTGTTCCCAGTAAGTAATTCCTATGGGGACAGTTTTTCCTTTTATTGTCGCATTATGTTTTTAAATTGCATCAATATGGCTGAGCGAAACAAGAAATTATATATGAATCCTCACAAACATATTTTTGGGAAGTAAGTCCAGAGCCTCCTGCATAGTTAGCAACAAGAGGAATCTCTTTTACTTGGTATAAAATGTCGTATAATTGCACGCTCCTTCAACACATAGAATATCGGACGTTTTATGTTGACAATGTACACTAATTTAAAACACATCGAATCAGCAGCTGATCTAACACTCGCAGTCAATACTATTTAACTGTATTTAAAAATGAAGAAAATATTAATTCTTGGTGGCGGATTTGCCGGCTTGCAGACTGCTGTTGAATTACAGAAAAAGAAAATTTTTGAAATAACACTGGTCTCTGAACGCGACTATTTGTATTTATATCCCATCTCTATCTGGATTCCGGTTCATATTAAGGAATTCG
>JGI20214J51088_10001957_pt1 | contig 13933 bp, 10 predicted proteins | sample WetSurMetagenome_FD_51088 | JGI IMG/M metagenome (IMG submission 51088) | reverse complement strand
GAGAGATGGGGCGATGCCGGACCAATTTACGGGAAACAGTGGAGAAGATGGGAGTTTTTTGATCATGACAAAAACAGGTTTATTGAAATAGATCAGCTTTCAAATCTGATAGAAGGTCTGCGAAAGAAACCAACCGGGAAAAAGCATATCGTCGACTCCTGGAATCCGGGCGACACTCCAAAAATGTCCCTGCCTCCGTGTCATGTTTTATACCAGGCTACTGCAAATGAAGAAGGCGAACTGGAACTGCAACTCTACCAGAGAAGCTGCGATCAGTTTCTGGGCGTTCCATTTAACATAGCCAGTTATGCGGCCCTCACCCAGGTAATTGCCCAGGAAGCCGGGATGATCCCAAAAACATTTATCCACACTTTCGGAGATTCACATTTCTATGCCAGTATAGGAAAGAGAACCGAATGGCATAAAGAGAATTTCAAGGAGGTGCAGAAAAGAATAAGAAATGTTACTGATAAACAGGGTTACCTGGAAGTCGCTGAATGGATCAATAAAAACGCTCCCAGTGATGGCAATGAGGAGAAATATGATCATGTGACTGCGATCCTTGAACAGATGTCAAGAGAACCAAAACCTCTGCCTAAGCTGCACATCACAAAAAAACCATTCGATCAGCTGACTATTGATGATTTTGTGGTGGAAAACTATGATCCGCATCCGGCGATAAGGAGGAGTATGGCGGTTTAATTATTGCCCCCTGCCGCTACGCGGCTGTCCCCCTAAAGGGGGACTAATTCGCCATCCCAAAAGAAATTATTGATGGCCTGAGAATTTACCCCCCTTTAGGGGGGCAGGGGGGCCAAAATTCGAATAATATGGAGGAATTAGTTCTTGTCTACCCAACAACCGATCTTTGGAAGTTATTGACCTATAAGCAAAAAGGCTTGATAAATGGAAATAGTGAAGTACTGAAATCGATTGTTCAAAACGGCCAGTTCCTCAAAAGAAGTGAAGCGGAAGAGGACCCTTCTTTTAAGCAGATTATTTCTTATGCAATTATCTCATATAAAGATTCATTTTTCCTGTTCAGACGGACCACCGGAGGGACAGAAAAAAGATTACACAATATGTTCTCTTTAGGTGTTGGAGGACATATGAATCCTGATGAATCTATGGGATCGAAAGAACAATACTTAACCAATGAATTAAAAAGAGAATTATTTGAAGAAGTTAAATTACTGAACGGATGCCAGATAGAGGAGATTGAATTTATTGGCTTTATAAATGATGATACAATTCCGGTTGGCAGATTTCATATCGGACTCTTATATAACATCCGGGTATCAAATAAAGAGGTATACATCAATGAAACCGATAAGATGACCGCAGAATGGATAGAGAAATCAAATTCAGCATCGATTTATGAAGGATTGGAGACGTGGAGTAAGATTGCGCTTGATTACTTTAATAAATAGTCTTGCGGTCATGCGGTCGTGCGGTCTTGCAGTCATTCGCCGTGAAGGTCTGTCATGATATATGTGACTTGCCCGACTTACAAGACATTACTTGCCCGTCGCCTGTCGCCCGATGCCTGTCGCCCGATGCCCGTCGCCTGTCGCCTGACGCCCGATGCCCGTCGCCTGACGCCCCCAAAATCAGGTTTTTTATAAAATGTGTAGCACTTCTCCCCACGTGAACTTCTTCGCCGGGGTGAGGCTGAATACAATTCCTTCCTTCTTCGCTGACGCTTTAGGGATATGTGTCTCTTCCATATCAGTAGCAAGATCACTGTAACTGTCAGGCCCTTCAAAGCTTTCAATCCGCTGTTTACTCCTTTTGTGAATGTCTTTGTAGCCTGACATTTCCATCAGCTTTTCAAGGATTGTTTCCAGTTCCGGATGTTTGACCTCGGTTTTTAATTCCTCAAGTAAATTTATTATCTGCTTTACCAGTCCGGAGTCTGAGATATTGATACTCATTATTGAATAATTCTGATCCGAATAGTAGTACAATCCTTTTTCCTGTTCGATCGGTGCATTAAACCCCAGGATATCGCTGCGCATAACCCGTATGTCATCCCTCAGAGTTCTTTCGGATAATGTGTCATACCGTCCTCGTGATTCCGCAAGAGCCTCTGAACAGGCGTCAATGAGTTCTGTGATAGACCATTTCCTCCTGCCTCCGTAAAGACAGTTGTTAATGGTCTTGTAACGTATGAGTGCATTCAGATTCGCCGGCATAATTAATTTTTTTCATTGCAGAAAGACTGCATCGGGTTGGGTTTTATTTGCATTAAAAGTAAGAATTTAAAATGAAATCCATTAACCACGAAGGAACACAAAGGAATTCCTGGAACTTGCACAGAGTAAATCAGGAGAAGCACAGAGAGCCACAGAGAAATCCAGGATATGCGTCTAAACTCACCCCCCTTTAGGGGGGCAGGGGGGCAAGAGTCAAAGAGTAATAAATTCAAATTATTAACCATTAAATACAGAATCATGAAAGCAAACAAATCCGAAATCAAGAATCCGAAATCCGCAATCCTAAATTCACAATCCGCAATCCAAAAACACCAGGTACACAATCTCATCATTCTCGATGAAAGCGGTTCGATGGAATCGATCAAAAAAAACATTATCAGTGGTTTTAATGAGATAGTCCAGACTGTCAAAGGGATCGAGAAAGAATTTCCCGAACAGGAACATTTCATTTCGCTGGTAACATTTAACGGTCTCGGACATAAAACTCTCCATTTTACTGATGCCATAAGCAAGCTTGAAATGATAGATGATTCGCGCTATCAGCCCGATGCAAATACTCCCCTGTACGACGCTATCGGATTTTCATGCACTAAACTGAGGAACTCTCTGGGGAAAAGGAAAAATTTCAATGTCCTTGTCACCATACTGACCGACGGGGAGGAAAATGCTTCAACGGAATATAACGGCCCGGCTGTCAAGAGGCTGATCGAAGATTTAAAAAATAATAACTGGACATTCACCTATATTGGCACCGACCACGATGTGGAAAAGTCAGCTGCCTCGATGTCAATAACCAATAGCTTCTCGTTCAGCAAGGATGATGAAGGTATCAAAGCCATGATCATGAAGGAGAGTAAGGCGCGGTCGAAGTTCAGTATGAACATAAGGGAAAAGAAAGCGACCATTGATGGGTTCTATGATGAGGATGTGAAAATTTAAACTGGGCGCACGACGCACGGTGAAACTACGACTAAGGGGCTTAGAGACATATAGACATAGAGACTTAGGGACTACAACTTTAGGCACTCTAGGCACTCTAGGCACTCTAGGCACTTTAGTCACTCTGGGCACTTTAGCTCACTCCCAACTTTTCTTTATTTCTGCCTGATATTATATGCCAACAGCTTATCCCCCTGGTGTATATAGAGCCTACCCCCGCACACAACCGGATGTGCCCAAAACATGCCTGACTCTGTTTTCGGTACTTTGAACTCACCTGTTTGTTCATACTTTTCAGGGGTAGCCTTTACCAGCTTTACCATACCGCTCCTCTCATCAAGAGTATAAAGCATACCATCGGCAAAAGTAACCGACCCCTTTCCATCGGCTTTCCAGGCTTGCTTCCCTGTCAGGAAATCAAGACAGAACCATCCCTTTGAATTGCTTCCGGAGCCGTATAAATATCCGTTATGCAGAATAACACCACCATGATGATTATCCATCAGATCAGATTTCCACACCTGTTCTGCCTCTAAACCCGATATTGCCGGCTTAATTCTAAGAAGCATGCTGCCTTTTCCATATCCTGATGTAATGAACACGTAATCTTTAAAGCATACAGCATCTGTAAGGTTTAGCTCACGCTGGTTCACAAAATTAAATTTCCATAACAGCTTTCCCGATTTCGAATCGATTCCGTAAAAATAATCTGAACTTGCACTTATCAACTGGCGATATCCGCCGTCTTCATGAATTATTGCGGAGTTATATGCAATTGTTCCAGGGATATCGGTATTGACCCACAGTGTTTTACCAGTGAGCTTATCAAGGCAAACCTGATAACCTTTTTTCCCGGCAGGCTTAACATATAGATTGCTGCCATCGACCAGTACTGATTCTGAATATCCGTATTCGGGTATTTCAGCCTCAAAATCTGTTGTTAGTTCTCGTGCCCATTTTTCGATTCCTGATTTTGCTTCGAATGCCGTGAGCCGGCCTTCTTCACTCAGACAATAAACAGTGCCATTATCATATGTGGGTGTACCTCTTGATCCCTTATAGGAAGAGGCCCACGACAATGTAGTATTCCAGGCCTGACCGTTAGGCTTTTTCCATACCAGTTTTCCGGAAAGGTCAAAACAAAATACAAATGATTGATTGCCGGATTGTCCCTCGGTAAAGATCAGTCCATCAGCAACCGAAACTGAACTATAGCCATCACCTAATCCGGCAGCGGTCCAGACAAGTGCCGGTCCACCTGTAGGCCATTCTTTCAGCAGTCCTGTTTCCGAAGATTTATTTGTACGGTCGGTACCATGAAAACTCGGCCAGTTCTGGGAATATGCGTTTGTGAAAGTAAAAAGCAATATTAGAATCGTTGCTGCTGAATTTATTCTTCTGACCATGGCTGTTTTTTAATGATTTATCCAAAATTAAGAATTTTATTCAGAGCACAAAAAATGACTAAGAGACTTAGGGACGAAGAGATAGAAACGATAAACGATAAACGATAAACGATAAACGATAAGCCTCACCCATTCATGTGCCGGCTTCCGCTTCTATGCGTTCGTTGATTTTATCAATAACAGGCTTCACATCAATATGCCGGTGACCACCTTTCAGATGATGCACTGCAATGTTATGTTTTGTGAATTCTTTTTTCTCAAACTTTCTTTCATCTTTCCCCCAGAACACAATTATCTTCTTGTCGTCGATCTTCATTATTTCATGAAGCACATCATACGGCCATTTCCTGGAATTAATTCCGATCTGATCAAAAAAATGGATCTTGAAATCGGAGTTGTACGAAGGTGAAAGCAATACAATAAACTCCACTTTCTCTTTCCACTCATCGGTCATCAGGTTATATAAAAAGGGCACTACCTCTGAGCCAAATGAATACCCGGCAAAAATAAACTTCTGCCGGTTAAACTTCTTTAAGTTCCGATCAATGTAAGGAAGGATACTGTCAAGAGTCTGCTGCGGCGTTTTGCGTTTCCTGAAAAATTTATAGGAGTTAATGCACATCAAAGGGATATTATTCGCANATAAGCTGTCAGTTAATTTTGCATCGAAGTGACTCCTGCCCGAATCCCCGGTAAAAAAGACCACCAGAGGCTTATCACTGCTGGTGATGCAATCAGGCTGTATAATATAATCTGATTGCGCATGAGCATTGCATGTAAATATAAGCAGCAGGAATATCAGATACTTTCTGTGCATGGTGTTAAGAGAAAAGACAAAAGTAAAGGATAAAAGTAAACAGTGAACAGTAAACAGTAAACAGTTAACAGTGAACAGTGAACAGTAGGCCACACCGCCAGACGCCTGTCGCCCGTCGCCTGTCGCCTGTGGCCTTTGATTACTTCGCAGGCTCTATATTGGTCAAGGAAATCCTAAGAAGGCAAAGTGCGGAAGGATTTTGTTAATCAGTTTCCCAGATTGTTTGAATTTTAAGGGAGTCTTTAGTAATAGATTCAATATCAATCTTGTAGTTGGTGGTTCCGCCCCAGTAGCCATCTTTAATCTGTAACAGAGTATCATTCAGTATGCTCCATGTTCCATCGTAATCAGCATACGATACGGGAGGAGTACCACACCATCCTGAGTTCTTTCTTTCAGTCAGGGTACCGTCAGTATTGAATTTGTAACCCGGTATCTGAGCAAAATCTTTCTGTCTTGAATAAACCACTGAATTATTCTGATAACCTGAAAGATTCCATACCCCGATTATCAGATTCTCAGGATCAATACTGATCTTGTCCTTTTGACACATAGACAGAAACAGAGAAGGCAGCAATAATAGCAGAAAGATTCTTTTCATAGGGATCAAATTTAAGAAAATTGCTGCAAGAATTATACCAAAACTCAGGAGAATAAGGAGTGAGGAGTGAGGCATGAGGAGTAAGGAAGAAAAGAGGGAAGGTTGAGGCTTAGGTTGAGGTTGAGGCAAGGGATGAATGGGAGACTAAGGGACGAAGAGACTGAGGGACTGAGGGATTGAGAGATATATAAACAGAGGAACTCCGTGTATCTCCGTGTATCTCCGTGAACTCCGTGGTTAAAAAAAGATATGGCGTTATAATTGACTTATGGGCTGATGCCCGACGCCCGACGCCCGACGCCTGATGCCCGTCGCCTGTCGTCTGTCGCCCGATGCCTGACGCCTGTCGCTCGACGCCCGTCGCCTCTCGCCATAAATTAAATCTGTGAACCTGGAAAAATGTTAAACGACTCATAGTTAAAAAATTATCCGTCAATTTCAGCCAATAGTTTTCCAGATCTGATAGTCTCGGTGAGTTGCCTGACAAATCTTGCTGCCGGAGCACCATCAACAATATTATGGTCGAATGATATGGTCAGACACAGATATTCCTTTCCGACTGGTCTCTCATTTATCAGAACAACTTTTTCACTAATCCCGCCAACAGTCACCAGTACAGTTGCAGTGCCGTGAGGAATGAACCATACTGAGTCTTTATTGAACATCCCGACGGCAGTAACACATATTTTCCCGTATCGCTTTGCCATCGTAATATTACGATCGGCTAGTCTGATGAAGGTGCGGAGTAAAAAATCAGGTATGAATCTTATCCATGCTGTGCCTGTAAGGCTCCCCAGGCTTTTACTGGTTTTCTTCTGCGCTTCTCTGATCTCCTTATGTATCTGCCTGTATGTTTTAAGCTGTGCTTTGCTTATTCCCAGCGGTTCCGGGACTTTTTCCCCGTCAATCTCCCTTTCGATAAGGACATTTATCGATACATCATCGAGAATTATCTGTTTCCTGCCTTTATGAAATGAGTTTATTTCAGGATTATCCTTTACTACCTGCGCAAGACAGGTCACAAGATATGCTGTCAGGGAAAGTTTCTCTCCGGTTCTGATTTGATGTTCACTGATAAGCTTTCGTGGTTCAGTCACATCCACCTCAGTTACACAATGAATCGCATTTTTCTCCCTGGTTACAGTCGCCGATGCAATCACAGCCCTCCGGTTGAAAGTCATCGGAATTACTTTATAACCTTTGAAATTAGATATCATAGACCTAAGTTAAAAGAAATTTTTAAATACAACCCAATTAGGGATCACAGAAGCCTGTCATCAGGTGTGAGAATGAGGTTGAGGCACAGTTTTAGGCAAGAGGTGAATGGGAGAAAGGGATGAATGGGAGACTAAGAGACGAAGAGACTGAGGGACTGAAAGATATAAAAGCAGTGGGACTCCGTGTATACCCGTGAAATCCGTGGTTAAAATAAGTATGGCTTTTAGAAAGATCTATAAGTAGACGCCCGTTGCATGATGCCCGTCGCCCGTTGCCTGATGCCCGACGCCCGTCGCCTGTCGTCCTTATCCCATTGCCCGATGCAAGTCGCCCCAAAATATTTCGCCAGTCAAATCTTCCGGAACCACAGAAACTTTATCCTCGGGTCAACATTTGTCTATAATTATTGTTTTCTACAATAAACAAATTCATTTTGCAGACCCTATAGTGATTTTTATTCCCGAGTTTTTTGATTTTTGCATCCATTCTGTACCTAATAATATCCTTCATATGAGAAGAATAACAATTTTCTTTTTGCTGATTATTTCAGCGCAGATGAGCATTGCTCAAAATGTAAAGATTGATAGTCTGTCCAATCTCATCAGCAAAGCAGCTTCAGATACGGAAAGGATAAAACTGATTTTAAAAAAGGTATACCTTTTCAGCAACACTAACCTTGATTCCTCAATAAACCTTGCTTTGAGGACCTTAAATGAAAATAAAAGGATAGGATACTACAGGGGTGAGGTTGATTTAAGGATCAGGCTGGTATATAACTATTCAATTAAAGGCAATCAGAAAGCTGCAAAAGAGCAATTGGATTATCTCAGAAGCTACGTTAAAGCGCCGAATGATTCTTCCGATTTTGGCCTCGTTTTTGCCAGCTATGGCATCTTTTATGGCATGCAAAGCAAATACGATTCATCAATCTACTTTTATGAAAAGGCAATTCGTATTTATGAAAAGAGCCGAAGTGTTAAGCAGTTAGGCTCTTCCTACTCAAACATTGCCATTGGCTTCCAGCAACAATCAAATTTCCCTATGGCTTTGTTTTACTACCAGAAGGCTCTTGAAGTTTCTGAAGAGCTGAATGATGAACTTCAACAGGCTTATACGAATATTAATATAGCAAACGTAAATGTTACTACGGGTGATTCTGTAAGAGCTGAACAGACCTTTCTGAAAGCAATCACACTCGCAAAGAAGCTGAAGCTTAACACAGTTGAATTATATGCTTATACGAATCTTTCCAGCATGTATATTGAGGGAAAGAGATGGCAGAAGTCATATGAATTTGCCGTTAAAGCAGCAGATCTTGCTCATTTGACAGGTGACCAGGGAATAGAAGCTGCCAGTCTTTCCAAAGCTGCAAGTGCACTCACTAAGCTTAATCAACCCGATAAAGCCCTCAGGATATCCGAAAGAGCAATTGCCGTAGCTGATTCATCTGCACAGCCTTTTAATATCTGGCAGGCATATGGAAGTAAGGGATTTGTTCTGATGATGCAAAAAAGATGGAAAGATGCCATTCCATTTTATGAAAAAGCTATGTCATCTTTAAAGGATGCCGACGCATATTTTTTCGATTATGGGGTAATGCAAAGAGAATTGTCGGAGTGTTATGAAAAAACCGGGCAGTATATAAAAGCACTGACAAGCTATAAAAAATATGCAATGATTGCCGATTCGGTAAGGCGTAAGGATAACGTTCAAAAGACTACGGAGCTTACGATGAATTACGAATTTGACAAAAAGGAACAGGCTGCCAGAGCTGAACAGAAAGCCAAAGATGCAATTAATCGTGCTCAGAAGCTGGCTTTGATTATCGGGTTAGCCCTCTCTGTTATAATTATTGCCGGAGCAATAACAGGTTACCGGAATAAGAGAAAAGCCAACATCCTGCTTCATAAGCAGAAAATAGAAATTGAAACCCAGAAGAATTATCTGACTTCAGGAATTAATTATGCAAGACGGATTCAAAAGGCTGTCTTTCCATCGGGGAAAATTCTTTCCGATAATTTCCCCGAGCATTTTATTCTTTTTAAACCGCTTGATGTGGTCAGCGGTGATTTTTACTGGTATAAACAGCATAAGAATGAAGTATTTATCGCTGCAGCCGACTGCACCGGACATGGAGTGCCAGGAGCCTTTATGAGTATGCTTGGGATTACATATCTTAATGAGCTCATCAGCGAAAATAAATCAGGTAATCCGAATGAAATATTAGATCAGTTAAGGGAAAATGTTATCAGGGCTCTTCATCAATCTGACGGCAAAAACAACGTAAAAGATGGTATGGAACTTGCCCTTTGCAGAATTAACCTTGAGACCAGGATACTGCAGTTTTCAGGCGCTTTCCGGCCACTTTTTCTTCTGAGGGACAACAATATACAACATATTGCAGGCGACAATATTCCGATAGGAGTTTATGAAGATGTTGATGCACCATTTACCAGCAACGAAATTCAGCTGATGAAGAATGATATTGTCTATATTTTTACCGATGGCTATGTCGACCAGATCGGAGGTCCGGAAAGAAAAACATTCAAAACAAACAGGTTAAAGGAACTTTTGCTAGGTATATCCGGACTCTCAATGTGCGAACAGCGAAGCATCCTGGATGAGAAGATTAAAGATTGGCAGGGAGGGCTTGACCAGATTGACGATATTCTTGTAGTGGGAATAAAAATACTGGATTGACGAACTTGGATGTGGGGCTTTTCCATGCTTTCTTAAGGTGCCTCCTGACAGAGAGCTACCGGTTCTTTAATAGATAGTAGACTAAAACATTTTCAGGAGTAGTCTGTTTAAGTTAATGGTTAAAATTGTTGAACCCTTTCCGATAATTTCTGATCCATGCTACACACCTACAAAACAAAACAACTCATAAGGAGCGATATCCATAGTGTATGGAATTTTATCAGCTCACCATCAAACCTGACAGTCATAACTCCGGGATCAATGCAGTTTGAGATAATTGATGATGATTACCATATGGAGAAGATGTATGCGGGACAAATTATTGAATATCATGTTACACCTGTTGCCAATATAAGAGTGCACTGGGTGACTGAGATCACACAGGTAACAGAAAATGTGTACTTTGTTGATGAACAGAGGAAGGGCCCCTACAGGCTGTGGCATCATGAACATTTTCTGAAGGCAGTCAGCGACGGCGTTGAGATGATGGATATTGTCCATTATCAGGCTCCTTTCGGATTCCTTGGCAAGCTCGCAAACGCTCTCTTCATCAGAAAAAAGCTGCAATCAATTTTCGACTACAGATATCAAAAGATTGAGGAGATTTTTAATCAGAGGCTTTTCTGATGAACCTCAGATGACCTGCCACAAATTTAATGTCGCTCCAGGAAACCTTATCGCCCAATGCTGCTTTGACAGGTCCTATTTTGAGGTCATCGCTGCCGTCAAAATGATTGGAGATAAGTTCAGTAATTTCCTTTGACACAAATTTGTCGACAGGTATTTCACCAGTACCTACATAATATGCCAGGTGCGCTTCAATTGTTGTTATACTCAGCTTTCTCTCATCGGCGATTTGCGGAATTGTCTTACCTTCCCTATACAGATCATAACTTATTTTCTTAGAATCTTCTTTTTTCTTTTTTTGGGGCTTCTCTTCAGTAAGTTCTTCTGCAGGTGGTTCAATATTTTCTTTTTTGCAATATGAAGTAATAATATGAAGAAGCTCTTCACCGAATTTATCTGATTTCTTTTTCCCCATGCCCTTTACCTGTTTAAGAGCACGCATTGACTGTGGCATGAAATTGGCCAGTGTAACCATCGTTTTCTGGGGCAGTATCATGTAATGGGGAAGGGCCATTTCCTTTGCCTTAGTATTTCGCCATTCCTTAAGCCTGTTAAACAAAGCAGGATGTTCAACAACGCCAGATGTATCCTCAAGTGACTTTGCAGAATGAGACTTGAGTGCAGGAATATCCATTGCCGCTTTTGCCCTGGCATCGAGATATTTACTAATCTCAAAACCCTGTCTGACAGCATCAAGGCTTGCTAACTTTATTACGGCTTCCTTTCTAATACGCTCAAATGCCTCAGAGACCGATTTCCTGACAGTCTTGTTATCTGTTTCAACTTTAATGCCTGCAAGAATATCTTTCAGGGCAGCCTCAAGTTTTACAGAAAAGAATTCTGCTGCTTTCTTCACTCTATCCTGCAGAGGATTATTTGATTCAGCGTCAATATCACTGTTCAATAGTCCTGCAAGCTGGGGATGAAATTTTTCTGACACTTCAATAAGATCCGCTCTGATAGCGGCAATAGTATTTTCGAGCAATTCCCGCGGATCTCCCAGAATGTTGTCGTGGTGTTCATTGACAATTTTAAGACAATAATTAAGTCTGTGCGTCAGGGGAGTAAAATCAAATAGTTCAGTAAGAAGCTGCTGTTGATATGCTTTTTTTGATTCTGCCAGTTGCTTCGGTCCTGGTTGATTTTGTGCTGATCCATTTACAAAGTCAGAGATAGCGGGATTGTCTATTATGCTTCGCTGATTGATCCGGCTGCTGAGTACCAGTCCTTCCAATGTGCGGCAGCGGCTGAGAGCTACATACACCTGTCCATGGGCAAANGCAGAGACTGCATCAATGACAGCNCTGTCGAAAGTCAGTCCCTGGCTCTTATGAATTGTTATTGCCCAGGCTAATTTGAGAGGATACTGAGTAAATGTTCCGATAATTGTTTCACTTATCTCTTTGGTTTCTTCGTCGAGAGTATATTTCATGTTTTGCCATTCAGCCGGCTCAACCCTGATGTGGAAATCATCGTCGGGACATTTAACAACAATTATATCGTCATCAAAGGATTCCACTTTACCTATTTTCCCGTTGAAGAAAAGCTTGTCGCGCGAAAGATCATTTTTAACAAACATGACCTGCGCTCCTTCCTTCAGGACCAGTTCGCTGGTATTCGGGTAGGAAAACTCGGGAAATTCATCCTTGATAACGGCTGTAAATGAATGAATTTTACCGGGCAGTTTTGCCAGCTTTGAATCATTCAGACTCAGGGCCTGGTTATTATGTGTTGTTAGAGTAATATAACCCCCGTCAGTATCAGGATCAAAATCAGGAATATACCTTTGGTTTAGTTCACTCAGCACCTCTGAATCAACATGATTGTCGCGGATTTTATTAAGCAGGTTTATAAAGACCTGATCATTCTGCCTGTAAATATGTTTAAGCTCAATAGTCACATAATCAGTGCTGCAGAGGGCCCTGCTGCCGAAGAAGAAGGGAGTATCATAATATTTCCTGATCAGTTCCCTGTCATCATCTTTCACAACCGGAGCAAGTTGCTGGAGGTCTCCGATCATCAGCAGCTGTACTCCACCAAATGGCAGGTGGCGGATCCTGTATTTCCTCAGTGCGGAATCAATGGCGTCGAGAGTATCTGCTCTGACCATACTTATCTCATCAATTATCAGAAGATCAAGGCTTTTTATTATGTTGATCTTTTCACGGCTCATCTTATAGCCTTCTCCGGCATTCTGATCCGAGGGTTTCCGATGATTATTTTCAGGCAGGTAAAATGACGGAATAAATGGGTGAAATGGCAATTGAAAAAATGAATGTATTGTAACACCTCCCGCATTAATAGCTGCCACACCTGTAGGGGCTACAACGATCATCCGTTTCGGTGATTNTTTTTTCAGGTCGCGCAGGAAGGTAGTCTTGCCTGTACCGGCTTTCCCGGTAAGAAAGATGTTCCGGTTTGTGTATTTAACGAAGTCAAAAGCTAACTGCAGATCCTGGTTAGTGACAGTCTCCATAAAGTGTTCTTCTAATTTCTATAAATGTATTAAATCTGTTCATATAGTCGTTATCATCTTCTGAATAGCCCAGATCATTTAAAGAGTCTGAGATTGAGGCTGAGGTTGAGACGTTCACAGCCTTGTTCATCGGCCTCCATGAAACTCCTATCAATTCTCAATGTAATTTCTAATAACGCAGCGAGCGTTAGTTCAAATTTACAACAAATATGAAAAAGTAAAAAGTAAAAATAAAAAACACGCCCAAATTCCACGAGGGGACTTTATTAAAACATAAAACAGACATGGACTTTCAGTTCATGTCCATCAACCTAAGTTATAGTGATTAATGTAGAACTGAATAAGATAGTTTCACCCCGCTAAAGGCGGGGCAGGCTCTCCTTTTGAAGCTAATCTTTATACACATCTTTTGCAGAGCATTTTGTATGCCCCGTAGGGGCAGAATAAGTTAGAGCAGGGCATCGCCCTGCTTAGTATGTAACCTAACATTCCTTAGCCCCGTAGCGGGCGAAATAAAGATTTTTAATCCAATATTTTGTACCTTCTCACAACGATGTCGATAGAAGATCATTCAGAAGAAGTTAAAAAAGTTTCTCCAAATGGATAAAATCAAATATTATTATTTCGCCCACTACGGGGCTCAGAATCGACTCTAAATCATACGTCGGGCGATGCCCGACGCTAACCTATTTAAGGCCTATGGCCTTAATCATCATTTTTAAAGCATATTTTCTCTATGTCGAATCAGGTAATTATCGTTTTGAGTTCATATGATAATATTCCTGGGTTCATTTGGGAGATATCTACAAAGATTAGCTTTAGGAGGACGTGGAATGTATGAGTCATATATCCAATACATTACATAATATTTAATATTAAACTCTCTCCCAGTTTTACAATATTTAACTTCTTTGGATGAATAATAATCCTTTA
>JGI20214J51088_10001956_pt1 | contig 13939 bp, 18 predicted proteins | sample WetSurMetagenome_FD_51088 | JGI IMG/M metagenome (IMG submission 51088) | reverse complement strand
GGATTATTATTGTAATATTGCTTAAACCACTCACGGAGTTCATGTCCAAATTCTTTATAATATTTTTTATGATAAACCGATTGTACCTCTTTAATATGATCTATATTATCCAAATAATATTTTCTTAAAGTATCCTTATTCGCATCTCTCCATCTCTTTGCTCTCGCATAAACCCTTAATTTGTTATCCTTCTGCCATTTTTTTATATATGCATTTTTATGTTTAATAAGACACTCAGAGCAAATCCAACCCTTTGGTTTAAAATCAGTATCGGGCTTTTCTTCATTACATTCTTTGCAAATTTTATTCATATACTATTATTAGTTATAATAATATAAAAAGTTTTTTATAGACACGCTCACAGATAGATATTACCGATGGGTAGTATATTCCAATGTTAGAATAGATTATTATCTTTAGTTCACCAGACTAAAATTTTTAAAATAGCCCATCGGTTTTTTTAGCCATTAAATGCACGTCTCTGTATAGCCATATTTCTTTTTATATATAACCAAGCACATAATTATATAAGGTGTATTTATGAAGGTAGGATATGCAAGAGTCTCCAGGGATACTCAAGATCCCGCGAGCCAGATAAAACAACTTAAAGAGAATGGTGTACCAGACGACAATATTTTTATTGATGTTAATATTTCTGGAAATGTAGAACCATTGAAAAGACCAGCCTATAAACGAATGATTGAATTTATAAATAAAGGGGATATATCCGAGATTGTATTAACCGAATATTCACGGCTTGGTCGAAATGCTAAAGAGAGCCTTTTTGAACTAATGAGAATTGAAAGAATGGGTATAAAGGTCCAATCATTAGCTGAGAATGAAAAATTCATCAATGATTATAGCCCCGAAATCCAACCACTTATAACAACTGCGATGATGTTAGGATCGGACTTGGAACGAAAACATATAAAAGAGAGGACTGTTAAGGGATTGGAAAATGCCAGGAAGAATGGTAAAGTATTAGGTAGACCGAGAGTTGTAGTTGATTGGGATAAGATAGAAGAGATACGAAAAAAATATACGGCTTCCTATGATATGGCGAGGAAGCTTTGTGATTACAAACCGAGTATTTTTTATCAACAAAAGAAATTATATCGAAAAAAGAATGAGGGATAAAATGATCCCATGCCCCAATTATCAAGATGAATGGGATGATGGATCTGGATCAAATTGTACCCATATTCCTAATTTATGCCAACATTGGATACCTGATGTAATATATTGCCCATTTTTAGAACGTCATGGAATTAAAAACGAGGCAAAAATCATCGAATGGAAACTTTGGTTAAAAGCTAAAAAAAGGGCTAAAAAAATAAATAGAAAATTGTTTATTTTATATATATTTACTTTATTTTTAATCATTATTTTATTTTGGACAATGATTCAATGATACCTCCCATCATATGGAGGATTGTCAAGTGGATTATTTTTGTACTAATACTCCGATGGTCATTGAGATATATAATTGCTGGAATTATATTGATTTATTTATATTTTTATCACTAAGTAAATTTCCACACGCGATCATTATATCTTTTAATCCAATACTTCTCTGCCGATTTCCAATTTACCCAACATCCTTTTCCCTGCGGGATCCAAAATAGACCTGGTGGATCATAAAATCGGTTTTTTCGCATAAAATAGGCTTGGTTTATAAGTATAAAAATTCTTATAAACCATATGATGCGCTATATAAAAATGGTTATATTCTAATATCTGTTCCATCAATTGGTGTAAACTTCCCCATTGTGTATTTTATAAAGTCCTTTTTCATAGTAGCTACCTCATCTTGTAATCGTTTATTCTCCACCAATACCGCTGCAATATTTCGATCCACATTACCGAGGGTGGTTCGCATGCTCTCATCCGATCCTATGTATAAAATCTGTTCATGCTTCCTGTACTCTTCCATCATGCCAGCATCTGACATACGGAAATATGCACTTTCATACGGAAGATCATGACCAGCCAATTTCTCTACAGCATCATTTTGCATTACTAATTTTAGCTGTGTTATAAAGAATTTTCTAAAGGAGTGGGTTGTTATAGTCATCCGCTTGGTGTTTTTATCAATTACTTTTAATCCCGCATCCTGTATCGCATTTTCAACCCCCTCCCTGATTGACGTAATAGACATATTAAAAACATTGTCGTTTTTTCTTAATGGCATATTAACGCATTGCTTTTTCATTCTCTCTAAATAGGCGGGTTTATACTCCAACCAAGCCCGCAATGCCTCGCACGCCTCCTCTGTGAAAAACGTAGTTCTTTGTTCTTTGTCTTTTGCCGCCCAATGAGTAATATTTATTGACCTGGTATTCAAATCAAATTCCGATAAACGGAGCTGATTTAATTCCCCGATTCTAATTCCGCTTGATAATTGTATTAAAATAACAGCCCGAGCCATTGGACTCGCATGTACCAGAATTTTTCTAATCATAGAATGATCCAGAATACTATCCTGGGTTAATGGTTTTTTTGTACCCTTTAGTAAATTTTTAAATCTATTATTTTGATTCTTTGTAAATTCAATATCCTTGCAGGTTTCAATAATATTTTTTATACAATACATATAACTTCTAATGGTCCTCGGCGCTTTCATTTTTATAAATTCCCTGTATTGATTCAAATCCTGCAAATAAGTCTCTTCTTCATTCATCAGATAGGCTTCCATCATAGCAATATATGCTTCTTTTGTGAGATTCTCCTTCCGATAAACCATATTCATAAACAACATGACACTCGCCATGTACCCATTGTAAGTAAGTTTAGAATTCAAATCCCCCAAGAACTTCTTAAATTGCATAATTACTAATAGTATTTGACATATTTAAAACCCCTTTATTAGTTATTGTCCATGTATAATTATTGGTTAACCCGATTTTATTTGTCAAATTTTACTTCCTGATTTCAATATTTGCAAATTCCTCATCACTGACCAATCCTTTTTTAACCTTTGGTTTATTTTTATCCCGTAATTTTTTAAATTCAAGTCTCACTAATCTCACAATTTCATTTTCGAGATTGCTGATTTCCGCATCTGAAGCCATAATTATATTATAACGACTTATTCCTTTTATAAGTGATGAACTTTAAATTAGAATAAAGAACATATATATAATATGACTAATAATAAAGTTACAATTATAAATGGCGATTGCTTAAAAGTAATGAGAGCATTGCCAGAAAACACCATTGATTCTGTTTTATGCGATCCTCCTTATGGAATTAGCTTTTGTGGTAAAAATTGGGATCATGGTGTCCCAGGACCACAATTCTGGGAAGCGGCATTACAAGTTGCAAAGCCAGGAGCTTTTATGCTGGCGTTCGGTGGAACCCGTACATATCACAGATTGATGTGTAATATAGAAGATTCTGGCTGGAGAATATTAGATTGTTTAATGTGGGTTCATGGAATGGGATTTCCAAAAGGTTTAAATATAAGTAAAGCAATCGACAAAAAAGCGGGATTAAAAAGAGAGATTATAGGAATAAATGCATCACAAAGTAAACAACATTACAGAACTTGTGGTCAATATAACGGAGAACGAGAGATTACCTATTTTACCGACGCTGTTACCGATGAGGCGAAACATTGGGATGGATATGGTACTCAATTAAAACCTGCATGGGAGCCAATAGTATTATGCCAGAAAGAATTAGATGGAACATTCGCAGAAAATGTTTTAAAATGGTCAACTGGCGCATTAAATATAGATAAATGCAGGGTTCCTTTGAACGGGGATAAGACAACGAGGAATATTACTATAGGACCACAAACGGGAAATGTTAAATTTAAAACGGGAGAGATTACAGGATCATTAGACGACAGGCATAAAATCGGGCGATATCCTGCCAATTTGATTACAGACCAATCAGATGAAGTGACGGAGTTATTTCCTATAGCCGATTCAGGTAAAGGATCCGCAGCCCGCTTCTTCTATGCTGCTAAAGCATCCACCGCCGAGAGAAACTATAATGGGGTTAATAACGACCATCCAACGGTCAAGCCAATTAAATTACTATCTTACCTTGCTCGTTTAATTACACCTCCAACTGGTACAATATTAGATCCTTTTGCTGGATCGGGAAGTACGGGAATAGCTGCTAATGAAGAAGGATTCGATGCGATTTTAATTGATATAGATAAGCATTACTGCGATCTTTCAAAACAACGAAATAACATTGTTGATGACATAATTATATTTAATTAAATATTTTTTATACATATATTCATTTAAAAAAAGAACGTGGGTCCAAACCGTTCTGTGCGCCTTTAAATGGGATTATTGATCGATGACCTGGATAGGAAAATATATGTAGAAGCGCTTATGGATGAACTATAAATATATAAAATTATAATATTAAACTATGCAAAAAAGAAACGAAAATCAAAATATGAAAGCAACCACTATTATGATTTATGATGATACTTACCATATGGTACTTAATCATAAAGGGATAGGCGAATCTTTAAATAATACAATTAAACGTGTTATTTCTGATTACAATGAGATAAAGAATCGAGAGGTTGAATGAGAGGAAAATGCCCTTTTAATAATTTTGAACCATGTGATGATGATTGTATGCTAAACACATCAATTATCGAATATGGAGAAAGTTGTGGGGAATCTTGTGCATTGAATCGAATATCTACATCTTTAACATCTATTTTTGAGATGATGAAGAGAAATCGAGAGGAAGAATGAATTCAGATAAAAGGGAATCTGTAAATTCCCTTTAAAACTAAAGGAGATTAGCTATGATATATATATATTTGTTGAACAACTATAAAAAGATTTCGGTGATTTCATGAGTGAAATACCGACGGAAAATGAGATTCAACTCACTATTGAAAATGGATTTATAAAAGAAAAGTATATTAAAGACGATGCATTTTTATCCCGTATGGATTCAAATTATATGAAGTACATCAATGGATTTAAAGATTTGATAAGATCCCGATCTTCATATGAGGAATCTCCCGATTCGTTTAAAGATGAACAAAATGTCTTAAAAATTTATGATCTATCAACAAAGACAACTGATATAGAAATCAAAATTAGGATAGAATATACTGCAATATGGGAATTGTGTAAACATCAAATAGATTATCCCCGTAGTTTTACAAAAGAGAATGAGAAGGGAGTTCCTGTACTACAAATTGAAGAGATAATGGGATATCTTGAAGAAAAATATTGTCCTGTTGTTTTTCATGGTATATTTTACCTGTATATTGATAATCAATACTATGAAGATAGATTTAATAAAATAAAAAAGGATATTGTAAGGATTTTAAAAGAATGTGGATATTCGGATGATAAAAAAATAAGTTCTATACTCGATGAAATTATAAACAGATCAAAAGCATCATGGCAAAAGCATGGTGAAAAGACAATTTTCAACCAGATAAAGGGATTGATTCCTGTTAAAAATGGTGTTATTACCCTTAATGGAAGTGTCTTTTTATATCCAAATTCCCCAGCATGGGGATACACTTATTGTTTACCCGTAATTTATGACGAAAAAGCGGATACTGCTTTTATAAATCAATTTATTATTGATATTTGTATGGAAGATGGGATAAGAATACCCGAAAAAGAAGAATTATTGGTGCAAATACCAGCACAAGCTCTTATGCAGGATACAGCAAATCCCGCTTATCTCTTGAATGGAGGAGGATCCAATGCTAAAAGTACATATTTACAATTTATAGGAGATTTTGTTGGTGGAGCAAATTATTCGTCCATAACATTACAGGCACTATCACATGAGAGATTTAAGGCATCCGAACTCTATGGTAAGTTATTTAACATTTGTGCCGATATCCCAAAGGATTTGGTAAAGGATACGGGAACTTTCAAAATGGTGACCGGTGGCGACATGATAACCGCAGAGAAAAAGTTTGGTCAACCATTCAGATTTATAAATAGAGCCGTCCTGATATTCTCCGCTAATGAACTACCAATGGTAGATGATAACACCTATGCATTTTGGAGAAGGTGGAACATCATAGACTTTATGAACAAATTTAAAGAGGATGAGGATTTTAAAAAGAAACTACTTACAGAGAATAACAAATCCGCTTTTCTCAATATGGTAATCGAAGAGATACGGGTTATAAAAAATAATCGATTGATTATAAATAAAAAATCGGATGAGATTATGGAACAATGGAAAATGAAATCAAACTCGGCATATGCTTATCTCAAGCCCAATATCAAAAAAAGTGCTAATGAACATATAGGTAAAAAAATCCTCTATAACGAGTATTATAAATTTTGTGGGGAAAATGATGTCACCGCACAATCTCCTCAAAAATTTAATGATGAAGTGGAGAAACTTTTTAAAGTCGTTGAAGCATCGCCAATTGTCAGTGGTGAGAGATTGAGATCTTTTAAAGGCATTTCATTCAAAAACGAAAATGATAAAGAAATTGATCGAAAAGAACAAGAATTAAAAGAGATCAAGAAGAAAGAAACCCGCCAAGCGGTTATTGCAAAATGACTGTGCTACTGGCTTCACCAAAATCACTGGGTTTTTCTATATTGTTTTTTTTTTGTAGCCCTCATTATTATTAATACATGTACATTATAATAAATATTTTCGTTTAAAATTAGAGCAGAGGTCTTTTGTACAAGTGAGAGGCATTATCAAAATAATGAGTTAGTCCAGACCCAGTGATTTTGGTGAAGCCAGTGATTGCTTATATACTTTTTATATAAGTTTTATAACCACTTATAACTATTATAAAGCAATTATAACTATTTTATAGTTATATAAACCTTATACTTAATTATAAATAATATAAGTGATGTTCTATATAAATACATACTATACAATATATATATGAGGTGTGTAGTATGTTATGCGATCATAAAGAACCTAAATATAATGTTGCAGTATTTTCTGAGACATGGATCAGAATTAATAAACTGAAAAAACCAGCAGAGACAATGGAGGATGCCATAAAGCGGGCTCTCGATCTCTATGAAAAAAGCGGTGGTGACTCTTGTTAGCCACACAACAGCCTGTTGTTATCGATTTAACACAAAAACCACCGCTGGTTGACGAAGAATTAAGAGCCCTTATTCCTCCCTTAAATCCCGAAGAATATGATGGATTGGTCGAATCAATAGTAAAAGAGGGATGCAGGGATCCAGTTTTAATATGGAATAATATAATTATCGATGGTCATAACCGAGTCAAGATATGTACTGAACGTAATATTCCTTTTAAAACTGCGGAAATGCGGTTTAATTCTAAAGATGATGTTAAAATATGGATGATTGATAATCAACTCTCTCGTAGAAATCTCGATAAATGGGACAGGTTGAAACTTGCAGAGATCAGAAAACCCTTGATTGAGGCAAAAGCCAGGGAAAGAATGCTATCAGGGAAGCCCGACCCTGTGCCAAATTTGGCACAGGGTCTGCATCCATGCGACCGGGATAGTCAAATATTTCATCCAGGAAGAACCCGCGATCAAATTGCCGAAATCGTTGGTGTTTCTAAAGGTACATATGACAAAATGACAATTATAACAGAGAAAAAACCCGAACTTATTGTTGAAATTAAAGCGGGTAAGACATCAATAGATAAGGTATTTAGTGATATTAAATTAGCAGAGCGGTTGGAGATCATAAAATCAACCCCACAAAACATCCCACTTCCCACTGGGACGTTTAATGTTATATATGCAGATCCGCCTTGGAGGTATGACTTCTCCAAACGGGCTGCTGATTCTATTGATTCACACTACCAAACGATGTCTACGGATGAAATATGCGATTTACAAGTACCTATAGAAGAAAACGCCGTATTATTGTTATGGACAACCGTCCCTCATCTTCCTGAAGCTTTACATGTTATGGCTGCATGGGGATTTGAATATAAATCTCATGCGGTATGGGATAAAGAAAGTATTGGGCTGGGATATTGGTTTAGAGGTCAGCATGAGTTATTGTTATTAGGTATAAGGGGAGTATTTAGAACGCCTGCGCCTATGGATCGCTATTCAAGTGTCATACGTTCAAAGAAAACGGAACATTCAAAGAAGCCTATTGTTGTTTATGAAATGATAGAGAGGATGTTTCCCAATCAGAAGTACCTTGAACTATTTGCTCGTAGTACCAGACCGAGGTGGAGCTCCTGGGGTAACCAAGTATGACCTCAGAAGCCTATAAAGAATTTCAAATGGATTTGGATTTCTCTATACAAAAGGAAGCCTTAATGGATCCTATATACAAATCCTATTTTCAAAACGTGACAATAGATCGTATTGATAGATATGGATCCGAGGATGAATTTGATCTTAAAAAACAACATGCGGGTATTGATACGAATGTTGTCTTGAGTAGTGGTGAGCGAATACGGGTACAAGAGAAATGGAGCAGGCACCCGTTTAAAGGCTTATTCCTTATTGAATACTTGCATGTCTATGTTAATAGTGATAAAATGAAGAAGGGATGGATATATACTACCGATGCGGATTATATATTTAGTGTTTATAGTAAATCTGATCTCATTAAAATATATCCCGTTGTACAATTAAAAATAGCATGGCATAATAATAGGATAGCATGGTTGAATAAATATTTAAAAATAGAAGTGCCGAATCCAAAGTTACCAAAGCCAACAAAATATATTACGAATTGTATATTAGTTCCCTGCGATGTACTTGAAACGGAGATAATGAAAGTGCAAACATTCACTTATCAAACCTTATTATCGACTTTTATTTAATTTTAATACAATATTTTTTTATCGCTCCCCCTCTCCGATCTATATCCCATCTTACCTCTCCCTGCAAGTTTTTTTTGCCATGTTCATATTATAAATAAACGTGATGCATGATGGGAGATTGATACACGATTATAAATCGAAAAGTGTCGGACACCTGTACGACATACGTCGGACATTTAAATAATTTGTAATGATTAATCATTACAAATAAGAACCTTATAACGATTATGATGCCCTTATGTGGAGGTCTTTCATGGGTCTCTTTATATATAATCATAGAGCGCAAATATTTATATGCCACCAAGAACTAAGATCTATTTAAATGATTCTACTAAGTCATTCCTCACAAATGTAAAGAATGCTTTAAGATTTAGGTCATATGATGAGACAGTAGTATATCTCAGCTCACTATATGTCCCCCCGCCTGATCCTATATGGATTAACAGGATACAATTCTGTGAGCCAATAAAACCCGGTCGTCCTACTCATACATATCAACATCTCCCATTGGATTATGAATCTATAAAGGACTCCATGCGTCCTTCTATGAGAGACAACCCTCCCCCTCTATCTCATATAGTACGGGAAGAGTTCCCTGATGATGGTGTAGGTAAGGCGAGGGTTAAATATGTAAACAAATCCGCAACCGCACCTGTTAATAGAGTAACCCCTCCCGCTAATGATCTCTTTGATGAGGAAGGGGAATTAATAGACAACGGGGAGGAGTTTATAGATGACGACGAGGGAGTGGAATTGATAGACGATGAAGGGTTGCGGGATAATATTAGTAATAGCTTCCCTCGCATTGAATCGGTTGATGAACATAAACAAATAACAACAGAAGAGGAAGAACGAATGAAGAATAGATTTGATCTTAGGAGTGATAAGTAAATGACAAAATGTGAATGTGGATGTGGAGAAGAGATAATCAATCCAAGTAAATCCACACAACGGTTCCAAAATATGGACCATTTTAATCGATATAGAAAAGATCATCCGACACGAAAACGACGTAAGTCTATTGTGAATATTGTGAATGATCCTATATTATCTAATGTACCTAATGCACCCGCATTACCAGCACAAACATTACCTGTCTTTGAATATATGACTTTTAAAGATATAAAAAGTCAGTTTATGGATATGCAGGTTAAAATGCTTGAACTAAGTAGTTACAAACATAAATATTTGGAACTGCTTATAAAAATTAAAGAATTATTACCGAAAGAGAGTGAACCTAATATTAGATTTATATCGGAGAATGGAATAATGAAAGATTCTATAAAGGGGAATATATCTATAAAGGCAGATGGAATTCCGAATCTACTAAGATCACGAAAAAAAATTATTAAGCCTCCGATTGAAGAGTTTATAACAGACAATCCCGATTCTATAAAACTGGAGCCAGTACATGCTCCGATCATAAAATCGGATGATGAGATTGATGATTTTAAGGAATTGGATGATTAAATTGATTTTTTTAATTTAAACATTTTCTTTTTCTTTATATTATCTGTGAAGGTTTCAAATTGATCACTTATCGGATTGGGTTGATTTACACTAAAACAACAATATCTATGTATTCTTTTTCGTATGGCTGGATCGGCAATTTCATCAATTGCAAACGGATTTGATCCAAAATTCGTTTCTATATATTCTATGAAATAAATATTTCTCATTTTATGCGCCATTTATAACTCCTTTAATCGAAATTTTTTAGTTCGTTTACTTGGTTGACTTGGTATAATATTATCAAAATAAATAAGAATTTTATTGGATATATCATTCGGTCGTGTGTGTTTTGAACATACGTATCTCCGCATAATCATTTTTACATAATTATCTTTAATATCCCCGAATTGAAAAGAATTATTACCAAAATTATTTTTTATATAATTCAAAAATAAATTTTTTTGATAATTTGATACCATTATCTCAACCCTTTTAAACGGAATACTCTCCGTATATAATTATTTGGATTTTTTTGATTTTGTGGTTCAATAATTTCAAAACACATCGACGTAGTATTTGGAATATTTCGTTTAAAACACAACAATTTTATTGCGAGTTGTCTGGCATTAGGATCGAGATCTTCAATGACAAAAGGTTTATTGCCGAATTGTTGTTGAACAATATCTATTAATTTTGAAGGACGTCCTTTTGCCATCTTAATCAACCTCACGCTATACGATTTCTGCTCTTCCTGTACCCATAAGTTATAATTCCGAAGATCACAACCACAGGTAAATAGATAGTAAAACTATTATGGATCACTTCTAATGTCTGTGGATCGGCGCCTGCATTTGCCCCGATTACGAAAAAGGCATCGGTTAAGGGAGTTATCATCATTATTATGAGTCCGCATACAAACAAACAACCGAGTATTACCACCCAACTGAGCGCGGCGCTGTATTCAGCCATTTTAGTACACTCCTTGTTCTTGATCTTTTAGTGAAACATATAAGAAGAATCTGGCAAAGATAGCAAAAACTACGAACCACCATCCGGTCTTCATCCCCATGAGTATCAGATCTTTAGTTAATAAAAGCGAATTCCCATTTACTGCCAATGCGGTTACTCCAGGGTTTAAAAGTGCCTCCGTAACATATGATGCAAGTACCTGATCGATTAGAGGTTGAAATATAGAAAAAGCTATAATTACGACCAGGATACTCGCAATCATTGCTATCGCTTCTCTTATCAGAACTGCCATATTATTCATCACCTTTGATTAAAATCATTTAAATCATTCCTTGAATAATATATATGTATGGAAAATATAAATAACTACGCCTATACTGAACTTATATTTCTTAATACTCGATTATAATCAGATATCTCACTATAATTATATATTTATAACACTAATATTAAATCAGGATGTGAAAATAATGGTACAGGGTCAATCGATAGCTCCGAATTATACAACAACAATGGTGCTACCAGGTCAAACTTCAAATCAAAGTATAGCACCGAGTAGTCAAAATTACCTTAATCAGGCATGGCAATATTTGAATAGTTTACAGGCAAGTCAAAACTCGATGCAGGGGCAATACGAACGTTCAAAATTAAATGATTTGCAGGGATATTCTGCAGATTTACCTGCTCCATCTGCATCCTCTGATCCAGCATACCAGCAAATGCTCGTAGATGCAGAGAGAAAAAAGCAGGAATGGAATGCCTCTCACGGACCTATAACGGGTGGTGCTGTAGAGATTTTTACAAGTGGAATTGATAAATTTGGACAGGATTTAAACGCATTAAAATTGCAGGTTGCTCAAAATCTTAACGTAATGCGCAATACCAACAATCCAGAAACTTATTTGTCGGCGGAGCAGCAATACAAATCTGCTAAATCACAATATGATGAACTCTCTAAAACCCCCGTATCAGAAATAAAAAATAAGTACCAGGATGAGATCAAACAAGCATATAATCGGGGGATAAATTATGCCCAAGGTTGGGGAGTTGGAGGTCGACAGGAATTAGGAGGTATTAGTAAAATCGAAGCAGAGCAGCAATATAAATTAAGTACTGATAATCAAAACGCCCTCGCAAAAGCCTTTGAAGGTAAAAATCTCAGCCAAGGTCAAGTGGAGGATTACATCAACAATGTAAAATCCACTTCACGATATGCATCAATTTTGGACGCATATAACGCAAATAGCAGTGGTCAGGGATTATATCAAAATAAAGAGGGATTAACAGCACCAATTCCATCTGGGGTTCTGTCATTTATAAACGGATCGGATAAGAATTTACCAAAATCCCAATCGGATATATTAGCAAATTGGAAGCCAACCCTTGCATTTCCAGAAGTTGTTGGGAAAGAAGCCGATATAAAGAAAATTTTAGATAACCCAGAGAATTATACGAATCGGGAAGTTCTCTCGGCGCAAAATGATTATCGCAAACTCACTGAGAACAATATTGGATTAAGTTCACAGCTCCACCATTTTGAAAAAAATCAGGGAGAGCTTTACAATATCCCAATGTACAATTTCATGGAGAATGCTGGGGACACTTCTTTATCGGCGCAGAGATTTATAAGTGGAATAGATACAACAAGTGCGAAAAAGTGGGCTTTACCGACAAATTTAGATTACTCTAATCAACTCCAGAACAATAAAAATGAGTTCTCTCGACAATTTGGACTTCCCAGCGACAGTTCGGCGGCAGATATAGTCGCAGCTTTTAAGAATAATCCATCTATGTTGGCAAATAGCCCTTATGGAAGCCCCGAACGAACTAATCTCATTTTTCAAGCGTACTATCCAGAAGGTGGACAAGTTCCAAGTAACTTACCTTTAACTCATACGGGAAATTGGTTTAATGAGAATATTGGACAAAATCCTGCTAATCTCGATCAAAATTTTAAAATTTCAAATACGGGAATCACTCCAGGCTCATTAAATGTTATATCTCAATCGATGAATAATATAAAAACACCATTTTTGTCCACCGCTATGGGACCCCAACAAAATAATAATAATGACTTCTTTAGTGGTGCTTTTAACGTCATTAAACAGACGCCATTGGGAGCAACACTATGGGGAAATGAGACAGAGAAGGCACAAGCAGAATCGAATAGACAGCGATTAGGTACTTATACTGACGTCCTTGGAATAGGAATGATTGGTGGTAATACAGGACAATCTGGTAAAGTTGTAAAAGTTGCCGAAGAAACGGGAGTGTTCAATAAGATCGCTAATTTGTTTAAGAAGGCACCAGCCGAAGTTCCAGAATTCCGTACACCTGCGGAAAGGGATGCGGGTAAAATATTCACATCACCTGAGAGCAGATATGGAGAAGAGAAGATTAGTAATTATGTAAATACATTTAAGCAGAAAGCAGAAACTCAATTTACACCACCATCTGCAAAAATCCCAAGTATTCAGGAAGTCTCACAATTAAGATTTACTCCCGAAGGTGGAGAAAAAGGATTGATACCACTTACGACGGAAAGAGGGGTTCAATCTATTCCAGAGGGAATGAGATTTTCACGAGCTACTGAAACTTCTTTACTCCCAGTGGAAAATATAAAAGGCACGAATATCGCTAATACGGCAAAAATGGGCTTCAAACCAACGCCCGTTCAATACGGCGAGGTTGTAATGAAGCCAGTGGAAGATCTAAAAAGCTATAACTTTGGGATTTCGGAACGCGGCGGTGG
>JGI20214J51088_10001953_pt1 | contig 13943 bp, 8 predicted proteins | sample WetSurMetagenome_FD_51088 | JGI IMG/M metagenome (IMG submission 51088) | reverse complement strand
GGCATCCAAGGCCCGCAATGATTCCGGCGCCAAGCCACCCGCCGATGGTCGGCCGCGTGCGGGCTGCAGTCACTGCAAGCAGAGTCGCCACAGCCAGGAAGATCTCGAGGGTCGTGCTTAGGAAGATTCCCGTGTAAAAGATGGCTGGTCCGTACGCCGCAGCCAGCAGCCCGGCCGTCAGACCGGTGGCCTCATCCAGTAGCCCACGTCCCAGTAGATAGATACAGGCGCAACTCAGCGCACCCAGGACCGCCTGCGCCAGCGCCACACCTACCAAGTTACTCGGACCCAGGAGGGAAAGCACAGCGCCCAGAGTGTAGGGAAAAAGGGGTGCCCACCAGAAAGGGCCGGTTCCCCAACCAAGCAGGTCCCCCGCCGCGATTCGGCGCGCCCAGCCGACCAGAAACTCCATGTCGGTACCGGGCACCAGGTTAACATCAAAGAGCGGGTGCGCCGTGAAGTTGAGGACAAAAGCCATACGGGGTAGGAGGGCCAAGAGGCCGACCAGGACTGCTCGGCCTAACACCGCCTGGCCCGGTCGTAGCTTCAATGAGACAAACACGGCAGGAGGCCCCCGCGTCTGGTCAGCGTTCGGTGAGTATGGTGGGTCGCACGGAATACGCGATGAAGCCGTGCGTGCCGAAGTCCGTGAGCGAAAGCGTCGCACGCATTGCCATGCTCCCGGCAGCTTGCCTCTCAGAATAGATCTCTCAATGCCCTACGAATGCGGAACTGGTTTCGAATTCGCGGGCCACTCCAATCTAGCACGAGTGGCCTCTGGACGTCGCGGAAGCTGGCCGATCGTAGAAAGTGCGAAAGGGGGCAGGGCGATCGCTCGCCCTGCCCCATGGGAACACAATCCGGGAACGACCTGGGGTTAGTTTGCCTTGCCCTGCCAGGAGCCGTAGATGCTGGAATACCCGACGCTCCCGTCAACACCCGTATCCGGAGACATGATGGGGAACGCGCAACTTCCCGTCGCGGCGGGACCTTTACTACAGACCGCCATCTCGCCCGAGGCCGCGGGTGTCGTAGTATCCGCAAAGGCGGTGGAGTAGACCCAGGCGATACTCCACGGATCATTGTCCGGGACGTTGGCGTAGCTCGTATTGCGCAGCTGCGCCGTCGTTCCGGGGTTGTTATTCTTGTCGTTGGAGTACACAATGCCCTGGGTCACGGCCGTCTTGGTGTCGGAGGCGGCCCGAGCATACTTCGACTTCTTCTGTGCCGAGAGCAGGTTCGGGATGGCGATGGCGGCCAGGATCCCGATGATCGCCACGACGATCAAGAGCTCGATGAGGGTGAAGCCTTTGGTTTTCTTCTGGAGCAACTTTCGCATGGCACATCCTCCTTCTAGTTGTGGGTTAGGTTGCAATTCCATCAGGTCACTCTTCGCAATGGAACCTCTGACGCGTTCTCTGGATTGCAGAAGTGGTGCCACACGTCGCCTTATGCCTATTCGCATGGNTGTTTGTCGAAAACCCTATTAGAAATAACAGGTTGCGTTCTATTAAATCGAGAGGGAAAGGCGACTATTCGAGGAGTGGATGGCGTCTCAATAGGCCGGTCGGCTGAAACTTTTTTCCCGCGCTGACACGATTTGTCACCCTTATGGCCTACAGGGTCCTTCGCCCAACGAGGGGAATCCACTCAGAAACCATCCATCGTGGGTGAGGCGCGTCGCGGTCTGAGTGCAACGATAGCTATGAACGTCTCCCTCACCGATCGCAAGTTCGTAGCGCACCGTTGCCGAACGTTCGGTGCCGTTAAGGGAATGAATCCAGCCCACACGAGTCGGGCGGAGGTCCTCTTTCATGTCCGCCAGACGCCCGGCCGGGATCACGTACGGTTCAGCGCGCGTCCGTCCTCCTTCGGACCAGGAGCGCCAGAAGGTTTCTATCACCGCCTCGGGAGATGTTTGTCCTGCGCGACCCGATACGGCACAGATCCCGCGGGCATCCGGTTGGGCGAGAAGCGCGGCGCGGGCGGCCGCGACCCGTTGATTGTCTTGGTCGGAGATGCTCTCATAGAGGCGCGCTGCGTTTCGACTCATCCGCGCTAATAGGTACCGATCTCCGGGGCTAAGGCAACGTGCCTCGCTGGTCAGAACGCGTTCAGGGCTAAACACCGAAAGGGCGCGCTCGTACGCGTGGATGCTGTCCGTGGGTCTTCCAAGGGAGGCTGACGCCTCAACCAGGCCGGCGTGAAACGACAGCTGGGCTGCCGGCGCTCGCTCCACGGCATGCTGAAAGGCGTTCCTCGCTAGGTCCCATCTGTCTCCGGCCAGCGCTATCTCGCCGACGAGGGCATGTGCGTTCGGATCCTGTGGGGCACTCCAGAGCGTCCACTCGGCAGCCGTCAGCGCTTCCTGGGGGCGGCCGGCGCGGAGCCGGGTCCACGCCAGCCAGTAGTGGGTCGAGAAGCTGAGGGGATTGACCCAACGCGCGCGGTCCAAAGTCTGCGCGGCTTCTCCCACGCGGCCTGCGGCGAACTCGGCGCGTCCTTGTGCCACCAGCAGGGCGGATGTGTAGCGGGTGACCCCCAGACCCGCCATGATTGTCAGTGTGACCAACACGGCGCCACCCCAGACCGGCGCCGTCCGAAGGCGCAACCGTCCCGGCGAGCGGCCCGGCATGCCGGCCGCGATGAGGCCAAGGAGTACCACGCTCGTGAGCGCGATGGCCGGGAAGCTCCAGTCCAGGTCCACGGCGTTGTGGGTGGCGAACGCTGCGAGTGTCGCCACCAGGAGCATGCGTCTGGTGCGCGTGGCATTCCCCAGTGGGAGCCGACGTCCGGCCACCGCCGCACGCACGAGGCAGAACAGGAGGGCGAGACCTGCCAGGATTGCGGCGGGCAGCCCGTATTCCGCCGCGATTTCCAGATAGAGGTTGTGCGGGTTCTCGCCGCTCGTGTACGGGATTTGCTGGTAATGAGTCAGCGCGACGGGGAAGGCCCCGGGGCCCACGCCCATCCACGGGTGGTCGCGGATCATGGCCCAGGTCCATTTCAGGATGGACAGACGCCACTGGACCGAGGTATCCGCAGCGTCACTCGCGCCGCCCGACCAGGCAAACCACCAGAGGCCAGACAATCTGCTCCCCATCAGCCAGAATCCACCGACGGCGAGCAGTGCCGCCGCCGTTCCCCAGAGCCATCGCCGCGTCCACCAACGCTCTCGCTCCAACAGGGCCCAGGTCAGGACGCCGACGCACGCCGCCAGCACGGCGCCTCGCGAGTGGGTGAGATAGAGGCTCGCGGGAAAAAGCACGCAGCCGACGACCGCCGCACCGCGCTCAAATCGGCTGCAATCCCTCGAAAGGGACGCCCCGGCGGCCCCGACGGCCAGGAGGAGAAAACCGGCCATCGCGTTCGGGTAACCAAACGGTCCCACGAGGACGGTGGCGTATAAGCCGCTGATGCTTCCACGAGCGAGCCAGACGATTCCGACCCCGGCCACCAACAGCCCTGACATCAGGCAAGCCCCCAGGAGGGCCCGCGCGGTCCGCGGATCGTCCCGAACGCTCCGGACGGTCAAGGTTCCCGCCACGAGGTAGGCCGAGAGGAGGAGTACTGTCTGGATGGTGCGATCCAAGAGGAGGGTGCAGGTGGCCGAGGCGGCGATAAGGAATACGCCGACCAGGAGAATCGGCGTCGGTCGGGGCGGCCATGCCGGACGCCCAGTCAGTAAAGCGGTCACCCCTGCTGCCGCGAGGATGAGGACGAGTGCAGCGTGTCCGGCGGGAGATCGGCCACCGTCGGTCCACGGCAGTCCGATCACCACGACAGCCACAAGGAGGATGGGGAGCGGAAAGAGTCGAGATTCAGGCCGGGTCATGATTCTGGTCGCGGACCTGCCGGTCGAGACCGTACTTTCTCGCCCGATACCGGAAGGAGCGGAAGTTGATTCCCAGCAATTGGGCCGCGCGCGTCTGGACGCCGTCCGCTTTCTCCAGGGCATCCTTGAGGAGGGCGATTTCGATGTCGGCAATCATCTGCTCGAGGTTGAGGCCTTCCGGTGGAACCTCCCATTTTTGGGGACGCGGCGCGGCGGCCGCGTGAAAGATGCTGGACGGGAGCGTCTCGAGGTGGACCTCGTCGGTGGTCGCGAGCGCCACCGCGCGTTCCATCACGTTCTCCAACTCTCGCACGTTCCCGGGCCAGGCGTGCGCCAGCAGCGCCTCCATCGCGTCCGGTGTGATGCGCATGGCATGGCGGCCGGCACGCGCGGCGAAGAGGCTCAAAAAGTTGGTCGCCAGGAGGGGGATGTCTTCGCGACGCTCGCGGAGCGGAGGCATCTCGACCGCGATGACGTTGAGACGGTAATACAGATCCTCCCGGAAAGCACCCATCCGGATGAGCTGCGCCGGGTCCTTGTTGGTCGCGGCAAGGGTGCGGATGTCCGCCTCCAGGTCCTCGGTGCCCCCGACTCGGCGGAACATGTGGTCCTGAAGGAAGCGGAGCAGCTTGACCTGGAGGTTCGGGCTCATCTCGGCCACTTCGTCCAAGAACAACGTTCCTCCGCGCGCCACCTCGACCAAGCCGGCCTTGTGGGCGATGGCGCCAGTGAAGGAGCCCTTCACGTGACCGAAGAGTTCGCTCTCCAGGAGTTCCTCTGGGATGGCCCCACAGTTGATCGCCACGAAGGGTTTTTCGGCGCGCGGGGAGTTGTAGTGGATGGTCCGGGCCACCAGTTCCTTGCCCGTTCCGCTCTCCCCGGTGATCAGGAGGGACGAATCCACCAGGGCCACCCGGCTGATCAGCTTGTACAATTCGACCATCCGGGGGCTCCGACCGATGATCCCGCGCAGCGCGGGCTCGGCGGCGGGCAGAGGGGAGACCCCCTCGCTCTCGTGACGTTCCGCCGCCTCTTCCAAGGCTCGCCGGATGACTAGTTTGATCTCGTCCATCTTGAAGGGTTTGGTAAGGTAGTCGAACGCGCCTTGCTTCATGGCCTGGATGGCGGATTCCGAGTCGGCGTAGGCGGTGATCATGATCACCGGCATCGTGAATCCGTGTTCCCGCAAGCCGGCCAGCAAGCCGACCCCATCCAGCCCGGGCATCTTGATATCGGAGATCACAAGATTCGGGGCGCGGTTCATGGCCAGCGCCAAACCGGTCGCCCCATCGCCGGCGGTCAGGACCTCGTACCCTTCCTTTTCAAGCAGGATGCGCAAGAGGTCGCGCATCCCGGCTTCATCGTCTACGACAAGGATACGGCTCACGGTTGTTCCCTCATCTTTACCCTCTGGCGACGGTTCCCACGGCGACCGACGCCTGCCGCAACCAAATCCGGAAGGTCGTCCCGGACCCCACCTGGCTCTCCGCCGCTACCTGCCCGCCCATGCTCTCCAGGATCTTCTTGGCGATCGCCAGACCCAGACCGGTTCCCGACGGTCGCGTCGTGAAAAATGGGTCGAAAACGCGCTGTAGCTGCTCCGGCGGGATGCCACGCCCGGTGTCCTGAAAGGCGATCTCCACCCATTCCGCGCTCGAGGGGTTCCCTGTGGGCGATGCCGTGGCCGCCGCCCCCGAGGCAAACGCGTCGGCGGATGACTGTGGCGGTGCGGCGGGCTGGGTCTGCGGGGGCGCCAGCCGCACGGAGACGGACAGGCGTCCGCCCTGGGGCATGGCCTGGATCGCGTTGAGGCACAGGTTCCAGACGACTTGCCGGAGCTGGTCGGCATCGGCCAGGACATGCGCGTCCGGCACCGCTTCGGCGACATCCCAGGCCGTGTTGGGGTGGCGCTCCCCGCTTCGTTCGAGCAGGCGAAGCGTCTCCTGGACCAGTGGCTGGACTGCGCAGGGGCGAAACAACAAAGATTTTGGCTTGGCGAAATCGAGAAATTGCCCGGTGATCAGCTTGAGGCGATGCGCTTCCCCCAGGACGATTTCCAGGAGTTCCCGATTCGGTCCGACCAGTGCCAGATCTTCGCGAAGCACTTCCACGGCGCCACTGATGGCCGCCAACGGATTCCGCACCTCGTGAGCGATATTCGCGGCCAGTTGCCCGAGGGCCGCCAGGCGATCCGCGCGCCGGAGCTGCTCCTCCACCCTTTTTCGCTCGGTGAGGTCTTGGAAGATGGCCACCAGGCCGGCCGCCCCGCTGTCGGCTTGTCGCAGGGGAGAGCAGGAGACCCCGACTGGGATGAGACGCCCATCCTGTCGCGTGAGGACGATCTCGGTCAGGGGGTTGGCCAATGGGGCGCCTGGGTTGGCGATGAACTCGCCCAGGGGAGCGCAACCGGCGAAGGGCGTCTCCTGCCAGGGGCGATCCCGAAGATCGGCAAACGCATACCCGGTGATGCGCTCGGCCGCTTCGTTGAAAGAGACCACGCGTCCGGCGAGGTCCAGGGTCATGAGGCCGCTGCTGATATTGGCCACGATGGCCCGGTGCAGCGTTTGGAGGTTTCGGAGATCGAGGCCGCGCCGCTCCAGTTCCTGTCCTGCCTGGCGCAGCCGATCGGCCAGATGGCTGCTCAAGATGGCGACCGCCAGGAAGGCCACCGTGTGACTCAGGACCTGGTACACGGCGTAGCCCACGGACCGGAGCGGCGCCAGCCCACCGGCAAATTCCGCCGGACGGATGATCCGGGTCCACTCGGCCAAGATCAGCCCGGCGTACAGGAAGCCGCTCACGATGCCGACCGCGAGGCCCGCGCCCCGTTCCAGCACGTTGGCGGCCGCAAAGATCACCAGGATGTACATGAAGGGGAACACGGAGTCGAGGCCGCCGGTGACGTGGACCAAGAGGCTGACTAGGGTGAGGTCGAGGGTGCACTGGACGAGACCCTGGAGGGGCAGCCGCCATTGGCTGCGGAGCGCCACGGCGTACACCAGGGACAGGGCGAACGTCACGCCCAGGATCCCATAAAGGGGGGCGGTGTGGAACGGGAGCCGCTCCCGCAGATCCAGGATCACAGCGGAACCCAGGAGCGCGGAGGCCAAGACGAGCCGCGCGCCGACCAGCCACTTGAGCTTGGCGAGCAAGCCCGTGGGCGCGTGAGACCCGCGACCCCGATCGTGCAGTGTGAACACCGCCCCCCCCGAAAAGGAAAACGGGGGCCGCGCCCTGCGGCCCCCGACGGGTGTCAGGTCTCCATGGGCTAATTCCCGACGACCGTCACCAGCTTGAAGATGGGCAGATACATGGCGATGACCACGCCGCCGATGACGACACCTAGGAAGACCATGAGCATGGGCTCCAGGAGCGAGGTGAGGTTGGTCACCGCGGTGTCCACCTCCTCGTCGTAGAAGTCGGCGATCTTGCCGAGCATGGCGTCTAGGGCTCCGGTTTGTTCGCCCACGGCGATCATCTGTACCACCATCGGGGGGAAGACGCCCGAATCGCGCAAGGGGTCCGCAATGGTCTTGCCTTCGGCGATAGAGGCGCGGGTCCGGAGAACGGCGGCCTCCACGACCTTGTTGCCCGCCGTCCGGGCCGTGATATCCAACCCGTCCAGGATGGCGACGCCGCTGCTGATCAGCGTGCCCAGCGTCCGGGTGAACTTGGCGACGGCCACCTTGCGGATCAGGATACCGAAGATCGGTGTCTTGATCAGGAACCCGTCAATCCGTTTCCTCCCCGTGTCCGTGCCGTACCACCACCTCACACCCACGACCATTCCCACGAGGACGGCGAGCCCGACCAGGAAGTAGTTGCGGACNATGCGGGAGAGTTCCAGCACGATCTGAGTCGGCAGCGGAAGCGCGGCGCCGAACCCCTCGAACATGGCCTTGAAGGTCGGAATGACGAAGACCAAGAGGAAGATCACGACCACCACCGCCACGGACACGATGGTGGACGGGTAAATCATAGCCGATTTGACCTTCTTCTTGAGGCTCATCGCCTTTTCCATGTACTGGGCCAGCCGATTCAAGATCGTGTCCAGGATACCGCCCGCCTCGCCCGCCTCCACCATGTTGGCGTAGAGGGAGCTGAACACCTTGGGGTGCTGCTTGAGGGCGGCGGCGAAGGTAGCGCCCCCTTCCACGGATTGTCGGATCTCCGTCAGGGTCTTCTTGAAGATCTTGTTCTCTTGCTGCGAGGCGAGGATCTCCAGACACTGGACCAGCGGCAAGCCGGCGTCGATCATGGTGGCGAACTGGCGCGTGAAGACCACGATGTCCTTCTCGGAAACCTTGTTGCCGATGCCGGGAATCGTGATGTCCCTCGGCTTCCCGCGCACGGCGGTGGCGATGACCTGCTGCGAGCGGAGTCGGGCCACCACGGCCTCGCGGTTGGCCGCTTCCATCTCGCCGGTGATGGTCTGCCCGGCCCGGGTTCGCCCGGTGAAGACAAAGACCGCCATTGGCTCTTCCTCCCGTTAACGTCGAGGCGCGGTTCCCTGCGCGCGCTGGATCATCTGCGAGAGCTCCTCCGGCATGGTGGAGGCGCCCAGCGCTTGGTCCGCCGTGATGGAACGGCGGAGGTAGTGTGCCAAGAGGGCCTCATTCATGGTCTGCATCCCCGACCGTTCTTTGCCGGCTTGCATCATGCCGTAGATCTGGTGCAGCTTATCCTCGCGGATCAAGTTCCGGATCGCCGCGTTGGGGATCATGATTTCCAGCACCATGACGCGCCCCTGCCCGTTGGAGCGCGGAAGCAGCATCTGGCACAGGACGGCCTCCAGGGTGAAGGAGAGCTGGGCGCGGATCTGCGGCTGCTGGTGCGGCGGGAAGACGTCGATGATGCGGTTGATGGTCTGCACGGCCGAGTTGGTGTGCAGCGTCCCGAAGGTCAGGTGGCCCGTTTCCGCGATCGTCAGGGCCGCCTCGATAGTCTCCAGGTCTCGCATCTCCCCGATGAGCACCTTGTCCGGGTCCTGCCGCAAGACGGACTTGAGGGCGAACTTGAAGGAGCGCGTGTCCGCGAAGAGCTCCCGCTGATTCACGATGCACTTCTTGTGCTGGTGGACGAACTCGATGGGATCCTCGATGGTGACGATGTGCTCGGCCCGCTCCCGGTTGATCTTGTCGACCATGGTGGCCAGGGTGGTCGACTTTCCCGAACCCGTCGGCCCCGTCACCAGGACCAGCCCCTTGGGGCGCTCGCAGAGGTCGGAGACCACCTGCGGGAGGCCCAACTCCTCGAAGGTCATGATCTTGTAGGGAATGGTCCGGATGGCGACGGCAACCGCCCCCCGCTGCATGAACACGTTGGCGCGGAACCGGCTGAGTCCCTTGACCCCGAAGGAGAGATCGAGCTCCCACTGTTCCTCAAATTTCTGCTTCTGGGCCTCCGTCAGGACGCTGTACGCCATGCTCTTGGTTTCCGCCGGGCCGAGGGGATGCGTGCCGACCGGCGCCACGTGGCCGTGAACGCGGATCATGGGAGGGATACCCGTGGTGATGTGCAGGTCCGACGCCCCCTTGTCGATCATCTCCTTGAGCAATTCGTGCAGGTTTGCCATGTGATGTCGCACCCCGGTTCGGTGTCTGAGAGCCGTTGGATTAGGAGCCGTTACGCAATACCTTGTCCGTTTTTTGTAATTTCGTTACGGCTCCTTATGCCGTTTCCGGAATGTCTCCGGTCAAGTTATACTTGGACAACGGATTAGTGGCCGGTGGTGACCCGCAGCACCTCTTCCACGGTGGTCATGCCCTCGCGGATCTTCTGCAGGCCCGCCTCGCGCAGGGTCTGCATGCCGTTCTTGCGCCCCAACTCGCGCAGCTCCATGGCGGAGGCGCCTTGCAGGATCGCCTCCTTGATGTTGTCGCGGATGAGCATGACCTCGTACAGCGCCACCCGGCCCTTGTAACCGGTGTCCGTGCAGGTCATGCACCCCTTGCCCTTGAACGTCTTGATGGTCTTGACCTCTTCCGGGCCGAAACCGACGTTCATCAGGGCTGGCGGCGGCACCGGAGCGACTTCCTTGCAGGCTTGGCAGACACGGCGCGCCAGCCGCTGGGCCACGATGACGTTGGTAGAGGCCGAGACCAGGAACGGCTCGACGCCCATGTTGAGGAGGCGGCTGATGGTGCTGGGGGCGTCGTTGGTGTGCAGCGTGGACAGGACGAGGTGCCCCGTCAGGGCGGCCTTGACTGCAATCTCGGCTGTCTCGTAGTCGCGGATCTCGCCCACCATGATGACGTCCGGATCCTGGCGCAGGAACGAGCGGAGGGCCGCGGCGAACGTCAGACCGATTTCCGCCTTGGTCTGGACCTGGTTGATCCCGGAGAGGTTGAACTCCACCGGATCCTCCGCGGTCATGATGTTGGTGTCCACGGTATTGAGGCGGTTCAGGGCGGAATAGAGCGTGGTGGTCTTTCCCGAGCCGGTCGGCCCGGTGACCAGCACCATGCCGTAGGGGAGCAGCAGTCCGCTCTCGAAGTCCGTCAGAGCCTCGGGGCCAAAGCCCAGCTTCGTCATGTCGAGCTGGAGATTCCCCTTGTCCAGGAGCCGGAGAACGACCTTTTCTCCGAAGAGCGTCGGGAGGGTGGAGACCCGATAATCCATCTCCTTGCCGCCCATCTTGATCTTGATGCGGCCGTCCTGCGGCAGACGCCGCTCGGCGATGTCCAGCTGCGACATGATCTTGACGCGCGACGTGATGGCCGCCTTGAGCCGGGTGGGCGGCTGCATGACGTCGTAGAGCACGCCGTCGATGCGGTACCGAACCCGGAAGGACTTCTCGTACGGTTCGATGTGGATATCCGACGCCCCTTTCTTGATGGCGTCGGTCAGGACCAGGTTCACCAGCTTGACGACCGGGGCGTCCTCGGCCGCCTTCCCGAGTTCGGCGGCGTTGACGGCGTCCTCGTCGTCCCGCAACGCCTCGACGTCCTTGTCGTCGAACGTCTTCATGATATCTTCGACCAAACCGGCCGAATCGTAGTGCTTATTGATGGCGTTCTTGATCGAGGTCTCCGCCGCAACGACCGGCTCGACCTTGAAGCCCGTCATGAACTTGACGTCGTCGATGGCGAAGATATTGCTCGGGTCCGCCATGGCGACGGTGAGGACATTCCCGGTGCGGTTGATGGGGATGACCTGGTGCTTCTGGGCGATCTCGGAGGGGATCAACTTGATGACGATGGCGTCGATCTCGAAATGGGAAAGATTGATGGACGGCACGCCGTACTGGCGGCTCAGAAACGAGGTGATATCGTCCTCGCTGATGAACCCCAGCTTGACCAGGTTGCTGCCGATACGTCCCCCGGCCGTCTGCTGTTGCTGCAGGGCCTGGTTCAACTGCTCCCGGGTGATCAGGGCCGCTTTGACCAGCATATCGCCAAGGCGAACAGCACCCCCAGCCATACCGCTCCTCTGAGTCGCGTGCCAAGCATGGGACGAATTAGGCCCTCATGTTAATGATGCCTCCCTGCTTGTCAAGGGAAATATCCCGCGAGGAGGCGCTAGGCAGACCGCTCCAGGGCTGTTCGCATGGCGTCGAGCGGGGCGGGGCGGCCGGTCCAGCGCTCGAAGGCCAGCGCGCCTTGGTGGAGGAGCATCCCGAGGCCGTTGACCGCGCGACAGCCCCGCCGGCGAGCCGCGGCGAGGAGCGGCGTCTCGGCCGGTCGGTAGATGAGATCGACTACCGCCGTGGAAGGGGGAAGCCCCTCCTCGTCGATGAGGGAGGGGTCGGTCACGCGGAGACCGAGCGAGGTTGTGTTGACCAGCAGGCCCACCTCGGGGATCACATCTGGCCGCCAGGCGGGAGGACACTCGCGCGCCTGGACGTTGCAGGTCGGCACGCACGACCGGACGCGGTCGGCCAGGTCCACGGCCCGCGCCAGCGTCCGGTTCAGCAGGTACAGCCGGCCGACGCCGGCGCGGGCCAGGCTAAACGCCACCGCCCGGGCCGCGCCACCGGCCCCCAGGACCGCGGCCGTGAGCCCCGTCGGCGCCACACCGAGGTCGTCCCGCAGCGCCGTGAGGAAACCGGCCCCGTCGGTGTTGTCCCCGATCAGGGCCCTGTCCTGGAGCAGGATCGTGTTGACCGCCCCCAAGGCCTCGGCCTCGGGCGTCAACCCGTCCACCAGGGGGACGACCGCCTGTTTGTGGGGGACGGTCACGTTGACCCCCAGCAGATTCTCCATGGCGCGCAGCCCGCGCACCGCGTCCGTCAATCGCGCCGGGGGCACCGACCAGGGCAGGTAGGCGGCATTGAGTCCCACCGCGCGGAAGGCGGCCTGGTGCATGACAGGCGAGAGGCTGTGTTCCACCGGATGCCCCAGCACAAAGGCCACACGGGTCCGGCCGTCGATCGGCATGGCGATACTCCCGGCGGGCGGCGTGCGCTACGCGATGCCGTCGGCGATGGAGCGGACCAGCGCCTGCCGGATGGCGTCCATACGCACCGGCTCGGTCACTTTCCGCCCGTCCTTCTCGGTAACGTAGAACACGTCCACGGCCTGATCCACCTCGGTCGCGATCTTTGCCAGCGTGACGTCCACGTCGAGCCCGGAGAGCGTGCTGGCGATCACATAGAGCAGGCCGAGCCGGTCCTGGGCACGGATGTCGATGACCGTGAACCGGTCCGAGACCACGTTGTCGAATTCCACTCGGGTGTGGATGTCGTGCGCCCGCGGGAAGGGCTTGGCCAGCAGATCGCGGCGCAGGGTCCTGATGAGGTCGCGGACGCCGACCTGCCCCAGGATCACGCCGCGCAGATCCTGACCGAACCGGTGCCAGACGGTCTCGTTCTCGAGGGCGGCTCCGCGACCGTCGCTCACCTGGAAGGCGCGGATCATGACCCCGTCGGCTCGGCTGAAGAGCTGCGCAGAGAGGATATTGATGCCATGAGCCGTGAGCGTGCCGACGACGCTTGTGAAGCGTCCGGGTGCGGCCGGCGCGCATACCAGCACCTCCGAATAGCCGGCCACGGGGAAGGCGGACCAGTGGACCGCGACGGGCTCCCCTCGGCGCACGCGATCGATGAGCTGGAGATGCTGGGCGACCTTGACGCTGGAGGTATGCAGGACGTACCGGATCGGCATGAGGTCGAGGTGCTGTCCGACGACCTCGGCGCCGAACTCCCCGCCCAGCTCCGCCACCAGGGCGGCCCGCAGGCTCCGGGCGCGTCGGTGCTCCTCTTCCCCTTCGGGGACGCCGCGCGTCAGGATCGTGTGCGTCTTGATGAACAGCTCCCAGAGGAGTGTGCCCTTCCAGTCGGTCCACACCTGGGGACCCACGGCGTTGATGTCAAGGTAGGTGAGGAGGTACAGCATCCGGAGCAGCTCCTCGGTCTCGACCAGCCGGGCGAATTCGATGATCAGTCGCTCGTCGTCCAGGTCCCGCCGTTCGGCGATGTGCGCCATGCTGAGGTGCTGCGCGACCAGGAACGTGACGGCAGCGGTGTCGGCAGGCGGTAGTCCCAGGCGGGTGAGTACCGCTTCCGCGATGGCGACTCCCCGCTCGGAGTGGCCGTGTCCCTCGCCCTTGCCGATGTCGTGTAGGAGGATGGCGAGCTTCAGGATCTCGGGTTTGCGGAGTTCCTGGGCGATGCGCCGGAACTCCTGTAAGCGCGGGTCGTCGGTGCCGCGCAAGCCCTCCAGGCAATCCAGCAAGACGAAGGTGTGCTCATCCACCGTGTAGCGGTGGTAGTAGTCGAACTGGACCAGACAGGCGATCCGGGCGAACTCCGGAATGTACGCGGTCAGGACGCCAACCCGATGCATCTGCCGGAGCGTCTCGGCGACGCCGTGGGGGGCGCGCAGGATGGCCAGAAAGAATCCCAGGGCGCGGTTCGAGCGGCGAAACGCGTCGTCGATAAGCTCCAGGTTGCCCCGAATCGCCTCGGTCGCCTCTCCGCTCAGCTCGTACCCCATCTCCTGCCGATACCAGAAGATCTTCAGCAGCCGGACCGGGTCGACGCGAAAACATTCCCGCTGGGCGGGGAGGATATGGATTTGCCGGTTGAGTTCCACAAAGTCGTCCCCGATATCCCGAGCCCGCAACTTCTTCATCATGGCCTCCACGGGGGAGCCGGACCGCTCGGCGC
>JGI20214J51088_10001952_pt1 | contig 13945 bp, 15 predicted proteins | sample WetSurMetagenome_FD_51088 | JGI IMG/M metagenome (IMG submission 51088) | reverse complement strand
TGATTCCCGCCTCTTTATATCTTCTGAAATTTAAAGCGATGGCGAGATTAATAAAGTTAAAACATGCAATTAAAAGTATGGCGAAACCGATAGCCCCGATAATCACAATGTTCTGCATTTCTTTCCAGACCCTTTTTCCTCCAGCATATGAGTATAAAATATGTTCTTTAAGCGGAAACAGGAAAAGTTCCTGATTTAATGTTGTCTCCTGATTTTTGATCAGGTTTTTGATCTTGTTCTCAACAAATCTTCTGTCGACATTATGCTTTAACAGTACCCAGGTTTGATTGGCTGCCGCTCCGGTCTCGCGAGCCCAGCTGTTCTCAGCAAGAAACTTAGAAAAAGGAATTACAAAGTCAAATTGCATCAGAGATTGCTTTGGAATTTTCTTAAAGACCCCGGCAATTTTATAAGCCTCCTGCCTGCTCCCATCTTTCAGAATAAGTGTTTTCCCCTCACAATCAGGAGTTTCAAAAAATTTATTCGCCATGCCTTCTGAAATTACGATTGAGCCCAGATCGGTTAAGACATTCTGGTTTTCGCAATTAACAAGCGGAAAAGTAAAAAGATTAAAGAAGTTAGTATCGGCATAAAACCCTGTCCCGGAAAATGTTTTCTCACCATTAATAAAGGAATATTCCCTCATAGCAATACGTGTCATATTCTCTATTTCAGGAGCATGCTCTTTCAGTACATCTGTTAGCGATGCTGAAAGATTTTCCTTCGGAATCCGATCCCCGTTAAAATAGGTTACATATGCGGCTGCCAGATACAACCGGTCATAATTTTTATGAAACTTATCGTAGCTAAAAACATTAAGGATATATAGTACCGTAATAATTGCACAGGTAAGACCAAATGTCAGGCATGTAAAATTGAGCAGACNGTAAGTTTTTTTGCGCCACAGGTAGCGCAGGGCTATTTTGAAAAAACTTTTATACATAACTGGCCGGATTAATTATTTAACAAAAGGAATAAATGTTAAATAAACCGTCAAATCTGTTATACCAAAACAATAAATTGGACGATGACTTAATAGAAACAGTCTATGAAGTAAATTTTAGCTCTTTAATCTATTTGTTTGAAGCTAATAATCTTCCAATACTTTGCCCGAATAATTTTGAACTCTTTGGTGCATTGCCTGTCACTATATTTTTATCAATTGTAACTCCGGGCCCGGTATATATTGCTCCTTTAGATTCAATGGTTTTCGATTCTGTACCTGCAACTGTTGCTTTAATATTTTTTAGAATGCCTGAGTTTGCCAATATTACGGGAGCTAAACAAATTGCTGCAACAATCTTTCCACAGGAGTTCATTTTTCTGGCAATTTCATGCGCTATTTCGTTATTAAATAGAAGTTTACTACCACCGCCGCCAATAAATACAACTGCATCGAAAACATTAACATCAACATCCTTAATATCAATCTCAGAGATTGCGAATCCTCCTCTGCTACCATTACAGGACCCTGTTTTAGAACTGGCAATTGTTATTCTGTTTCCGGGTTTTTCCAATTCTTCTTTTGTAATAAAAAGCTCTTCATCCCTGAATCTTTCAGGAGGTATTATTATCAGAACGCGTTTCATTAAAAAATTATATATGTGTCTATTTTCTGGTTCTATTTTTTAACCATTTTTCAAGTGATATGACAGTATCCTTTGGGATATCACAGATACTGATATGACCATCATCAGCATTTACAAGAAGGCTTATTAAGACGGTGGCATGTTCACTTTTTGGCTGAAACTGTACTATTTTAATATGCCAGTTATTGTCACTGTCTGTAGGGACATTATCGATATGGATCTGATTAAAGATTGTGGTATCCTTATATTTATAATCAATAATCTGTTTAATTTCTTTCACCTGTTGAACCAAAACAACTGCCATTGAATCATTTATTCTGAATTTATTATTTGAATCAGAGGTTTCTATTTTAATAATTGAATCAGCATTAAATGCTCCACTTGTAGTTGTTTTGGCAGAAGTTACATTGTCAGTTTTAGAATTATGCCTACAGGCGCATAATGATGCTGCAAGGAATAGTAAGATCCAAATTAAGTTGTGTTTCATGGTGAAGATATAATATATATGGTATCTACTTTTTGAACGCATTGATCAAAATAAAAGGGATAGTTAGTTTTATACCGCCCAGAATTTTAGCCTGATCGTTAAGTCGTGTCTCAATCATGTCAAATACTTGTTCTGATTTATTCTTTGGTAGAATTTTAATCCATGAATCCATAAACGCTAACCTTATGAAATAGTGGTTTAACATTGCTGTACCATCTGAAAACTTATAATTGAACTGGTCATGTTCAAGATCCTTTATTATAAATCCCTGGTTTTGGATTATTGATATCATTTCATCAAGAGGACGTCGTTTATCGTAAATATGCTGATGCATTAACTCAATCTCATAATTCATACTCAGCTCAGACAAAGCTATCTTCATTTGACCATAAAACTCAAACATTGATTTATCTAAATTCATAGTCATAACAAATTGTCCACCTGGCTTAATTATTCTGGAACACTCGGAGATGACCTGATTAATATCACTTACATTATTGATTCCGTTATTGCTTACAATCAGATCAACGGTTTTGTCTCTGAGAGGGATAGATTCAGCAACCCCTTCAAAGATTTTAATATTTGTTAAACGGTAGTATTCAATCTTTTTATTTGCTCTGGCTATTGCCTCAGTCCATGGATCAATCCCATAAACTGTAGAACTTTCTCCAAGTCTCAGAGCAATCTCTGTCAAAGGGAATCCTGTTCCGAATCCAATGTCTAGCGCTGTGATGTTTGGCTTATAATCTATATAGTCCAGCAGTTTAAGCCCAAAAGGGGCCGACCATACAGAACATTCATCAGATACGTTGACATACTCAGTAAAATCAAAGTCGTTGCTCAGATAGTTCTTCATGATTTACATAATTTCGAACTTGTGAAGTAAGACAGAGACATAATGATTGATGCATCAGCTCAAATGACAACTTTAAGCTGGCAGGATTAATGATAATCTAAAAAAAGAAGAAACAATATCTATTTATCCCCCGCCTGGATCAATGTTATCAATATTACCCCATTTGCTCCTCTTGAGCCATAAATGGCAGCATCTGACCCTTTAAGTATCTCTATCGATTTTACCATAGAAGAACTGATATCGTCGATCGATGAAACCATAATACCGTCAACAATTAGCAGAGGATCTGTAGAATTTATTGAGTTTATGCCACGGATTGTAATCTTCTTTCCGTTTACCTGAACACTTGGATCTTTCTGGAGCATTTCATAAATGCTTTGATAGGCGGCGCTTTTATTCTTCTCACCGTCTATAGTGCTGACGCTTGTTGTAAGATCTTTTTTAGAAGCATATCCATAGCCGATATTGACTTTTTCCTTTTCTTCATTTGTCTGAAGAGATGTACCTCCGTTAAGCCTGAAATTGATAACTGTCCTTCCGTTTATTTCTTCATCCTTTTGTCCGTTTTCAGGTTTGAAAACAGCTATCCTTTCTGCCTTTGCTTTTACCCTGACAGTATATACACCCTTGTCATCAGTAACAATTTGAGTATTCTGGTTGTCAACCAGAACTATAGCACCAGATACCGGCTTGTCATTAGCATCAATTACCTGTCCTGTAATATAATATTTCTTCCCGGGTTTTTGAGAATACAGGTTACAGTAGATCGGAACTATCAGGATCATCAAAAAAATTAAACCTCTTTTCATAACTTATTAGTTTTATTCTGCAAAATAATCATTTTTTTGTAAAAACACTATGCACTGATCATGAATATTTTAGCAATTAGTGCTGATGACATACTTTCGTGAATAATATTATTGAGCATATTGAAATAACTATTTAAATCGTTTTAAGGGAGAACCAAAAGATCAGTTTATTGCTGATATCCATACAAATCAGAATATGGCCGCTGAACAGGAATTTGGGCCTATCCCCGGACCACCCTATAACCAATATCAATTAAGAATTGACATGTCAACTGGAACGGGAAGCATTAGTCTTGGATAGAGTATTCATAAGGCAGCCAGTCAGCAATACGTTTACTTGCCATATCACCTTCCCAAATTATTCCCATCAGGTCGGCATATCCGCTGGCATCAAAGGAAATTTTGTCTTTATGAAAATGTATATAACTTCTTGAGTTATCAGGAGAATAGACTATGCAAAGTTTTCCAGAATATTTAAGAACCCTGATTTTGTTATTCTCCTGAATTACAATTTTATCATATTTAAGATTTTCACCATAAATAGTTTGAATCTTAAATCCGGCTGAATTTAAATCATTTGCCCAAAGTTCTCTGAAAAAGTGTGTTCTTGATCCAAGAAATGCGATTTTTCTTCTTTCATCAAATAGTTGTTTATTTATCCCACCTTTTGCCAGATCTTCGTTGAATATCATATTCCCATTGAATAAAAAGGATCCATCTTTCAAATGGTATTCAAAATTATCGAGATAATAGGTGATTTTGTATCCCAATGCATTGTTGTTAATCAGAAGTGGCCTGGAAGCGAAAGCTTTGAGCGTATCCTTACAGGAACCGTAGTTAAATGTTATATCATTTTCATTTGTTATTTTACAATAGTTGGCATTAGGGGTTGATCCAAGAAATTCTCTTCTGAATATTGCCAGATATTTCTTTCGTGCTTTTGCAAGAGATTTGGCAGAAACAACAACCTCAGGCAACCCAATTGTTTTTGGTGACATGTAAACTATAAGTGGTTTCTTGAGTGGAAACTCAGTCAAAGTTACAGAATAATATCCTAAAGCACTTATTGTTAAAGGCTTTGACTCGTTTCCTGAGATCTCCAGTTTAAAATTTCCTTTCTGATCCACTTGAGTACCGACAAAGGTTCCGTTAATATAAACTGATGCAAAATCAATAATACTTCTGGTTTCCTTATCTAAAATTGTTCCACTGATAATCTGATTATAAGCAACTAAATAAAAATTAATGAACAGACAAAGCGAAATGAGCTTTTTCATAGCCTCCTGATTTCAAAAGGTTTTACTGGCTTGCCAGTGAGCAGTCTTTATATCGGCAGTTTAACCTGTAAAACAGACCAATTTACTTTTCCCGACCTGTTAATATATCTTCCAGTCTTGTTCGTTTTACAGAGTTATCAAAACGAAATGACTGAGCAAGTTCTATCACTTTTTCTTCAGACAGATCTTTGAATAGATTGCAATATTCAGGTAGAAGAGCCTCGGCAATAAGAATATGTCTGACCAACAGGTCTATCTGACCTTGCTGACCTTGCGGATAGGGATTGTAATCTTTGAATTCCTTTTTTAACAATTCTTCTATTGGCGATATCACTGGCCTGATATTTTTATCGGTCGATCCCCATCTATCTGCTCCCAATGAATCTTTTTTTGCAAGGAAAGCTGAAATCAGTTTCATGTAAGGAGTATTGTCCTTTTGGTGCAAAATTGCCTGAAGTCCCATATCCTTGTACAGCCAGATGCACCAGCTTACCTTGTATTTATTGTAATATGCCAGTTGGTCTTTAAGTATATGGTAACGCATTTCATCTTTTACAGGGACACCTGTATAAACCGGGCCGAATTCACCGACCCAGAGGGGTACATGGTGGGAAAACATAAACTCACTTTTTTCAAGGAAATCATGCTCAAGTGTATCCTTATCATAATATCTCTTGCCGGTATAACCCGGGTAATCTCCACCATAAATGAATCCGGGGGTGGCATAATCGTGATTTGTATAAACCACATTATCCCAAACCTCTGTAAACTTATTAAAATCAACTGCATATTTGTCACCTTCAAGAAACAGAATATGTTTAGAGTCGATTTTTAAAATTGCTTCGCGAAGACGTTTGTAATAAGGGATAAGTTTCTCGCCGGTCGGTTCTGCAGGTTCGTTTATCAAATCATAACCTGCAACCCATGGCTGGTCTTTATAACGCTGTGCAATAGCTTCCCATAAAATTAACGCCCTGTCCTGAAAATCCTTGTGTAGCCAGAACATTGCCTTATGAGTTGGATTATCGCTGTGCCAGTGTTGGTTCTGAGAACCAGGCAAGGCATGCAGGTCGATAATTGTATATATCTTATTCTTTGCACACAATTCTATTACTGTGTCGAGGTATTTAAAAGCATCTTCTTTAATGACCCTTGGATTCATATCATCTTCAAAAAGATGATAATTGATAGGGATGCGAACCAGGTTCAGTCCCAGACTGTGAATATATTCTGCGTCAGGATCAGTGAAGTAACTTTTAAGAAATGTATCGAAGTAAAGATTGTATTTTTTTTCTCCCATTACTTTGAGTAGCCCTTCACGCATAGCTTCTTCATTGGCTGAATAACCATCAATGAAATTCTCCATATGAAGCATTCCACCAAGACCAAAACCACGCAAACAAATTGTATCGCCCTTCTGGTTGACTATTTGATTGCCCGAAACCTTGAGCCAGTTTTCGTTTGTCATACTCTTTTTATTTTCTGTTTTCTCAGAACAAGTGTATAACAAAGATACGCCTAGAAGAATTAATAGAAATAAAAAAAATGTTCGTTTCATAGTTGTGCAGGTTAAATTGTTTGGATTAATTTTGCTAATCTGTTCTATCTTTTAATGTTGTACCAGGTATGTGTATAACTTAAGAATATTCAGACCAAGGTACGCTTATCATTTTTTCTTTTACTAACTATTTCAAATCGTANTCTTTTCTTAAATTATTGCTTAGATTAACTGCCATTTCCTGAATAATCTTCATAGTAATAATCCGAACAAATTCAGATTCATCTTTTTCCATTCTTGCAAGGGAAGACAACTGATTGATCAGATCCGGATCCGTAGAGAGCAAAGTGGTTCGTGATACCGGTCTTTTGACATTATAGGTGAAGTTGTAATTGTCCTTAACCGTTGTTTCCATAAAATAGTCATTTTTTAGCACCTTCGATATAATCTTATTTGCTTCTATTTTTAACATATTCTCGTTAACAGTACCAGAAAAACCCTGAGTGACTATTGATACATATGAATAATAATGGGAAATCTGATATGCCAGTTCATGATTCTTGAAATACCTTAAGTTACCTGAACTTTTTAACTGCTGAAAAGTAGCATCAGATTGACCAAAGGGAATAAATTTTGTAAGAAACGCAGAATAATAATACACATCGTTATATTGGGAAACAAGTAATGGATGTGAAAGTAATTGCAGAAGGGTATCTAATTTTTCTTCTTTACGCTTATTGTATAATGCCTGCCTTTGAAAATTAATTGTATCCGCTTCAAGATCTTTAATAAGAAGTTTTGCATATTCTTTAGCTTTATTAATTTCCGCCTTTTCTTCACGGATTTGTTCTGCAAAAAAACCCAAAGTAACAGCAAGAAAGATCATTAAGAATTCAAGAAAGTAATCTTTTAAACGTTTCTTAGTATGGTTCATGGAGGGGTGATGTACTTCCATATCTTTTGTGTGTAAACGGAATAGTGTAATTTCTTTTAAGGGTTGCTCATGACACGAGCTTATGATAATATCGGTGTTATTTATTTTTGTAAAGTAAATATAGGAAAAATCCCTGTTCAGAAGTTAGAATCATAGGAAGAATGTATCAGGTAGATCCATTTTCTGACCAATATTCGCTTTTTTTTATAGGGTTTAGACTCAGAAGTATTGTTGCTCTGGCGCTCCAGCCAGTTGTCAATAAAGCGAAGTATTGAAGACAAAAAACTTTAATCCAATCCCAACAAATTAGGTTTTGCAGTGAATGCAAGACCGCTGTGATTGAATATCAAACTTTTACCTTCCATTGTTATAAGTACATATTTTTATTCTTATCCTTTTTAAAATTTTTTACAAATTTCCCAAATTCTTTTTCTTTCTTTCTTCTCTCTGCAACTGTTGATTCAAAATATGTTTTCTCTCTTTCCATTTTCAGGTAATTTTCATACAAGGCTTTGTCTAAATCTCCTTTTTCGACAGCTTCAAGAACTGAACAGCCTGTCTCACTGGTGTGTGTACAATCTTCAAATTTACAATTTTGGGAAAGGCTTATAATCATGTTGAATGTGATTTCCAATCCGCCTTCAGTATCTGCAATCCCTACTTCTTTCATTCCTGGATTGTCGATTAATATTCCTCCGTTTTCCAGAATAATTAATTCCCTGTGACTGGTAATGTGTCGCCCTTTATTTGTACTCTGACTTATTGTATCAGTTCGCATTAAAGTCTTTCCGGAAAGATTATTCAGCAATGTGGATTTTCCAACACCTGAAGAACCAAGCATACAATATGTTTTCCCTTTTCTAATAGAAGCTGTTATATTATCATAGCCATCTCTTGACTCATTACTTATAGCTATTACCGGAACATTCTTAATTCTGACTTTAATATTCTNCATTATCTCAGAAATCTGATGCTCATTTATCAAATCAATCTTGCTGAGGACGATTACAGGGCTTACCTTTGAGGAATTACAGATGGTCAGATATCTTTCAAGTCGGTTGATATTAAAATCCCTATCAACAGCCTGGATAACAAAAGCATAATCGATGTTTGTTGCTATAATCTGTATCTCTCCGAATTGACCTACTGCTTTTCTTTTAATAATTGAGAATCGTGGTAAAATCTCGTGAATTATTGCAAAATCAGAATCATAAGTTGTCAAAGAAACCCAATCACCCACGGCAGGAAAATCTTCACGATTTTTAGCCGTAAAACGAAGTTTACCGGTAATCTCTGCTTCATATTCTCCATTTTCTGTTTTTATAATATACCGTTCCTTATGTTCTGCAATAACTCTGCCTATCTCGAAGCTATTGAGGTTATTATCAATCCTTAATTTCTCAAGATTCTTATTATATCCAAGGTCTTCAAGTCGCATTAAGAGATCTTTTCTAATGGTAATTTACCGTCAACAAATATTGTGGTACTGCATCTCTTACCTCCCAATAGAAAAGCATCATCAATCTGAACTTTGACTTTTTTATCCAGCAGCATCCCAAACATTTGCTCCTGGAAACTTTTACAACAATAGTTACACAGTGACTTTGGTGGTTCCTCACATTGAGCAAATGGACATGCGCATTTGTCAACTATCCTGCCAATAACTTTTATTGCAGACAGGTCAGGATTGTATTCAAGTTTTTCCCAATATGTATCCTTATTTGAATTAACCATATCAAAAAAACTCTTAATATCTTTCTTATACCCATTTATCCAACCTCTGAATTTATCATTCGTTGTATGCTCAAAACCAAGTCTGTCAAAAATCCGCTTCTTCACTGATTCATCCATAGAAGAATCAACAAAACGCAAGACGTTCTGAATTTGTCTTTGATCAATTGAAACAACAGGTGTACTTTTTGGTGCTTCCTGTGTCTGTTTCCCGATAGCAGAAAAATTGCCATCTGATATAAAACCAAATCCTGCACATGAACCTATTCCAAGTCCGCAAGCAGTCTTACAGAAATTTTTTCTATTCATAATCTTAAGTTTATGGTTATTATATTGCTTTTAATTTAGGTTAAATTTTTTTCTGGTGAATTTAATACTTATTAAATCTGACCAACTGCATTAAAGAAATTCATGTGTTTTTGAAAGTGTAGATTTCATTGTTTTCTGTGCTTAAATATTCCGGCACCAATTTCATATCCAAGAGTACCTGGCATTACATGCATATAATCAATTGGGAGAGGTTTATCCACCTCATCCAGGAATGGCCTATCATCATTACCTGTCAACCTCAATGAAATTTCACCTTTTTTTGTTATGTTTTTTTCATTTATTTCAAATTGGCCAGGGCAAAGACGTACCTTATCAGGAACTCCCTTTAAATATTGGCAATTTACTATTATACAATTATCCATAGAACAATTTGCGCNAGCTGAATCATTATTAACCCAAACGTATCTGCAATTTGAAACAATGTTATTCTCGAATTTAAAACCAATATTCGACGATCCGGTCCAAATTGCCTGGGAGGTCCCAAAAATTATTGAATTTGTAAAAATGCCTTCGTTTCCCAAAAACACCATGGCATTTCTAACTTTATAAAAGACACAGTGATCAACTTTAATTTCATTCTCAAAAGCAATGACTCCTGCCTGAATCTGAGAAATATTTGCATCACCTACAAACATACATTGTTCAACTATTAAGTCAGTTTTTGTTTTATTATACCTTGCAATCGGGAAATACCTGGTATGTGGATAATAATAACCATGAAACTTAATTCCTCTGATTGTAACACGACTTTCATTAATTAAAAAACCGACAACCCAGTCAGGTAATTCTGATATTTCTCCTTTTTTTGATTTGCTGGCAATAACTGGCATTTTCTCAGGTGTCCATGAAGTATCGTCTGGTAAAACACTTGCTTCAATTACAATACGTTTATCAGCCATCATCTTTACCGTAGAAACTGATATGTGACTATCCAGGATATAAATTCCGGGATTTATTTTCATTGTATAAATATTATTATCGCCGTTGCTGATAATTTCAGCTGCTTTTTTAACAGAAAAAAACGGTGCTTCTTTCGTACCAGGATTATTATCATCTCCGGTATTACTGTCAACATAGACTGTCTGTGATTGAATCGTCAAATCGTATACCATTATAAAAAGAATTATGCAAAAAATGCATTTCATAGTATTAAGTCCAGATTTTTGTTTTCAATGAGCTCATAGTATGTTTGGTCAAACTTATTCTTTTTTAGGAAGAATAAGTCTAATTGCTGCAATCCTCCATTGACCTTTTACCTGTTTCCCAATGCAAGTAAAGAGGACACTAAGATAAGGTCGATCGTTCTCCGCAGCTCCTTCGCGGGCTATCACAACAGTACCATCTCCAATTACTATGTCGGATCTGAGAAATCGTATGCGTTGAAATTTAGTAATATGCCTGTAATCGGCTGGCATTTGCCTGAATGCATTTGTGAAATACATTTCGATCTCCTTTCGATCTTTTAATACCTCACCGGTATGCCATTGAAAGTCTGCATCTTCCAGAAATAGTTCACTAAACGCCACAGCATTGCGTTGATTGTAGGCCGCATCCAGTTCAGCACTGGCATGTTTGATCGCAGCAATATCAGCTGATTGTTTTTTATCAGGATTTTGAGAGGCACCCAGGCTAGATATTGCCAATGAAAATCCAAAGAAAACCATAGCAATCCAACGTGTTCTCATTTTTAAAAGTATTTATTTTTACATTCGAATATCATAGTAAAGGTATTCATTTACGTTGAGTATAGTAGTATGGCTCCAGATTTTCTTATCATTTGCATTTGAGTTAATGCTCACGTATTCAACCAGCTGAAGTATCAGTTCAAGACAATTCAGATAATCAGATCGTAATTCAACTCTCTAAGTAGAATTCTTACCGGCTGATTAAATTCCCAACCGGTAACCAGTAAATGAGGCTCTTCTGATAAATAAATATGTATTTACCGTCAGGCGAAATATCTAAATCATAATCGTCGTCACGGCTATTGAATTTGGGACCTATGTTTTTCGGACCTGACCAAGTTCCGTCACTATTTCTAAAAGAAATATATTGGTCAAGTCCTCCATACCCACCAGTCCGGTTCGATGAAAATATCATGTAAGTACCATCCTTATTAACGAATGGATCAGCATCATTAAATTCGGTACTAATCGGGGCATCTATTTTGATCGGGTTCGAACATGATTTTTCCCCACAACGAGACATGTAAATATCTCCGATTGAATTTTTAGCATCCCAATAACAGAAATAAATCAATCCATCATTCGTAAGGGTGGGGTGAAATTCCCAAATGGTATCTCCGCCGATATCAAAAATACTTTCCGGTTGAGACCAGCCGTCCTTCATTTTTTTTACGCGCCATAAATTACAATACTTAATATCTGACTTCCCTTTACTTGTTGAAAAATATAAGAACCTGCCATCAGGAGAAAATGCGGGTTCAGTAGCCCAGCAGTCTTTTGAAAATAATGCCGTATCGGGTAATAACCATTTATCTCCCGTTCTTTTCATATACATGATTTTAGTATTAGGCCATACTCCTCTGGAAAAAAAGACCTCATCTCCACTCGGTGAAATAGCCAGGGCTGATCCCTTTGCAGCAGTATCAGATATAATTCCAGGTGCAAATATTTTTGCTGAATCTTTAGGTGGGATCTGCCCGAAGTAATCAAATGACTTCTTTTCAGAAACAGATTTCTGGGAAAATACATTCTGAAAAGTAACAGTAATAATTAAACCCAGTAAAATAAATTTTGTTTTCATAACGTGCAGCTATTTATTGTAACTAACTAATTAGCATTAAATTGAATTGTCTTTTTGCTTCAGATTTTTAAGAATTCTTTTTAATGACGATTCAAAACATACAATCTCGTCATCAGTAAATCCTTTATAAAACAGATTTGTTGCATCCGCCGAAATTTTTTGATAATCCATTCGAAAGTAGCTACTCTTTTGAGTCAGGCAGACAATAGTAACGCGCTTATCCGTTTCTGATGTTTTACGAATGATATGCCCCGACTTTTCAAGCCTTTCTAACATAGTGGTTAATGTTGATTTGCTTAGAGAAGTTTCTTTTGCCAGATCATTAATGGGTATCTGGTCATTCTTCCAGAGAGCAAAAATGATCCTTCCCTGGGCATGATTTATATCAATTTGATAATCCCTGAGCATTTTGGAAAAAATCCTGCCCGATAACTGATGAATCTGAGAAATTAAATACCCGCCTTCACTCTTTTTAATCATAATTTCAGATCGTATTGCTCTAAGTTATAATATTGCCTGACTAAGCTTGGTTCCAATCTTAAAATTGCATAATCTTCAGAATCCTTACCATCAGGATAATACATTTTCCATTCATCATGCCAGAGTGCATTTTTTATAGTCTTGTCCGTTATAATTTCAATTTTCCCCTGACACATTATCCCATGATATATCTTTGTATCACAAATATATACTGAAACTTCTGGGTTAATGATTATTTGTTTAACCTTGGCTGATGAGGTGTTGGTTGTAAAAAATAAACTGAACCCGGTATCATACTGCGACATAAAATCAATTAGCCTGGGAAATTGTTTACCATTTCTTAGATTAAACATTGCTCTTGTTGAAGGGAACCCCTGAAGATCAATCGTTGTTAGATAAGCTGCGTCGGCCTTCTTTATTAGCTCAATTCCCTTTCTGGTAAAATCTTTGTCCATAGTTTCTAAATTTTAAATTAGTACTATATCGGACAAATATAATACTATATCGTACTAATTCAAAATTATTGACAGGAATTTATTTTATCGATGGTTTGTCACATCTAAAAATAAGATCAAATTTCACATTAAGACCCTTACCCAGCTCCGGAATTCATTCAGGAGTAATAAAAAAAATTGTTCTAACTAAAAAAAATTTTATCTTCATGAATATTTTATGATTACAAAATTCCTTTTTTAATAGAAACTAAAATTTAAAAAAATGTCAAGTTATCTGAGTCTAAGAAAACCATTATTGAGACTGTATCTGCCTGTTGCGCTGGCCATCCTGTTATTCCCTTCGACAATAATGGCCGTCGATGTTACAGGTACCTGGAAAGCCGATATTGACACACAGGTTGGGAAATTTAAGTACACTTTCATTTTAAAACAGGAAGGAACGCAGGTCACCGGGAAAATTTTTTCTGATTTGGACGGGCAAAAAAATGAAACTGTTGTGCTGGAGGGAAAGCTGAACAACGATGCCATTGAGTTTGGTGAAATGATGAAGTTTCAGGACATGGATCTTAAAATTAGCTATAAAGGCAAAGTAAACGGAGACGAAATAAGTTTTACCCGACAGGTTGGTGATTTTGGCTCTGAGACCTTTATTGCTAAACGCGGAAAAGCTGAAGTACCTCCTGCCACACCAGATACTAAAAAGCAGTAAATCTTATATTAATTGATTTCTCAG
>JGI20214J51088_10001951_pt1 | contig 13947 bp, 13 predicted proteins | sample WetSurMetagenome_FD_51088 | JGI IMG/M metagenome (IMG submission 51088) | reverse complement strand
TAACAAACCTCAAAGACCTTGAAAACTCCGCTAAACTCACAGTCGCTGCGATAAAAAACGTTACAAAATACTTTTAGCGGTGGCAATTTGACACAATCTCAAGCAGTAGCAGATCAAGCGATTGCACATTTTAAAAACGGCTATAACTGTGCTCAAAGTGTACTGTTAGCACTTTATCTTCATATGGATATGAACACTGAAAACTCTTTGATTCCAAAAATCGCTGCTGGTTTTGGCGGCGGCATTGGCAGATGCGGCTCAGTATGCGGTGCATTGACAGGAACCATAATGGCTGCAGGAATCAAATATGCGCCAAACGAGCCTGGCATTGAAAAGCGAGCTCAAACCTATGCAAACGCAAAAGCACTCTACAAACAATTTGAAACGGATCAAGGAAGCGTTTTTTGTAGAGATCTGATCAAATATGATCTTTCCAACCCGGAGGAGGCAGCCAAGTTCCGTCAGTATAAAATTCAAGAAAAGGTTTGCCAAAGACTCATTAAGGTTGCAGTTGAAAATTTCTTGGCACTTGATAAGCAGCCCTAAAAGTGGGGGCAAAGTGTTTTTAGTTACTCGCTGCTCAATTAATTAACGAGGCAAAGTTATGGCTGCTGATAAGTTTGTTGGGAAATTTGAGTTTTTAGAGCATACCGCTGACGTTTACATTCGGGCACATGGAAAAACTATGGACGAAGCTTACGAGAATGCGGCTCTTGCAATGTTTGAAACTATTACTGACAGCAGCAAGATAGCTCAGACGCAAGAAGACATTTTAGAAGTTGAAGCCGAAGACCAGTATGCATTACTCTACAATTGGATTGAGGCGTTGCTTGTAAAGTCTGAAACTGAAGGCATGCTTTACTCAAGATTTCAAATTCAAAACTGGAAAGAAACTGCTGAAACATTCAAGTTCTCGGCTAAAATTTGGGGTGAAAAGTTTGATTCAGTTAAACACCCACAGAAAGTTGCTGTAAAAGCTATAACTTACCATAGAATGGTTGTAATAAGAGAAAAAGAATCTGTGGTTTTAGAGTTTATTTTGGATATTTAAGCAAGTTTTTGCTTCTTTAAGTCAGCAATTATTTGTTCAACGATTGGTTCTGGCGGTTGATCAAGGTTTGTTGTACCTGAAATGACGAAGGGGATTTTTTTGAGTTTGAAGTATTCAATTAATGGTTCTGTTTGTTCCTGGTAGACTTGCAGGCGTTTTTTTATGACTTCTGGGGTGTCATCTGAACGTTGATAGAGCGGTCCACCGCATTTGTCGCAGACTCCTTCCACCTTTGGCTTTAAGAATCGAATATTGTAAACGGTACCGCAGTTTTTGCAGATTCTTCTTGATGATAGGCGTTCAATGATTATCCAGTCTGGCACATCAAGCATAAGGATAACGTCAATTTTGGTAATATCATCTAACATCCTTGCTTGTTCCATGGTACGAGGAAAACCATCTAAAATGAAGCCTTTGTCTTTCGGAATTTTGTTTAGCTTCTGTTTTAAAACTTCAATGACTACCTCATCTGGAACCAGTAGTCCCTTTTCCATGTAACCTTTAACTTTTCTGCTAAGCTCAGAGTTTTCTTTAGCTAATTCACGGAAAATGTCACCTGTCGCTATAGTTTCAACGCCAAGTTTTTCCTGAAGTCTAGACGAGTAAGTGCCTTTTCCGGCTCCAGGCGCTCCCAACATTATTGCTTTCAATTTCAGCCACCTAAATGTCCTTGATAAAAACAGNTCTTTGTAATTAAATTTATGTGTACCCGATTACCTCTAAGAAACGTTTATGGCACCATAAAGACATCAGACATGACAGGTGAACAGTTGCATACTACCCAAATCAGAAAAAATCTCTTCCAAGTAGAGCTTGAAACTGGCGGATACAAGAATCTCATCTGCAGCTATGTCTTTAAGGGTTCGAAAGTTATCCTTGTTGAGTCTGGTCCAACTAGTTCTGTGCTAAGACTTGTTGAAGGCTTAAAAGAGCTTGAAGTAAATTTCAAGGATGTTCAATATGTTGCTATCACACATGTTCATTTAGACCACGGCGGAGGTGTTGGAACATTACTTAAGTATTTGCCGAACGCCAAAATTATTGTTCACCCACGAGGTGCACCACACCTTGTAAATCCTGAGCGGCTGTGGGTTTCTGCACAAGAGGTTTTAGGTTTTATCGCTGAAATCTTTGGCAAACCCGAACCTGTCCCACAAGAACGCATTATTCCAATTACCGAGGGTATAATTGACCTAGATAATGGCGGCAAACTTGCAGTTATTGAAACAGTCGGTCACGCTTCTCATAATCTTAGCTTCCAAGAATCCTTCAGCAGCGGTGTTTTTCCAGGCGATGCTGCTGGAACCTATATTCCAAAGTTTGATGTTGTGGTTCCAACGACTCCTCCTCCATTCTATTTGGAATCGGCGTTAGCTTCTCTTGACAAATTAATCGACTTAAACCCCTCTGTCCTTTACTTGAGCCATTTTGGAGAAGCTAATAATGCAGTTCAACGCTTAAAAGACTACAAAATGCAACTTCAATTGTGGGCTGATATCGCCAAAGATGGCGTATCTAAAAGCCAGAGTTTAGAACAAATCAGAGACCGCATTATAGCCGAAGATAAAGCGATGAATTGCATAATCGATTTTGTTAAGTCGTATAAGATTTACTCCAAGACTATGCTTGAAAACTGCATTTTGGGTTTCATGGATTACGCAAAAAACACTTCTAAATAATTTAGAGGTTAATTTTAAGGTAGACATTTCTAGGTCGACTTCTCCGGTCATATGCTTCATAAGCAAACAAGTAAGCTATTTTTTTTTGAAGGTCTCAAAGTTTCTTCTGCCGTGTCCCAAATGATTTTTTCCAGCGACGGGTTTGTTCCAATTGTGTACATGCTTAAATTGAATTTCTTTTCCTATCATTTCCCGCATGTAATCATCAGTTATTACGGACATTACAATCAAATTAAAACAGTAGGGCACTGTGTAAATTCATAACTGTTTTATCTTGGCACGTCTTTTTTCCTTACGGTGAAAATGTTTTGGGTGAAAGTGAAAGCAGAGCAACTCTTGAAAGAATTCCGCTTGAAAAAGTTAATGATTACATGTGGCGTATACCCCAATACCAGCAGGCTATGCGTGTNCCTGGCATGGTTTTTGCCAATGAAGCTCTCTTAGAAAAAATGAAAACTGACCGCACACTTTGGCAATGTGCTAATGTAGCTCAACTTCCAGGAATCTATAAGCATGCTATCACTTTGCCTGATGGTCATGAAGGCTACGGTTTTCCAATAGGCGGAGTAGCTGCAACGGATTATGAGCAAGGAGTAATTAGCCCAGGAGGCGTAGGCTACGATATTAATTGTGGAGTTCGCCTCTTAGCAACAACCCTTACAGAAAGAGAAATAAGACCAAAACTCGGACCGCTAGCAGAAACCATTTTTCGCAACGTCCCCTCAGGACTGGGAAGCAGAAGAAAAGACCTTTCTATTTCAANCNGTGATCTTGATAACTTAGCAATTGAAGGCGTGCATTGGCTGATTAAACGTGGTTACGGATGGCCCGAGGACGCAGCGCATTGTGAAGAGGCGGGTCGCATGCCAAATGCCAACCCTGATAAAGTGTCACAAACTGCAAAAAGCAGAGGATTAACCCAGATTGGCACTTTAGGTTCAGGCAATCATTTCTTGGAAATACAAAAAGTCGATAAAATCTTCAACCCTAAAACCGCTAAAGCCTTCGGAATCACGCAAGAAGGTCAAGTTACCGTAATGATTCACTGTGGCTCAAGAGGTTATGGCCACCAAGTATGCTCAGATTATCTACGAGTCATGGAGCATGCAGTTCAAAAATACAAAATTAACTTGCCCGACCGTGAACTCGCTTGTGCTCCAGGAAACAGCAATGAAGCCAAAGATTATGTTCAAGCTATGGCATGCGCCGTAAACTATGCGTTCGCCAATAGACACGCCATTATGCATTGGGTCCGCCAAAGCTTTCATCAAGTCTTTGGGCAACCAGCGGAAAACTTTGGATTAAAGCTAGTTTATGATGTGTGTCACAACGTTGCTAAGATTGAAACTCATAAAATTGATGGAGGCGAAAAGAAGGTTTGGGTTCACCGAAAAGGGGCAACCCGAGCGTTCCCAGCAGGACATCCAGATGTTCCAGATGACTACCGCAGTGAAGGTCAACCAGTTTTAATTCCAGGCAGCATGGGAACAAGTTCATGGGTTCTAGTTGGTGCACAGAAAGCAATGGAAATAACCTTCGGGTCAACGGCTCATGGGGCTGGCAGAATGATGAGTCGTTCAGCAGCAAAACGGCAATATTGGGGGAGTGAAATTAAAACGTCGTTGGAAAAACGAGGCATTACTGTTCGTGCGGCAAGTGCTTCAGTTTTAGCAGAAGAAGCTGATCAAGCATACAAAAACGTTGACATTGTGGCAGATGTAAGCGATAAAGTAGGAATTGCTACCAAAGTTGCAAGACTTGTTCCATTGGCGGTTGTAAAAGGATAGAAAAAAGCAACTCTTTTCTAATGCTTTATTTTTTTGTGAGTATTAGCTTATTAATTTATTGAGTTTGGAAGAGTTCATGTGTCTAAAGTTGAAAGGTCGAGTGGATTGTTTATACACACCCATGAACATTTTGATATTTAGACAAGCAGTAAACATCAAAGCTAAATCATTCATTTCTCTTTTGTTTCTTTTTTCATAACTCTTCTAAGAGATTTTGCTCTCTGAGATTTTTAAGACAAGCTTTTTGTGATAGATTTGGGGAATTGTAAATCTAAAGGCTAAAAGATTGCTCTAATCTGAACTCAGAAAAAGTTGGAAAGTATCATTTGACTAAAAACAATACTAGGCTAAGATACAGCGTTTTTATCCTCTTTTCCACATAAGTGATAAGCTTAGTAACGGGCTTAATTTTCACTCTTCTCCTCACAAGAACCATAAACACTAACCAATTCAATATTTGGACAAACATTTTTGACTATACCGGTTACTTCTTGCTTTTCAACGGTGTATTACCTTTTCTGGGCAACCCGTTTTGTAGTCAGGGATAAAATTGGAGCTGTTAAGACAGGGGCATTAGCCCAGTTTTCCATAACGCTTGCCTACATTGGGCTTGCTTTTAGCTATCGATAAACAAGCACGTGAACTTCTTAAACTAATTAAATTAGAAATTCAGGGATTATTCAAGATGTTGACTGGTAAAATCAATGACAATGGTGATAATTCAGCAAAAAATAGCCAAGTTGCAACTGAAAATTAATATCTCTTGAGCGACCTGTTTTTAATGAAGGCGATTTTAACTCGCTGGGTTGTAATCTGTCTTGAAGGATGAATGCGGAATCTGCAGCAGAGTTCTAAATGTAGCTTACATGCGCAAGTGTCAACGCTGCAAAAAACTGTTTTGCCGAGACTGTATGGTGCCAGATGTTGCAACAGGCGACCCTATGGCAATGGTATGTCTTCACTGTGCACGTCGATTGGTTGCACCAGTAACAAAAGGAAAATATGATGGGCTTGAACGTCACCTAAAATTTAGAGCTGCTTTTACAAGTACAGTTAAGCTTTCTTTTGCCCGAATAGATGGGTTAATCGGCAGTAACCTCCCGATGGCTGCATACCGAGATTCTTCTTGGTGGAGTAACTCTTCCTCAAGTGCGCATGCAAAAGCTTGGCTGGACGCAGGTTGGGAAGTACAAGAAACTAATCTCAAAGAAGGCTACGTTACGTTTAACAAAGTTCGAGAAGTAAAATTCAAAAAATCTCACTCTCAACGTAAACTTGAAATTAATAAGCCCTTCACACCAGTGCCAGTTCACATACCAAAATCAAAGGTGCCCTCAAAGACCAAAGTCTCAAAGCTTTATGCAAGAATCAAAAACATGGAACGCAATCGGGCAGAGGCACGAAGACAAATTAGAGGCTTCAAAGCTAGACCTCGGCATTAGAGCCTTTATTTTAGGCTATTTTTTTGCCACATTTCTCGCAGTAAGCGGCATAACCTTTGTTACCAGAACCACAAAAGATGCAGAATTTATTCTCTTCAGTGTCAGAACTTTCTGTTTCCGCAATTGTTGGTTGGGTTTGAACTGTTTCAGGCGTTGGTTGTTCTTTAGGTGTTCTTACTGAGCGTACAGCAAAAACTATGCAGATTGCAACTGCTGCAACAACTATTATGAATAGAATTGGTGCTTCAGAAATTATTCCTGATATTGGTAGAGCTGTTTGAGCGGTTGGTGCCGCAACACTGGGTGAAGTTAAGGGGTTGGGTTGATTGGTTGGTGCAGATGTCGGTGTTGGAGTAGCGGCTGTAGTTGTTGGATAAGGGTCTGGATTGGTAAAAGTGATTCCGTCTAAATTGGGTAAATACTGTAACGTTTGGTCTATTGGAAACACTTTAGCTGTTTGCCCGTCGAATTCTTGTGGTAGATCACCGATTTTGAAGCCTACTCCAGTTGTTTCACAGTAATAGTAGTTGTCGTCATTGTAAGTCCAATAGGTGCCTTTAAGGTCGTTTCCAAGTATTCCAATGGCCAAATGGTCTGGGGGATTAATGTATACGGTGCCAAAACCTAAAGACAACGTTAATGCGGCGAAAAGAGTCGAGTGAGACTTGCAGTCGCCAACGTGGTCCACTAAAGTTTCAACCGGAAACCTTGGGTAAGATTGGTAACCTGTGCTTTGGTTATCTGTCATGTAAGGGATGTTTTGTACAAAAGCCAAAACAAAATTCACTTCATCATACGAGCCATATCCCGCTTGAGTTGCGGTTTCATTTAATTTTAGGGCAAGAGTATGAATGTATGAATCTTGAGTGGTGGTAAAGTAACCAAAATCTTCCGGTCCAATCCTCACTCGGGTTGAGTCAGGTACTGCTTTGTAGGCTGCATACAATGTCGCTGGGATGCTAAGGTTCCAAACCCAGTGATGTCCACCATACTCCCAAGAAAACTCTCTCAAGTAATACTGTGTTTGGTCCTGACTTTGAGCAGCCACATTTTCGAAAGGACCAACAACTGGGACAATAACAATGCAAACTAAAGCAAAAAAGGTTAACATCACAATTGGTTTGCGGTTCAGCCATGGTCTACTCATTTGGTCATCTTCAGTATCGTAATCATGCATGGTGGATAGTTTAAAACTTTATCCCAAATCTTAATTTTTAGCGAGCGTCGAACAGTTAACCAAGTGGTCTCAAGAGTAGACTTCAGAATATATCATTGCCAATTTTTAGGAAAAAACATTGAAAGCCTGAGGTTATTTTTTCGGTGCTATTTTTCTTTTTTTGGTTGAGGCAGCTGTTTGATTATGCCGTAGCTTTGCTTTTTCCAAGCATCCCTAAACTTGTTATAATAATCTATTGGTTGAAAAACTGGTGCGTAAATTACTTCCCATTCTAATCCACATTTGCAGACAGCGAAAACCTTCTTGTTTTTCGGGTCCATCAAAATCTGTAGCAGTTCCTTATGGCATTTTGGACAAAAATACGGTCCGTTAACCATTTGTTTAGCATCTTTAGTTAGAATTTTCATGCGACTGCCAGGAACCTTTTTTCCTTCCTTTCTCAAACCCATCTTCCGACACTAACACAATTTATATCCAGCTAAAAGATATACCATTCCATCTTAAAATCAAAAATTAAAGAAAGAAATCCCGAATAAATCAAGGAATAACGTTGCTCATTTCAGTCTTTGTGGGCTAGCTTGTTTTCTTTCTCGTTTGGTTGTTGTTGAATGGTTTTGTAATTCTGACTTCCGATGTGTTGTGTTTTGGATTGGTTTTTTTGGTTGCTTTGTGGTTCATTGTTGTTTAGGTTGTGGTTGTTGACAAGAGCCATGTTGGTTGTTGAAAACGCTATGTTGGTTGTTGTTGACTTCAATGTTGGTTGTTGAATGTTGACTTTAGCGGCTGAGTCTAAGCTCTGGGAATTAGTGCTATAAACGGCTCAGGCTCCATTTCAACCGTGGCATATATAGCCTAATGCTATGATCCAAAAAACGTCATAATTAGTCTTAGCAGAATAAGAAAAACAAATAACGTCGTCTTTTTCTTAACTCATAACGTTAAACATTGGGCTAGGCACAGATGCTTTCACGATAGGGTCATTCCCAAGTCAGCAGTGGGTATAAATATTCACCTTTTGATGAGAAAGTAGGAATGCAAACGCTATCGCTAGAACGCAAGAAATTTTCAGGGTTCGAACCACCAAGAGAGCCGAAGCATTAATTGATGCTTTAAATAGTTGCCAGTCGAAAAATTGAATTAGCCCCATCTCTAACAACTTAGCAGAGGCTTATCTGTGTCGTTCAAAAGTAAAATGCAAAAATCATCTGAAAACAAAAACTCAAAAATTGTTTTAGCGTTAGATTTTCCGTTTGAAGCTACAGAAAACCGTGGAAAAATTCTGTCGAACGCTCAGCGAGTCCTCAAAGCTGTTCACCAGTACATTTGTGCAGTAAAAATAAATCATCATTTAACTCTTCCATTGGGAACTTTTGACGGTGTACAACAACTGGTTGAGCAGATTCGTGGGCAAGGTTTGCTCGCAATCATGGATGCCAAAGTAAATGATATAGGCAACACAAACCAGGTAATAGCAGAATACTACTACTCAGCAGGTTTTGATGCTTTGATTGCTAACCCGTTTGTCGGCTGGGATGAAGGTCTAAAACCGCTCTTTGAAGTATCAAAAAGGCTAAGCCGCGGTGTAATTCTTCTTTGTTATATGAGTCATAAGGGTGCTGCTGAAGGATACGGACAAACAATAATTGACCTAGGAACCGGTACGGCCACCCCGCAGTACATATCTTTTGCCAAAAAAGCGTTAGAATGGGATGCTGACGGCGTGGTCGTAGGAGCAACCATTCCTGACAAAATACGCGAAATTAGAAAGGTCCTAGGTCAAAATGTAGATATTTATTCGCCAGGTGTTGGTGCTCAAGGAGGCGCTGCGGAAACAGCGGTTAAAGCGGGTTCTAACTATCTTATTGTTGGCAGAGAAATCATTTCTGCATCTAACCCAGCGATGGCAGCGCAACGACTTCGTGATTCAGTCAGAGGGGTTTAGGCGGTTTATCTTCCGCGTTTTTGTTCCCAAAGCTCTTTTTTAAGCAGATCGCGTACAGCTGAGCGTATAACGCTGCTTCTGCTTGGATACATGTTTGCCCTAACGAGCTCGTCTAAACCTTCCAGATAAGCCTCTGGTAACAGAACTGTAACTAACTTCAATTTTTATCAACTCTCCCTTTAGCTATGTTAGCCATATAACATGTGGCAAATATAAATTTAGCCTGCCAAACCCTAATTAAATCACAGACTCCGCAACTGATTCAACGTACCCAAATAAGTGCCATCCAACAAGTAAAGCTCCGAATTATCTACATCCACTGCTTCAGAGCGCAACACAGGTCCGATCAAAGCTTCAGCGCCAATTTCTTTTCTGGGCTTGGTTTCGTTTATGGGTCTACCACCTAAAAAATCGTTGAAGCTGGGCATTATGAAAACTTCTTTAGCTTTCAGATTGACGCCATGGTGTTTTAGCAATGTTTCAGCTACCGAGCCCTGAATTTTCACGTTATGCTTTGACAGTAAAACCTTTGCCAGTGCCTCTTTGTCACATTGTGCCCTTACCCAGACCTGCCTTATAATTTTGAAGCCTGCAGGGTCACGGAAAACCACGACAGGGTGTAAATGCCCCATAACCAGCGATTTGCAGCCTAGCAACACAGGCGAAGGCCACTTGTGTCCATGAAAAACGCCAATTTCCCCAATTATAGCTCCAGTCGCAGGCAAAATCTCTATGCTTTCAGGCAGAAGCGGCTCAAGATTAGCATCATGATTCCCGCGTACAACCGATATGTTTGGTACATATTTTTGGAGTTTAGAAAAGAAGTCAGGGATGTCATGCCACTCACCCATTTCGCTGGAAACAACTGAATACTTTACATCTCCAAGAATCACAAGCCTTTCTGGCTTATATTTGGATAGAATTGAGGTTAGTTTAGCGAGAATTTTTGGAGTCTGGCTTGGAACATGAATTCCTTTTTGCTGTAGCTCCATTTCCCACCCGATGTGTGGATCAGCGATAAGAAGCGTTCTGGTTCCTTTTGTTTTTATGAGCGCTACGGGGTTAGGCCAAAGCAGATTTAACATTTCGATTTAACCAATCTCAAAATTTTTTCGTGAATCTGGCTGTTCCCAGAAGCCACAAAGCTCAGTGTTTGCTTTGGATCAAGCTCCATGTTTACCGGCTGGTTATCTGGCGTTGTAACGATTGCGCCTGCCTCTTTTAGAATCAAAAATGCAGCTGCCACATCTGTTGTGCGAAGTTTGCCACGTATATCCACAAATGCATCCGTTGAACCGTCAGCTACAAAACAAAGTTCCAATGCGTTGGCTCCGAAATGTCGGATATGTTTTGTTTGAGTGATTAGTGAAGTCAGTTTTGGAACGATTTCTTTGACTTTGTAAGTGTTAAGATCTAAGCNTATCACCGAATCAAGCAAAACCGTAGTGCCAGAAGGTTTGATTTTTTCTCCATTGCAGNAGGCACCTTTGCTTTTCANTGCGGTGTATGTTGCGCCATGGACAAGATCCGATACCATACCAGCGTGAACACTCTCTAATGTAGGCTTATCAGAAACGGCGATTGAGCAACAGTAGAAAGGTAAACCATGCATAAAGTTGGTGCTTCCATCAATCGGATCAATAGTTACAAAACAGATCTCAGGTGTTTCCCCGAATTCTTTGACTCCTGACTCTTCGCTGATCAACGTAAAAGAAGCCTTATGAAGTTTTAGGGCATCAATGATTGCTGTTTCTGCCGCTAAATCCATTGGTTTCATTATGTCGCCGCCTGCGCCTATACCCAAATTTGGCTGAGCCTCCTTTATGGTTTTTACGAAGGGTTCTACACTTTCCCGTACTTTATTTTTGCATTCAAGCAAAATTTGCTGCCATTCAAGTTCAGGTTTCACGACTTGACACCTCTGTCCTTTATGCACGGTCAAATTGATAAAGGCTATACCGAGATAACTTGCTAATGACTATCGCGTTTTTAGGAGGTTACTTAGGTTCAACTCGACAATTCTATATTTGAAATACAGAAACGCTTATATTTTTAAGTTAATGTCTTGATTCAACAAGGTTCGAAGCTCAATGTCTAATTTGCAAGGCAAAATAGAAAGCAATGTTCTATGGTTCCAGAGCTTCGATTACAGCTTTTATTATCGTTATTTTTCTTAAGCCCAGAACTGACAAATTTTTTGAGTATGGTTCTGGGCAAGGCACGGGTGTAAAAGATGGTAGTAGCTGACTCTCTGAAAAAAATGGTAGTTAAATTCGGTGGTTCTAGTCTAGCGGATCATGAAAGGCTCCTAAAAGCGGTTACCGCTGTGGTAAACGAAGCCAAAAAAGGCACAAGGGTCGCTGTGGTAGTTTCCGCTATTGGAAAAACAACCGATGTCCTTATGACAACAGCTAAAAATACCTCTAACGGCAAATTGGAAAAGAAAGATTTAGATGACATTTTGTCGATGGGTGAACGAACAAGCATACGCATTTTTTCGGCAGCATTAAAAAACAATGGAGCCGACAGTTGTTACTTCGATCCAATTGACAGCAGCTGGCCAATAATTACAGATGCCGCCTTCCAAAATGCAAATCCAATTCTAAAGGAATGCGAAAAGAACGTTCGCGATTGTATTTTACCGTTAATGGAAAAAGGGGTTATACCTGTCGTTGCAGGTTTTCTTGGCAAAACCAAGGATGGCAAAATTACAACTTTAGGCAGAGGAGGAAGCGACACAACCGCGTTTATCCTAGCTGAATCATTGGGTGCTGACGAGATTGTTCTTGTAACTGATGCTGAAGGCATTATGTCAGGTGACCCCAAAATCGTTTCCAACCCAGAGCGCCTAAAAGAAATCGACGTTAATACTTTGGTTGGCTTGGCAGATTCAGGCACCAAATTCATTCACAGCAAAGCCCTAAAGTATAAACCTAAAAACATCAACGTTCGAGTCATTAACCATGCACATGGCAATCTATCATCACAAGGCACAGTAATTACAGGTGGCTTAGCATCTGATCTTGATGCTGAAATAGCTCATCCATTCCCTGTAGCAGAAATAACCGTTATCGGTAATGGCATATCTGCTAACCCTCAAATCGTTCAGGGAATGGTGGAAAAGTCCAAAAAGCACTCCATTCTGCTTGGAATGTCAATGAATTCAAACTCAATCATACTCTACGTTTCGCAAGAACAAAACCTTGACAGTCTCTTTAATGAAATACATGCGTTAGTAAAAAGCAACGAAGAAACCATTGCTATGGCAGCCAAAAAGGATTTGGTATTCATCAAAACAAGCGGTGTAGGATTAGAAGAAACGCATGGTATCATTGGGAAGATAAGCGAGGATTTGCGGCTAAACGGCATAAACATTTCAGGCATACTTACAATTACTTCGAGTATTTTGTTATTTGTGGATTGGGCTCATCGTGAAAAAGCTCTCGGGCTAATTAAAAACTCTTTAAGGAGCGCTAAGTAAAAACAAGGTGAAAACGTATGAATCATGGAAAAAACAGACGCCTAAAAAGAATAATGCAAGAAGATAACCGCACAGTAATAGTGCCAATGGACCACGGCGTTACCGTTGGCCCAATTCCAGGCATAACCAACATGCAAGGCACCATCAACCAACTTCTCAAAGGAGGCGCAGACGCCATTCTTGTCCACAAAGGCATAGCCAAACATGTCGATTGTAATGGTACTGGCTTAATTGTAATGCTATCAGGTATGTCCAACTTGAGCCCCAACGTAAACGCCAAAGTACAAGTTTGCAGTGTACAAGAAGCCATACGTCTTGGCGCTGACGCCGTTTCCGTTCATGTTAACATAGGCGCGCAAGATGAAGATAAGATGCTGCAAAATATGGGAAAAGTCTCCGAAGAATGCGATCTATATGGAATGCCACTGTTAGCAATGATGTATCCAAGAGGCCCAAAAATCCAAAACGAGCATGCGCTCGAAGTAGTAGCTCATGCAGCTAGAATTGGTGCAGAGCTTGGTGCCGACATAATAAAAGCAAACTTTACAGGTAGCATAGAATCATTCAAAAATGTCACCGAAAGCTGCCCAGTCCCAGTAGTCATTGCTGGAGGACCAAAATGCAAAACTTCCCAAGAAGTATTGCAAACTACCCACGATGCTCTCTCAGCTGGAGCAGCGGGTTTGTCGATTGGTAGAAATGTGTTCCAACATGAAAACCCAGCCCTTATTGTTAAGGCGCTTTCAGCAATAGTTCACAAGAACTCCAGCGTAGAAGGGGCACTCAAAATTCTCGGTGAAAAAGCTTGAAAGAACTTTGGGTTAATATAGACAAAGCGGTTTCAAATCAGGAAAAGGAAAACCTACTTAGCATTGCCCATGAAAACGCAGACGTAACAATACAAGAAGGACAAACAAGTAACCGCTCTGGAAAACTAAACATCGCTTTCATCACAGAGCTTAATGATAAAAAGCTTGCCCAACTAAAAGGGGAAGGAAAAAAAACAGCTTTTGAAGTTTCGATACAGGGAAAGGAAGACGAAAATAAAGCCGCTAAAGCAGCTGAAATAGGTGTTGATTATGTAATCATCAATTGCCTTGATTGGCGAGTTATTCCGCTTGAAAATTTGATTGCAAAAGCGCATGGCGGCAAAAGCAAACTAATCGCCGAAGTCAACACGGCGGAAGATGCAAAAATAGTGCTTGAAGCCTTAGAATTGGGAACAGACGGAGTGCTGCTCAAAACCTCAAGCCCTATGGAACTTGAAAAAACAATCAAACTTGTTAAGAATCAATTGCCAGAAATATCCTTGTCCACCGCTACAATTCTTTCTATCAAGCCTATTGGCACGGGAGCTAGAGTTTGTGTGGACACTGTTGATCTCATGG
>JGI20214J51088_10001949_pt1 | contig 13951 bp, 17 predicted proteins | sample WetSurMetagenome_FD_51088 | JGI IMG/M metagenome (IMG submission 51088) | reverse complement strand
TCGACATTCTAATCGAGTTACGTCAAATACACGATAAAACTGAAGGCAAGTACATTGGCATTAACGTATTCACAGGTCAACTGCAAGACAGCATTGAAAACGGTGTTATCGAACCAATCGTTGTTAAAGAGCAAGCTATAAAATCAGCTGCCGAAGCAGCAGCCATGATAATGCGGGTAGATGACATCATAACAGGTAAAAGTCACAAAGGCGGACCAGGCGGCGGAATGCCGGGTAGCATGCCTGAAGAATAGGTTTCTTTATTTTTAGCAAACCCTAACCTTCAGGGTTTAGCTGCTCTTAACGCCTATTTTAGAACGGCTTATGTTAGTGTACACTGACAAATGTTATCTTTTATATGGTAGTTTGAGTATTCTCTTGTTGTGAGCGTTTTTTATGACTACATTTTTGATAGTTTCCATACATCTCCCGAGAACTGCCCATTAAACAATGAAAAATTGAAAGAGATAACTAAAGTTACCGGAGAAATTAGGCGACTTAGAGAAAAAGCATGGGCCCAAAAAAATTGGGGCATGGACTGTTATCCCTGAACATTTAACCGTCTGGGTTTATGAAGCCCCTATTTTAGAAAGTCTTCAGAAATTTTCTATGGAAGAAGACATGGTTAAATGGATGGCGTGGAACACCAGCGAAATCAAACTTGCGATGAGTCTTGAAGAGAGCATGAAATTTCTTGATAAGCCAAACATGACTCCCCCACTTGAAATGTAAACAATCATAAAATAACATGGAAAGTTAAAAAATGGTCAATTCTATGTAATGTGTAACCGACTTGCAGTCCTAAAATGGGTTCAAATCAATTGTTTGCTATATTTGGGCTTGGTCCACAAATGGACGCGCAAGAGTCGAGTAAGTGGGCAATTAGACCGTTGGACTACACTATCCAAAAAATGGACATTTGCTAAGGGAGTTTATTGCTGAACTTTTCTGAAAACTTGTAACCGCATTCTCGGCATACATACCTTTGGTCTTGTCAAGAGGCAAGTTTCGTGTTCCGCTTTTCCAGTTTCTTTGGCTACCATGCCAGGGTATTTGACCGGTTTCCTTTCTTTTCTAAACAAAGTATCTTCCGATTTGTATTTTTCCAAAATGGGTAGTTGACAATTTTCGGCGCATGTTTTTCAACTTCTACCGAACATGCTCTTAAGGAAACAAAAAATGGGAGAAGTTGTGGATGACGTCACCCGACCTATTGGGTTACGTTAAACACACCAGCCCACTTCGTTTTGCGCCGAGCCGGCGAGTAAATCTCCCGTAGGGAAAGGGTCCTCTCATCGCAGGCAAGGACTCTGTCTTGCGATTGGAAAAGAATCTTTAACTCCAAAAAGTCTTTTACTGACAATTAGTTATTCTAATTTTGAAGTTGTTTTTTAATGCAAAATAACGTGCAAAGTGAACAGAGGAAAAGCACGGATAATCTATTAGAAAGGAATTCGTCCACTAAAGTAGACCTGAGGTGTTGTGAGTCAGAAGAGCGGTTTAGAAGCTTAGTTGAGCTGACAAGCGATTGGATTTGGCAAGTGGACAAAAATGGAATTTATACCTATGTTAGCCCAAAAGTTAGAGATATTTTGGGATATGAACCAGCTGAAGTCTTAGGGAAGACGCCCTTTGATTTTATGCCGAAAGCCGAAGCAAAAAAAATTGCCAAAATATTTATAGAAATCGAGGAAAAAAAGGCGCCAATTCACAATCTGAATAATTGGAACCTTCACAAAAATGGAACTTTAGTACTTCTGGAAACAAGCGGAATTCCAATAATAGATGTTAAAGGACAATTGATAGGTTACAGGGGAATAGATAGAGATATAACTGAACGCAAGAAAATGGAGGAAGAACTGAAAGAGAGCGAGCAGCTTTATCGTACATTATTTGACAACAGTCAGGATGGATTTATACTAATAGAACCAATTTTTAACAATGAAAATCTTGCTTCCGATTTCACCTTTGTAAAAATGAACCCCGCATACGAACGCTTAACAGGTTCTAAACCTAGCGACGTTTTGGGAAAGAAGGCAAAAGAGGTTGTGCCTGAACTTGAACCATCGATAATATCTGTTAGCTGTAAAGTTGTCAAGAACCAACTATCAAAACACACAGAACTTTATGATGTGTATTCTGATAAATGGTATGATTCCTACTATTTTCCCTTTGGAAAGAAAAGAGTTGGTATACTTTTTAGGGATATTACCGAGCGCAAGAAGGCTAAAGAGGCGTTAGAAGGCTCAGAAGCGATATTGAGAAGTATTCTGAACAACTCAAGCGATCAGATATTCATGTTAGATAGGAACCACAGATATCTAACTGTAAACAAAGCCTTGGCAGACGCTATAGGACTGTCTTCCAAAGAGATCATCGGCATGTCTATTTCTGATACATATCCTCCAGAAACAGCGGCTGCGTTCACGGCTAATATCGACAGTGTGTTTAAGACTGGAAAAAGTCTATTTATTGAAGAAAAAATGATAAGTCTCGGAAAGGAACTCGATATTAGCACAATTTTGAATCCCATAAAAGACAGTACTGGCAAATTGATTGCTGTTACAGGAATTGTTAGAGATATAACACAGCGCAAAAACTTGGAAAAACAATTACATGAGAAGGAACGCTTAGCTGCAATTGGACAGACTGCGGGAATGGTAGGTCACGACATACGTAATCCTCTGCAGGCAATTGCTGGAGACATGTATTTGATAGACAATGACATAGCTTATTTGCCAGATAATGAAATAAAGAAAAGTCTGCAAGAAAGCGTAACTAGCATTCAGGCTAATTTGCTTTATATCGCTAAAATTGTTGAAGATCTACAGGATTATGCCAAAGCACAAACACCCAATTTCCAAAGAGTAGCAATTGGATCAGTGATTGAAGAAGTAATGCAACTCGTCAATATTTCACCCAACCTTCAGGTTGCTATCGACATACAGAAAGGTTTTCCAGAAGTTGTCGCCGACTTTTCGATGCTTAAACGAGTGCTAATGAATTTGGTCAACAATGCCGTTCAGGCTATGCCTAATGGTGGGCAACTTACAATAAGAGGGTACTGTAAGGGCGCTCGAGTATTTCTTAGCGTTGAGGATACTGGTACAGGGATTCCTAATGAAGTTAAGCCTAGACTGTTTGAACCTATGTTCACTACTAAAGCTAAGGGGCAAGGCTTAGGTTTAGCAGTAGTTAAGCGATTTGTTGAAGCATTAAACGGCTCGATTACTTTTGAGAGCACAGAAGGGAAGGGAACCAAATTCTTTATTCAACTGCCGTTAAGCTGAACATCTAAAGAGCTTATAACTAGATTGAACGATAAGAAATCAGCGTCCATATATGAGTGAGGATAGTAAGAAATTACTGAGTCTAAAGTCTGATTATTGTCAACAACACAAGCCCAATCTCATGAAGTATTGAGTTCAAATAGAACTCGTTTTTCCTTTGAGCTACAATAAAAAAATGGGTTAGAGCCTAAAGCTTTCTTTGCCGACTTATGGTGTTTTGATAAGCAATCAAGCTGTTACAGTTAGTTGAGGTTTTATGACTAAAGTTGATTTATCTGTTGTAGCCATCTCAAAGAATGTTGAACTTTTTATTGCTCCTCTTCTGCAAGTTTCAGCGCATTGATAACAAAAGACGCATTTGTCGAGCCTAAACTGAGGACGTTTTTTTCCAGCAAATTCAACCATTTGTATGGCTTTCGATGGGCAATCATTAGAACATAATCCACAGCCGACGCATAACGTAACGTCAAAAACTGGTCTGCCGCGAGAGTTTTCAGGCAGTTTAGGTTCCATATAGGGATACAAGCTTGTTGCTGGCTTCATTAAGAAATTCAATGCTGTTCTTCTGAACATCTTAGATACACGAATTTTCGCCATTTTTAGACCACCTATCTTTACGTTAGCAAGAGTATTTTTTGAACAACTGTTAGTTTTGGGTGGCTTTGCTATGGCGTGCGAGAAGATTTGAGCTTTTGAAGCTCAACCGAGTAATCCTTTAAACTTGATTTTTCTTCTTACTCTTGCCAACGTAATAATATTACCTTGCGAAACATATATTGTTTGCTTAAATATCGTAAAATTGATATCATTTTGTAATTTTGTAGCTATTTTGGTTTACCTTAATAGGGATTGCTTGTTTTGTGAGCAAAATATGGCAGGCAGCTTTTATGGTACGCTTAAAAAGTGAATCGATATTTCTTATGTATAAGATATTATCAATAAAAAGGGAAAAAGAAAAAGCGATAAAATCTAATTTATTGTTGAATTCCAATTTCTCTTGCCCAGTCAAAAGTCTCAGAGAATTTCATTACCGGTCTTATCTTCACTTCGCCTACAAGTCGAAGCTGTTCAACAGCGTTATTAAGGGCTTTATTTTCGTCAGCTTCCATAACAAAATAGAATACATGACTTGGTGCATCAATATACCCCTCTATCAGTTTTACGCCAGCTTTCTTCATGTTTTCCGTTGTTTTCTTGAAGAATTCTTTATCAGGTCTTACCATGCCGCCGGGACACATTTCAGCTGAATGCCTAGCAATAATCAAAAATAACAATCTAAAACCTCCTTCTTCTAATTATGATTGTACTTGTATCTTTAAAGTTGTTGGGTAAATGGTTTTTTCATCCATTGTATTTTCTAAACATTTTGTTTAAGAGGTAATTTTTCAGAAAAAAATGATTAATATTTAGTCAAGAAAGTTTGACTAAGCCTAAAGCCTGTGCTAATTTTTTTAGTCAAGGTTTCTTGACGAAAAACGCTTTAAGACGGCTATAGCTACGGCTATTTTGATTAAAAATGAAAGCCTTCACCGTTTCGGCCTTGATATGCATGGTTGTTCTTGTTTCAATCTTAGCTTTACCCATATGGGGTAATGGCGTACCTGCGGTTGGCGTTAAAAAAGGTGACTGGATAGAATACAACATTATCATAACAGGACCTATTTTGAACGAAGCGCGTAACCTCACAAGTTTTAGAAATGAAATTTTAGAAGTTAACGGTAGTTCATTTCAAGCGAATATGACTTCTATATCGGTTAATGGCACAGTCTTGAGTTCCTTTTGGAACTTCAACTTGACTGGCGGCGAAGTTTGCGGATGGATGATTATTCCTGCAAATCTAAGTGTCGGCGATAAATTCTTTGATGCTGCAAAGGCATCTAATATAACTATTGAAGGCCAAGAACAAAAAATTGTGGCAGGTGAAAGCAGAGTCGTAACGCATGCAACAGACCCCAACAAGCTCTATAAGGAATGGGATCAAGCAACAGGCGTTTATGTGAACTCAATTGAACATACCCAAAACTATACTATAATAACAAATGCAACTGCAACTAATCTGTGGAATGTTCATAGCAATGGTTCGCTTCAAACAGTTTCCGATCTTCTGATTCCGGCTATTGTTCTAGTTATACTTACCTTATCCTTAATTGCTGTTTTCAAAGGGATAAAATCTAATAATCAATATGTTTCAAAGCTTTCACAAGGAAAAATAGCCTTAGCCACAATTGTCATAGTTGTTATAGCTGAAATCAGTTTTATACTGTTCTTTCCGTTTTATTCGGTTGGAATAAGCTTTGCTGAAATTAACTTGATATTTCAAACCTTTTGGACAGCCTTGGTTTTTGTGAGTTTTTGGTTTAGGCTGAAAGGCAACTATTTTTTGCATGAACTAACAATGCTCGTTGTAATGTGTGCATGGCTAGTTGGATTTGTTGCGGTGCTGACTATGGACCCTTTGAGTAACAATCCAGTGATAGTATCTAGTTCTCCAATGCGTTTGGTTATGAATGGGTTGCATGCAGCTTTTTCAATTCCAGCATTAGTCTTTGGATTATGGCTTGTAGCACTTTGGCGTCCAAAATCAACAATTTCATTTTCGACAAAAAGCGGAAGGATAGCACAATTGCTATTAATATTTTGGGTTCCATCCTATCTGGTTGGCGTTTTAGATTTCTTATTGCTCCATACCACTTTTTTTGGATAACAATACGTTAACAATACACCGTAAATCATGCAACCAAAAAAAGTTAAAAAAATTATGAAATCATTTTATCCGCCCAGCGGGCAAAAATTGTAAAGTAATAATTAGCGCCTCAGATAAGATTTTATTGTTCAGTCATTTCAGTAAAAAACAGTTTCAACTGTAATTTGCTGTCCAAACGTGCAATTGTCATCATCGGCGCTTGAATAAGTTGGTTTTAAGTGATTAAAAATTTGCTGTACTAAACTTGATATTTGGGTTTTTTCGATTCTTTTATCCAAGATAGAGGATCATCAACTTGAATGATTTGCACTTCAACTACATTTGCTGGGTTGGTTAGTACCGCTCGCAATTTGGTTGACAAATCCGGTTGGGACAAAAACTCCAGCCTAGATTTCTCTAATTCTTCGGCGATGCGTTCTGCTTTTTTGTTTTGATAGCATCCATACTTTACGCTTTTACCTTCAGTGATAGCTTTATCAAAAGCTTCTTTTGTTACTTGACGCAGTTTATCGCCGTCTCGAACAAACCAAAATGAACAAGTCCCAGACATAAAGATCAATCTGCAATACGGTTCAGATAACCCCTAATTAACATTTTTATAATATATTATGAAGGCTTTGACAAATATATGGAAAAATCCAATTTGTTTAAAAATTTTCAACGTAAAATACATCCCAAACTTATCAAGGAGTTAACGAATTAACCCTCAATCAGACCAGACCTTAACGCTCGCAAAAATAGGGCTCAATTCGTGTCTCTAGAACTATTTGTCAAAAACAAAAAAAGATAAAAACTGTGATTGGGACGCACAAACTCTAGACAAAATTTCTAAGAAGTTTGTGTTTTACTTTGTTTAGATTTTTTTGCTTTTCTTTTTTCGTCGCGTTCTTTTTTAGTTAACGGTTTTTCTTTTTTAGGCATTATTATTCTCCGCTCTCTAGTTTATGTCAATAACCCTTTTAACGCTTTCTAAAAAGTACAGGAAAACTAGTAATTAGTATGTAGAAAAAATTAGCTCTGCCGATTCATAATGTAACCTAATGAACTACTTTTTTGTTTGATTGTTCAAAAGATTTTAGGTATATTCTCTGAATGTGTGCCCGCATTTTGTGCAGCGCATAAATTGAGTTGAAGCTTCGTCGCCGCCTCTTGTTTGAACCTGCCAAACATATACGAGGTTGTTATTACATTTGTCGCATTTCATTTTAATGGTTGGCATAGTTTTGACATTTTGCTCATCTTCGCTAATAACCGTCATGAATGGTTGCGTTTTATGTGTGATAACTTTTACAACTTTAGCTTGTGCTCTGTTACCCGCGGCTGATTGTTTAGTAAAACCACATTTTATGCATGCAAGAATTATGCAGTCTACAGCTTTTTTTGGTTCAAGACGAGAACCACAACCAGGACAAAACTCCATAAATGTAAAACCCTCTCTTCCTATATTGCCCAAACCTAACAAAACATTAAGATATAAATTTTATTTATTTGAACCCTGAAATTCAGTCATTTGTGCAAAACATTCAAATTTCTTAGCGTTGATCGAGTTGAAGAGGCTTTAACTTGGATCAGAAAGTTGAATCATACAGTGAATGGCAAACAGTAGAACATGCTCTCGCTTACCTGTCCCGTGCAGATAAGCTGCCACATAGAACAGAAGGCGAAAGAGCGTTGCTAGACCAAATTCCAACACATACAAAAAAAGTGCTTGATTTAGGAACAGGCAATGGACGACTATTGGCACTGGTGAAGCTAGATAAGCCTCAAATTGAAGGAATCGCGCTTGATTTCTCAGATCCAATGCTTGAGCAAGCTAAAAAGCGGTTTCACAAAGATAAACAAGTGACAGTTGTTAAACACGATTTTAGCATTCCTTTACCAAAAAGCCTCGGGTATTTCGACGCTGTCGTTTCAAGTTTAGCAATTCATCATTTAATAGATTCAAGAAAGAAACAGTTGTATATTGAAGTATTTGATCTTCTAAATCCGCATGGTGTTTTTTGCAATCTGGAGCATGTTTCCTCGCCAAACATTAATGTGCATTTGAAATTCTTGTCCGCAAGCGGTTTTACTCCGCAGACTGAGGACCCATCAAATAAGCTTCTGGATGTAGAGACGCAACTGCAATGGTTGAGGGAAATAGGATATATCGATGTTGACTGCTATTGGAAATGGCTTGAAGTCGCACTTCTCATCGGTTTTAAACCTTAAAATTTCTCTAGAAAAACATCAAGTTTTTTCTCACTTAACCCAATACCTGATGCTCCGTCAAGACGCCGAGAAACTCTACTGTGTTCAAAAAAAATAACTGTGGGAACAGCTTCGATTTCGTAATCATCCCATAATTGATTGCTNTANTCATCCAAAAGAAAATGTATGATTGGGGCTTCCTTGAAATCTTTGGTTTTCCTGTCAAAAGCAGGTACAAACCTTGTACAGAAAGGACACCATGAAGAGTAAAAAAGCACAAGCAATTTTTCGTTTCTTAACAGCAAATTATCCAGCTGTTCCTTGCTTTTAATCTCAATCATTGCTATCGGATAAAAACGCTTGTAGGCGGGTTCATAAACATGTCGATTTCTAAACATAGTGGTGTATCGTTTTTACCTAAGCAACCTAAATAGCCACAGATAATAATTAACTAAGGGAATTCATGACGCCAAAATCATACAGACGCGGTTACCCTGTAGCAGTTCTTGTAGGAATAGAACTTGATCATGCAAGTTTATGGCAGATTTTTAGTCATGTGGCAAAGCATCAAGAAACTATTAACCTACAAGGCAACAGAACCGATTCAAAAGCAACCTACAATTTTTATGAAACCATCATAAATTCCCTTCGATCTATTCTAAAGCAAGGCGTAAAAAGCATAATAATAGCCTCCCCAGCAAAAACCAACTTCGCCCAAGAATTCTACAGTCACATAAGAACCCATCACAATTGGTTACTTCAAGGCGTAAACAAAGCAACCTTTAGCCTAATAGCTGGTTCAGCAAGCACACCTCAACAAGTGGCAGCATTAACAAAAACAGGTTATCTAAAAGAAATAATAAATCAAACAACCGCTCAAGAAACTGAAAATCTACTTGAAATTCTTGAGAAACGACTAAACCAAAAGGAAAATCTTGTTTATTTTTCTTTGGAAGAATCGGAAAAGATTATTTTTTTATATCAAGCCCCCGGTAAACCGCATCCAGAGTTTCTATTACTAACGGATGATTATCTTGCAGGCACCCGGCAGAAAAATCGAGTGCATAGACTAATGCAGATTGCCCAAAATAGAGGTGTTAAAACACGGGTAATAACTGCAGACTTAACCGCTGGCAAAAGAATCAATCAGTTAGGCGGAATAGTTGTTTTGGCAAAAATTGAATAGCTGTATTTAGCAGCCAGAACCGAGAAGAGAGTTATGGATTAAGGTAAGATTAAATAAATTCTTCGTGTCTGAGTTCTTCAACGGATATTTTCCCAGTATGCAAAGCAGAAGCCAACAAAACACCTGAAACACCCAAGCAATCAAGTTCAATCAAATCATCTAAGTTCCGGACGCCTCCGCCCATATAGACATCGATTTTAACCTCTGCCTGTGCTCTTTTCAGAAGATCAATATTAACTCCTTGACCGCTCCCTACCCGCGCTAAGTCCAAAATTATTATATCGGAAATACCCATTTCTCTAAATTCTCTAAGAAGGCAAAATGGTAAAAGGCAACCTGAAAAGCCCGATTTGACAAGAATTTTCTCTCCCTTCAAGTCTAAGCTTACAATTACCCGTTTGTTCCCAAACTCTTTGACAGCTTCTGCAACAAAACTCTTGTTTTGCAAGGTTTCTGTTCCGATAACAATCTTTGAAACCCCTGTATCGATTAATTTTTGGGCTCTTTCAAGGCTTGTTATTCCAGCATCTACCATAAGATTTAGACCTGTTTCCTCAACTATTTGCTTTAGAACATCAAAATTAGTGGAGCAATCGATTATGGCATCTAAATCAGCTATGTAAAGGTTGGTGAATCCAAGGTTCTTGAAGGCTGTTGCAACGTCTATTGGTTTAACGGAGCTGGTTAGAATGCTTTGAAGGGGTTTGTACTCTTTCCTTTGCCCTTTAACGGCATGGACTACAACACCATTCAAGACGTCAATTACGGGTATAACCTTCAAGTCTACACCTCATTGTCAATTTTATTCTATAACGCATAGAAAAACTTAGTCATTTGAGACTCTAAGAATTAAGCTAAAGAAAATGTCTAGAAGAAATTGTGCCTGTCGCTATTTTTATAAGTTGAGCGCTTGATTTAGAAGACATGCAAGCCGAATTTGGAGTAATTGGCGGAACTGGTCTATACGACCCTAAACTTCTAAAAAATGTTCAAGAAATAACAGTAGAAACACCTTACGGAAAACCTTCAGATACGATAACAGTAGGTGAACTCTCAGGAAAAACTGTTGCGTTTCTGCCGAGACATGGAAAAAAACATACCATCAGACCCACAGACATCAATGCTAGAGCAAACATTTTTGCCCTCAAAAAACTAGGAGCAAAACGCATTTTGGCGCCATCAACAGTTGGCAGTCTTCGAGAGGAATATCATCCTGGAGAAATAGTGTTCTGCGACCAGTTCATTGACCGTACAACAAGACGTGAGCAATCCTTCTATACTGCAGCAGAAAGCAAGGTATGCCACATCTCCGTTGCCGAGCCCATGTGTCCTGAGCTTCGCAAAACTCTAATTTCCGTTGCCAAGGAGTTAAAAATTAAGCTGCACAAGACAGGAACTTATGTTTGCATTGAAGGACCACGATTCTCTACTAAAGCTGAATCTAAAATGTATCGTCAATGGGGTGCAGATGTTGTTGGAATGACATTAGTTCCTGAATGTGTGTTGGCCCGAGAAGCCGAAATCTGCTATTCTTCCATTTCAACTGTAACAGATTATGATGTTTGGAAAGATCATGTTGTATCTGTAGAGGATATTCTTGCAACNATGAAATCAAATATTGAAAACGTTAAACGCATAATCGCCGAAACTATTGCAGCAACCCCCAGTCAATGTGCCTGCAAATGTGGCGAAGCATTGAAAGGTGCAATCGTGTGAAGGAGCAAAACAAAATGAGCAGAACCGAGAAAAAGATTGATTTAAAATCAAAAGTTCGACGAATACCAGAATTCAAGGGAGTGGTTTTTTGGGACATTACCCCTCTTCTAAAAGACAAACGTTGCTTTCACGATGCAATCGAAAAGCTAGCTGACCATTATCGTGGCAAACCAATTGATGCCATTGTTTCAAACGAAGCTCGTGGCTTCATTGTTGGAGCTGCATTGGCTTATGAATTAGGTGTTGGGTTTATCCCTGTCCGTAAAAAAGGGAAACTACCATACAAATGCATCAATTTAACTTATAAGAAAGAATATGAATGCGATACCATAGAAATTCATGAAGACGCAATTGAAAAAGGACAAAACATTTTGCTTATTGATGATTTGTTAGCTACAGGTGGAACCATAAAAGCCAACATTGAACTGATAGAAAAGTTAGGTGGGAAAATCGCTGGATTAGGCTTCCTCATTGAACTAGGCTATTTAGAAGGCAGAAAAGCAATAGAAAGCAAATATGACGTGTATTCTTTAATTCAGTTGAACACAACTAACGGATAACCCCAGCTTAACTAATTTTTTTCCTTTTAGGTCTTGCTTACTAAGTAAAAAGGCTAATGCTCTCTTCTAACCGTTTAATAATCGTTTGTTGTTGTTTCCAGACGGCAACTTATGTTTAATAGGTCCGCCCAGTCAATACTAGTGTCTTTTAAGGTGAATTATTTGGAGAATATTTTTGCAGAACCTGCTCAAATAAACGCTGTCTCCTCAGATAGCGCGTCTTTTGAAAAACCAACGAGAAAAGCATTTGTTTTTATTACTACAGAGCCCGACTCTTGTAACATAGCATTTGAAGACTTAAAACAGCTTGATTGTGTATCTGAAGTATATCTTTCTCATGGAGTTTATGATATTGTCGCTAAAGTTACTGGCGAATCACTAGAGCACCTTCGAGAAAGCGCTCTAAGAAAAATAAAAAGCATAGACAGCATAAAATCTATGCTAACGCTAACAGTAATCTAAAAGAAAATGCCTATTTATTTTTGATTTTGCTTCATGCATTCATGCATGTGCTTCCAGAGCATATAGCGATTACGCCAAAAGTGGGTTTTACAGTACGGGCAGCTTAAGATTGGTTCCATGCCATTGTCACCTTGAATCAATCATTAGCAACCAAGGCGCATATATTACTTTGTGGCAACGATTGTGTCACACAATTTTGATGATCTTTTTGAAAGGGAACCATGTTTTCTTAGATCCTATTACGTGACTATATATGGTCGCATCAAGGGAATCAAAATCTTTTCAAAATGAAATCCTTTATTCTTTTGTGTCTGCTCAAATAAAGAATCGTCAAGTTTGAAATTCTTACTACCTGCTTGTCGAGAATTCTAGAGGCTAGAAGAGAGATAACAAAAATAATGATCCCAAGCAAAACGAGTTGAAAAAAATTAGTTATTTTTAGTAAACTTATGATCGCAAACGTTAAAATTCCTGTGATTCCTCCCATAATTGAGGATCGCACAATAAAATAGAACCTTTCCAGATTCACTGAATTAGCAATAACATCCATAATGACCTCTTTTCTATTTGTGCATTCCTTGTCTAGTATTTTCTTATCAACTTTCTTGGAAGAAAGAGCTGCGGTCTCGTAGACAGCATCACAAACTTCTTTTGTTACTAATTTATCTAGATCAACTTGTACTGCTAGCATGAGCTCATCGTTTTCTTGTTGCTCAACGTTTTTTAGAACCATAAGAATTTTAACCCTTGATTTAGTGCTGAGTTAAGGATTTTCCTAAAGAAAGAACTCTACAATTGTATTAATTGTCAACCTTCAATTATATTTTAGCAAGCTATACTTTCAAGGCACAAATTGGCTATCAACCAAATCATCATCTGCTAATACTTAATAATATTGAACTTCACTAGTATATTGGACTGATTTTAATGCCAAGATATTTGATAAACTCCCATATTCTGCCTTCAGGAACAGATCCACGAACTTGTGCAGAAGGAGCAGCTAAAATGCTTGCCAGAGGAAAAATCAAAAATATAGACGCAAAAGCTTGCTATTGCTGTACAGACGAAAATAAGGTAGCTTTTTTAGTTGAAGGACCAGATCAGCACACGGTTCTTGAAATCGTGCAACAACAACTAAATATTCCTGTTGCCTCAATCATGGAAGTCCAAGAAATACCAACTCAAAAATAGTGGCTTTCAGAAAGCCGTCTAATTCTCTGATTCAACACTTTCATCGTTTGACAAAAGTAATCTTGCGTTTTCAACATAAATTTCAAAGTCTGTATCTGAAAATAACACGAAAACTACCTTCTCAAGCTTATCTTCCTTTTGCAAATAATCTCTAACAGTAGATAAAGCAATGCCGCTTGCTTCTTGAATCGGATAATGGTATGCTCCAGTGCTGATAGATGGAAACGCAAGAGCCTTCAAACCCTTTGAAGTCGCAAGTTTTAGTGAGTTACGATACGCCTGCTTCAACAATTCCGCTTCAACATGGAAGCCGCCAAACCAAACAGGACCAACAGTATGAATAACAAACTTAGCTTTCAAGTTGCCGCCTGAAGTAATAACAGCTTTTCCAGTTGGAAGCCCATCAGGCCACTCTGTAGATCTTATCCGTTTGCATTCCTCAAGAATTTTTGATCCACCCTTACTGTGAATTGCTCCATCAACACCACCGCCGCCCATTAACGTAGAGTTTGCTGCATTGACGATAGCATCAGCTTCAATGTCAGTTATGTCACCTTTTACTAGTTGAACAGTTGCTGTTCCAACTTTAAATTGCATGCAAAACACTTCTTTTTTTGCTTTATAACTTTATGGAATTAGATTTTTCTAACTT
>JGI20214J51088_10001948_pt1 | contig 13951 bp, 13 predicted proteins | sample WetSurMetagenome_FD_51088 | JGI IMG/M metagenome (IMG submission 51088) | reverse complement strand
CCGCCATGCGGTGTCCGCCCTTGCAGGATAGATACCTCGTCCTTCAATCTCGCTTAATTGCATGATTTGGCTCTTAGGGACCGAAAAACCGGTGCACTCGGACAACTCCAAAGGCAACTCAGCGGCGTGTCGGGGATGAGGAATCAGTCGTCCAGGATCTGAGGACCTTCTTTGTCAGCGTGAGATGGCGCAATGTGAAGTTCGCCATCAACCTCCTCAAGATCCAGCCACCATTTCCGCCGGGGATCGGGTTTCCCGTAGCCCATGAGATCATCCCCCCAGATACCGAATCGTCTCGCAAAGGGAACATTCCTCATGGTCCAGTTCACCGTGCGATGGAAAAGCGTGTAGGGCTTGCTCCAGGGGCAGACCTTGATGCAGGTGCCGCAGCCTGCGCCATGCTTGTTTCCGACCCTCATGGCGGTGCATTTTTCCACATCGTTCGGCCATTTCTCATAGCCGTTATGCATCACCTTGTCCCCGTGGCTGATGGCGCCCGATGGGCATTCACGGGCGCACTTCCCGCACTTGCTGCAAAAGTCCTGGAGGCCGAAATCAATGGGCTTATCCACAGCCAGGGGGAGGTCGGTCGTCACCACCGCCGCCTTGAAGCGTGGCCCGAGAAAAGGATTCAGCACGATATCGCCGATGCGGCACATCTCNCCGAGACCGGCCCAGAGGAGTATCGGCGGGAGAACTGTGTAGTAGTTCAAAGCGTGATGAGCTCTGGCCGGATAACCTAGCTGCCGGATGTAATCGGCGAGAACNCAGGCAATGAAGCCGGAAACGGTGTAGGACATGAAACTCATGGAGTTGCTGATCCAGTCTCTTCCGCTGAAGGCCATCTCCGTGCGCGTATCCTGGTCAACCAGGATCGCAATGGCATACCTGTGGTTCATTTCTATCTCATACCCCCCCTGCCAGGCGCTATGGGAATAAACCGCGTAGGGAGGCAGCTTGCAGATGCCCACCAGATCGGCTCTCAGGAAATAGGCCGTTTCCTTGATGTGACCGGCCATCCACGAGGCATCATCGACCAGNGGCCCAACCTTAGAAGCGATTTCTCCATCCACGACTTTGCGCAAGTGAAATCCCATGTTCACCAGGGCATTGGAAAGCGGATGCTTCTGAACAAAACGGTAGAACTCTTTCTTGAGCTTGGGTCCGAAATCTCCCCTTCCCGCTCTCATGAATCCGCTCTCCCCTTCATCCACCCGTTTGACCTGGTCATCAAGAATCAGGGTGGTTGGGCGTTCTACTCTTTTGAGGGTGTGGACCGGGTAGGGATCCGAATGGCCGAATTCGCCTCTGTCGCGTCGGTGATTGATCATTCTCTGCTTTCCTCACTAATACAACCGCAGTAAGCAAATTGTCATTTTGTCGAGTCAGTCAAAATCCTCCCGTGCCCCCCTTTGCTAAAGGGGGGATGGGGGGAGTTGTTTTTTCTTTTGAAGGGGGCCTCGCGTTACGAGCAAGATTCTGAATGGATGGAAGGAGTTGAAGGTCAGGGGGTGGAAGCTGGTAGTTGGCCAGCTCCTCTGGCTTCACCCATCTGATTTCGTCGCATCCTATGGGGGTTGGATCACCTCTCAACCACGAACATTGAAACAGGTGAAGGGTTATGGACTTGTTCTCATAGTCGTGATCGATCTGAAGCAGGTGTTTGACTGCCCTCACCTCCATGGCCAATTCTTCCCTGATCTCTCTTTCAAGGCAGGCTTCCAGGCTCTCGCCGGGTTCTTGCTTGCCGCCAGGGAATTCCCAATAACCCGCAAGGTGGCTGCCCGCAGGGCGTCTCGTGATCAGGATCTTCCCGTCTTGCCAGATCAGGCCCGCGGTCACATGAAAATGGTGTTTGCTCATGGCTGCTATCGAAGTTCTTTGAGGCGGAGCCGGAGATAAGCTTCTTCGGCTTCCTGATGACCTGGGGAGATCTCAACCACCTTCTTGTACGTCTCCATAGCCTCCTTCACGTTGCCCTGATCTTCCTGGAGTCGGGCGAGCTGGAGGAGCAGATTCACGTCCTTGGGTTTCAGCTTTGCAAGCTGGGCAAGTTGCGCGGCGGCAGCGTCTTCTTTGCCGAGTTTCAAAAGAGCAAAGACCAGGTACTGCCTCAACTCGACGCTCTCAGGCCGGGCCTGAATACCGGTTTCCATGATTTCTGCCATCTGTTTGAAATCGTTGCGGGCATTGAGATACTCGAAAATAAAAGGGTAGAGCGCCGGATCACCGGCATTTATGGAAAGCAGGGTCTTGGCTGCCGCAAAGGCGGAGTCTTCTTTTTTCTCCCTTTTATAAAGATCAAAGAGAAAGCGGAGGGTCTCAGCATCCTTTGGATGGTTCTTCATGTAGATTTCAAAGTAGGAGAGGCTCTTTCCCCAGTTCCCTCCCTCGTACTCAAGGACAGCGAGATTGTAGAGCACGATCTCATTGTCAGGAGCAAGAGCGTACACCTTTTCATAGAGATCCTTCAGCCTCTTCTTGTCCCCCTTCTTGTCCGCGATCTGGACAAGCAGCAGCAGGGCCCTGAGAGAGTCGGGCTTTCGCCTGAGCACTTCATCGAGATAGGTTTGCGCCTCATCCATGTTGCTTTTGTTGAAGAGGCTTTCCGCCAGATTCAGGCGACTTTCCATGTCTTCCGGTTGAAGCGCTACAGCCAGAGCCAGAAACTGATTGGCCTTTTCTTTGTCCCCAGTTTTTTCATAGAGAGTGGCCAGGTTGTAATAGAGGTTCACGTCTTTCTTGTCTAGTTCCGAGGCCTTCAAATAAGAGGCGATGGCCTTGTCCTGATCAGCCGTTTCCGTGTAAAGGAACCCGAGGGTCTTGTACACAGCCAGCTTCTCTTTGGGATCGAGCCGGCTCAGGGCCGCCTCGTATTCGCGGATGGCCTCCGGGAGCTTTTTCGCTTTTTCAAGAGATCTTGCAAGCCTAAGCCGGAGTTCTACGTCATCCGGGGTTTTCTGGAGCAAACGTCTCAGGACGGACACGGCGCCGTCCGAATTCCTCATGCTTTCGTAGACCTCGTAGAGTTCGAAGAGCTTCTGTTCTTCAGGTTTCTCCTTCACCATCTCTTCAAGCAGTTTTGCGGCCTGAGGCCATCTCTTGACCGACCGGTACTCCTGGATGAGCCGCTCCCTGATCTTGTTGTCCTGGGGGGCCAGGTGCTGCGCTTCTTCGAGGAAAGCGATGCGCCGCTCGGGGTCGATGGTCCGTTCCACTTTGTCGAGCCAGTCTTCCACATAGGGTTCAATCGCCAGGTCCACATAACCCATGTCCCGGTTTTTTTCTTTCACAAAGATCCTGATGCTGTGCTGCTGCAAGAGGGCGTCCTTTGGGAAGAGGGCGGCCAATTGAGTTTTCTCGTATGTCAGCGCTTCGACATCCATGTCGCTTGCGACCAATCGGACGCCGAGATTGAAAGTGATGTTGGTAGAGACGGACAGGATTTTGACCTGATCCTGGGGATGGAGGTGAAGGGTGTCTCCCTTGAGGAGCNTCAGGCGTTCGGCGTTCTTTTCCAAGAGCATGGAGTAGAATTCAGGCGAGGCATTGTAAAGGCCGGGCCAGACCCACCAGACAAAGCAAAAAGCGCCCACCACCAGAACCAGGGTGACCGCAAAGGCCGTCCTGTTCCTGCGAGGACGCTTGCTTTTTCGTCTCTCCAAAATCGTAACCCTGATGCGTTTTTTGAGGGTCGATTATGCGCATTCCGTTCGCAGTTCGATACCTCACCACGAACGGAATGCCAAGTGATCAGGATGTTTCCAATCCGTTCGCCCTGAGGTATCGAAGGGTGAACGGGGTTTTTACGAAATCGTCAACCCTATGGCCGGGAATTCTTGCTCGCNTGGATAGTCTTTCCTTCCCAGAGCAGCAAGATAGGGCTCGCCACGAAAATGGATGAATAGGTCCCTGTGATCACTCCCACGAACAAGCCGAACGCAAAATCGTGAATCACAGGGCCGCCGAAGATGAGCAGAATGACCAAGACAATCATGGTTGTCGTCCCTGTGAGGATGGTCCTGCTCAAGGTCTCGTTGATGCTCGCGTTGATGATCTCGACGAAAGGCTTCTTGCGGAGACGGCCCAGATTCTCCCGGATCCGGTCAAAGACCACGATGTTATCATTCAACGAATAACCGACGATGGTCAAAAGCGCTGCAACAGTGGACAGNGAGACCTCTCGGTCCGTGAGTGCAAAAGCTCCTATGACGACGAAAACATCATGCATCAGGGAGACGATCGCCCCCATCGCATATTTCAATTTCATGAACCAGCAAAGGGCGACGCTCACCGCTAGAGCTACGAAAATGAGCCACATCACGCCGACCCCGACAATGGCGGCAAAAGACGAGGCCGCGATCAAAGATCCTGCCATGATCGCGCTCATGAGCCACTTTTGCTCGAAGCGGCCGGAGATATAGACCGCCATCATGAGCATGGCGTAGAATATGGCGTAAAGCGCCTTTTTCCTCAGTTCCTCTCCGACTTGGGGCCCCACCATTTCCACCTGGCGGATATCCACTTTCTCCCCCAATTTCGCGCTCAGAGCTTGTTGGGCCTTGTCCCCGAGGCCTGCAGCACGGACGTCGGGGTTTGTAATTCTGATCAGGTACTCAAAGGCGGTTTTCTCTCCGAACTCCTGAATGATGCTGTCTTCGAGCTCAGTGGATTTCAGGGCGTCTCTGATTTCAGCAGGAGTATGTTTCTTTTCCAGTTTGACTTGAACAACCACACCGCCCGCGAAATCAACCCCATAATTGGGCCCGCCTCTGACCGCCAGAAGCACGACGGTTGCCAGAATGCATATCCCTGAGATGGCAAAAGCAATATACCTCTTGCCCACAAAGTCGAGGTTGAGTTGGGTTTTGAAAATTTCCATGTAATCACTCCGTATCCGCTTTGCCCTTCTTTGCAAAGGATCTTGGACAATCTTATTTCACTTGGACTCAGATGCTGATGGTCTTCCACCTCTTGATGACGTAGAGGTAATCAAAAGCGATCCTCGCCATGTACACGGCGGTAACAACATTCGAGACGAGACCGATGATCAGGGTTACGGCAAACCCTCTGACAGGGCCGGTCCCGAATTGCAGCAAGACCAGGCCTGCGATCACCGTCGTGAGGTTTGAATCCAGGATGGTCACAAAGGCCCTGGTAAACCCCGCTTCCATGGCTGCCCGGGCCGGTTTCCCCAACCTCAGTTCCTCACGGATTCGCTCATAGATGAGCACATTGGCATCCACCGACATGGCAATTGAAAGAATGACGCCTGCAATGCCAGGGAGAGTCAAGGTGGCGCCGAAAAGGGCCAGTCCTCCCATGATAAGGGGAATATTGAGCAGCAGGACGATGTCGGCAATGATCCCGAAAGACGGTAGTAGAAAGCCACTAAGATCAGAATGATACTGAGTCCGATGACCATGGAGCTGAAGCCCTGGTCGATGGAATCTTTTCCAAGGGAGGGACCAACGGTTCTCTCTTCGAGAATCTTCACAGGAGCAGGAAGGGCGCCGGCCCGCAACACGATGGCCAGATCCTTGGCGTCATCCATGGTGAAGGCCCCGGTGATCTGGGCTCTTCCTCCGGAAATCTTGTCCCGGATCACGGGAGCCGAGTAGACTTTGTCATCCAGAACAATCGCCAGCCTCTTTCCCACGTTATCGCCGGTGATGCGCTCGAAAACTCTCGACCCCCTCGAATCAAAAGAGAGGGACACATAGGGCTCACCCATCTGATTGTCGAGCTGGACCCTGGCATCGGTAATCGATTCTCCGGTCAGTGGCGCCCGCTTCTTGAGAAGATAGGGAACGCTTGTCTTTCGGCCTGTCTTCCGATCCACGGCGGTTTCTTGAAGAATTTCGCTTCCTGCAGGCACATTGCCTTTGAGCGCTTCCTCAAGGTTGTTTTCTTCGTCCACGAGCTTGAATTCCAGACGGGCGGTCTTGCCGATGAGATCAATGGCTCTCTTAGGATCTTTGACGCCCGGAAGCTGAATGAGAATTCTGTACCCCGTTTGGGGACGGATGTCCGGCTCGGTGACTCCGAATTGATCCACTCGGTTCCGGATGGTTTCAAGGGCTTGTTCCGCCGCCATCTTGAAGATCTGAGTCCTTTCCTGTTCGGTCAACGAGAGAAAATAGGTCTTCCCTTTTTCGTCTCTCACGCCGGTTTCCAGTTTGAAGCTCGGATAACTTGTTCCCACAAGCGTTTCAAGGTCCTTCGCTTCCTGGTCCGGAGCAACGGTCAGCTCGATTCCCTCGATCCCTCGTCGTTTCAGGTCCAGAACCCTGATCTTGTTCTTCCGCAGATCCGGCTTGAGGTCTTCGACAACCCTTTCCAGATAGCTTTCAGCTGCCTTCTTCACTTCGACTTCAAGGATCAGGTGCACTCCCCCTTGAAGGTCAAGGCCCAGATGAATCTTGTCNTTGGGCAGAACCCCCGACCACCAGGCCGGGAGCTCCTGGGTCACGGAAGGGACCAGGAACACAAATGCAACAACGATNAGTGCTGCGGCTATGCCCGCGCGCCAGCCAAGTCTTTTCATTACGGTCTACTCCTTCGACGTTATTCCTGCGTAGACACGGATTCGTCTCTTTTGAGAATCCCCGCCACAGATCCTCGCGAAATCTTCACTCTGATTTTGGGCGCAATCTCCATGGTCACCACATCATCGGCTACTCCGGTGATCACTCCATGAAGTCCTCCGGAAGTGACGATCCTGTCTCCCTTCCTGATAGAAGAGAGCATGGCTTTTTGTTGCTTTGCCTTCTTCTGTTGGGGCCTGATGAGCAAAAAGTAGAAAATGGCGAACATCAGGATCAGAGGAATAAAGGTAGTCATTCCTCCTGCGTCACCGCCCCCGGCGCCTCCGGTTCCCATGGCGTATGCTAAAGAATCCATTCTAAACCCTCCTCTTGCAGTTTCAAATCGGTTCCTCTTAAAAGAATCTTGTCCTTATACCATTCTGATTTCAGCAAAACAACCAAAGAATTACTCACCGGATTGCACAAAAAAATCTTCACGAAAGGCCGCGAAACGATCCTCCCGGATAGCTTCCCGGATCTCGGTCATTAGCCCCATGTAAAAGTGCAAATTGTGGATCGTGTTCAGGCGGTAGGCCAGAAGCTCCTTGGCCATGAACAGGTGCCTCAAATAGGCTCTTGAAAAGTGGGTGCAGGTGTAGCAGGAGCAGTTCTCATCCACCGGCCGCTCATCCTCAGCGTAACAGGCGTTCTTGATGGCCAACGGGCCTTGCTCTGTAAAAAGGGCGCCGTTTCTCGCATTGCGGGTGGGAAGGACACAGTCGAACATGTCGATCCCGGCCGCAACCCCGTCCAAGATATCTTCGGGTTTGCCCACGCCCATGAGATAGCGCGGTTTGTCGGCAGGGAGAAACGGCACTGTTTCCTGAACCACCTTTTGGCGGGTTGCCCTGTCCTCGCCTACCGAAAGGCCTCCCAGAGCATAGCCGTCAAAACCCATGGCCACAATCTCTTTGGCGCTCTGCTCTCTCAGTTCCGGATACATTCCCCCCTGGACAATCCCGAAAAGGGCCTGAGAATCACCGTGGGGGCACTCGATACAAACCCTGGCCCACTGACTCGTCAGCCGGACCGAGTTCTGAACATATTCGTAGTCAGCAGGATAAGGTGCGCACTCATCAAAGGCCATGATCACGTCCGCCCCCAGAGCTTTCTGGATCTCCAGAGCCTCACGAGGACCGATGAAGTGGGTGGAACCGTCCACGTGGGACTGAAACGTGACCCCTTCCTCAGAGATTTTTCTGAGCTTCGCAAGACTGTAGACCTGATAACCGCCGCTGTCCGTCAGGATGGCCCTTTTCCAGCTCATGAAGCGGTGAAGGCCTCCCAACCGCTCAATCAAAGCGTGACCGGGGCGCAGATAGAGATGATAGGTGTTGGCCAGAAGAATGCCTACCCCGGCCTGCTCCAAGTCTTCCGGGGAAAGAGCCTTGACCGATCCCTGGGTACCCACAGGCATAAACACAGGGGTTTCAATGAGGCCGTGAACCGTGGTGATTTCACCTCGTCTCGCTCCGCCGGTGGCACATTGATGAGTGACCTTGAATTCCAATCAACTACCTTCTAAACATTCTTGATATCATAAAAAGTCGTCANCCCGGTGAAAACCGGGGTCCAGAACACATTAGAAAGACTGGATTCCCGCCTGCGNGGGAATGACAACAATGCGNGTTTTCCGACNTAATGCAAAGTCGACAACATTTAGCGTTGAAGATTGAACACTGAACATTGAAGACTGAAACCAGACAGTTCGGTTTTTGGTCAATGACAAATGTTCAATGATCAATGTTCAATGCCCATTGACCTGTCAAAGGATCAACATGGCATCCCCATAACTGTAAAATCGATAAGCTTTCACAATAGCCGTCCGGTAGGCTTTTCTGATCAGGTCCAACCCTGCGAAGGCAGACACGAGAAAGAGCAGGGAAGAGCGGGGCAGGTGAAAGTTGGTGATCAGGGCATCCACGACCTTGAAAGAAAATCCCGGTGTAATGAGGAGATCGGTTTTCCCTCTGCCGCTCATCATTTCTCCATTGGGGCCGGCCACGCTTTCGAGTGTCCTCACGACGGTCGTTCCCACAGCGACCACCCGCCTCCCTTCGCTCTTCGAACGCGCTATGGCATGTGCAGTCTGCGGCGAAAGTTCATACTCTTCAAACCCCAGCCGGTGCTCCCGAATATCCTGAGTTCTGACAGGTCGGAAAGTCCCGTGTCCGACATGAAGAGTCAAAGAGACCACGGAAATGCCTGCTTTTTCCAGACTGCCCAGCAAGCCTTTGGTAAAATGAAGACTGGCCGTAGGAGCGGCCACAGCGCCTCTTCTCTCAGCAAACACGGTCTGATATCGTTCCCGATCCAGTTCGGAGAGGCGATCCTTCTCTTTTCGTCTGATGTAGGGAGGAAGAGGCATCATCCCCTTTTCTTCGAGCAGTGAGTCAATGGACCGGTGCCCTCGAAAGCGGATTTGAATCAAGCCGTCCTCTCCTATGTCCTCAACAATCCCTGAGAGATCTTTTTCAAAGAACAGGTGACTTCCCTTCCTGGGCCGCTTGGAGGACCTGAGAAGACACCAGCGGGCATCGGGCTTCCCGGCTTCGTTGTCGGGGTGCTCCAGAACGAGTATTTCAATGCGGCCGCCGCTTTCTTTGCGACCGAACAGCTTGGCCGAAACCACCCTGGTGTTGTTGACCACCAGGACGTCGCCGGGCAAGAGCAGTTCAGGGAGGTCAAGAAAGTGCCGGTCTATCACAGACCCGGACGAACGGTCCACAACCATGAGGCGAGACTTATCCCGGTCAGGGACAGGGACCTGAGCGATCAGTTCTTCAGGCAGATTGTAATCATAGTTCTCAATGTCGAACATCGATGGGCTGTTGCCCAAATCGCTTTTCAATGTCGTGTGTCTGGATGAGGGTACCATTTCTTCCATACCGGGGCTCCCGGCCTGTTCATTTCAGGGAGTTACGGACGGGTGATGCCCGCCCGCTTCGCCTTACGGCCCGCGATTCGGCGGGCACGGCCTCCCCCCTCGCTGTTCCCCTCGCATTCGCTCGGGGCCATCGGGTCCCCCATTCCATAACTCCATGAAATGAGGAAGGCCTCCCGCCAGGTATTGCAGAAAAGGTACCCTCATCCGGCCCTGCATTCTGATTTGATTATTTGGGCGACAGCCTGTCGCCAAAAATCGCTAAAAAAAATGCCTATAGGATATAGCGAATAATGTCAAAGGATTTTGTGGGCCTGTTTTTGCCTTGATATATGCTCTGATAAAAGCTAAATTTTGACGATTTTTTGCGCCACAGGAAGTCTAAGGGAATGAACCGTCTGACGATTGATCTCTCAGCTCTGATCCACAATCTCAATCAAGTTAAAGCGATTGTGGGTGAAAACACCAAGATCATGGGAGTGGTCAAGGCCGACGCCTATGGCCACGGTCTTGTTGCCGCGGCCAAGACCCTTGAGAAAAACAGGGTTCACTGCCTGGGGGTTGCCCATTTTCACGAAGCCATGGAGCTCAGGAACCGCGGGGTTTCAATCCCCATCGTGATTCTGTGTGGAATTCGGACAGGAGAAGAGGCGGAAGCCGCGGTTCACCATGGGCTGGTTCCCACCCTCTTTGATGCTGCTGTGGCCGAAGTGCTCGCAGCCGAATGCGCAAGGAAGAAGGCCCTTGCGAGGGCTTACATCAAAGTGGACACCGGCATGGGCCGTCTGGGGTTGCTCTCTTCGGAACTGGCGCCCTTCCTGGATCGGGTGACCCGTTTCAAGGAAATCCGAATAGAAGGGTTGACCTCGCATCTTTCTTCGGCGGACGATGCAGATCCCGAGTTTACGAAAAGTCAAGTCAGCAGCTTCAGGAAGGCGATTGCAGCGGGACGCGCCATGGGGCTTGATCTCCCGCTCAACAACCTGGCGAACAGCGCGGGATTGATGAAGTTCAAGGACGCGCACTTTGACATGGTGAGACCGGGCATCATGCTTTACGGCGGGCTTCCGTCACCTGACTTCGGCCCTCCCGTGCCGCTCAAGCCGGTCATGCGTTTCAGCGGAGAGGTCATCCAGGTGAGGGATTTTCCGGACCACACGCCGGTGAGCTACGGCCGGACCTACTACACCCAGGGACCCAGAAGGATTGCCGTTCTCTCAGCGGGCTATGGGGAGGGGCTGCCCAGAAATTTATCCAACAGAGGGAAGGTGTTGATCCGGGGGAATAAAGCGCCGATAACCGGCAGGGTGTGCATGAATATGACCATGGTGGATGTGACAGGCCAGAGGGATGTCAGGTCCGGCGATGAGGCGGTCTTTCTTGGATCTCAGGATGGTGAGAAGATCACCGCGGATGACTTGGCTTCCTGGGCGGAAACGATATCCTACGAGATCCTGTGCTCAGCAGGTCAGCGAAACCCTAAGGAATACGTTCAATGAAAAAAAAGCTGGATATCCTCCTCAAAGAGGCTCTGCGAAAATGCTTCGTTGCCGGAAAACTGAAAGAGACCTCTTTGCCCGAATACGCCATTGAAGTACCGAACAACTCGGCCCACGGCCATTTTGCCACCAATCTGCCTCTGGTGCTGGCCTCTTCGCAGAGAAAGCGGCCAAGGGATCTGGCGACCGTGATCGTGGACAACCTGGAGGACAGGGATCAGTTGATCGAAAAAGTGGATATTGCCGGACCCGGTTTCATCAACTTCACGATCACAGCGCATCACTGGCAAAAACTCCTGGCGGATATCCTGCGTCTGGGTATGGCCTACGGCCGAAGCGCCATGGGCGCGGGGCAGAAGGTCCTCGTGGAGTTCGTGAGCGCCAATCCCACCGGGCCTCTACACCTGGGACACGGCCGGGGGGCGGCCCTGGGCGACACCCTCTGCAGGATCCTGGACTTCACCGGCCACGAGGTGGTGCGCGAGTTTTACATCAATGACGCAGGCCTGCAGGTTCGCCTCCTCGGGGAATCGGTTTACAGCCGCTGGAAACAAATGTCCGATCCCGGATACCCGTTCCCGGAAAACGGTTATCACGCCGAGTACATTGTTGACTTGGCCCGGGAGATCTCCGGCGAAGTCGATCTTGGAACCCTGAAACCCGATGAAGCCATAGCCCAATGCGCCGCATTCGCCAGAGCGCGCATGCTCGATGAAATCAAGAGAGACTTGGCTGATTTCANGGTGGCCTTTGACATCTGGTCCAGCGAAAGCGACCTCTACGCTTCCGGGCTCATCGACAAGNCCTTAGAGTCGTTGCGGGAAAAAGGGGACCTNTATGAGGAGGACGGAGCTCTCTGGATCAAGACCTCCTCCTTTGGGGATGACAAGGATCGGGTGATCAAAAAGAGTGANGGCCAGTACACCTACTTTGCCCCGGACATCGCCTATCACATAGAGAAGTGGAAGAGGGGCTTCACCAAGGCCATCAACATCTGGGGAGCGGACCACCACGGGTATGTCCAGAGAATGAAGGCGGCACTCAAAACCAATGGGATACAGGAAGAGTGGCTCTCCGTGCTCCTCCTCCAGCTCGTGAAACTGTGGAGGGGCGGGGAAGAGGTGAAGATGTCCAAAAGGGCAGGGCTCTATGTGACCCTCAAAGAGCTGGTGGATGAAGTCGGGGTGGATTCGGCGCGGTTTGTGTTCCTGACCAAGAACCACGACTCTCCGCTTGACTTCGACATTGATCAGGTGAAGAAACAGGATGCAGACAACCCCGTCTATTATGTCCAGTATGCTCATGCAAGAATCTCCAGCGTTTTCAGGAAGGCGGCATCCGAAAGCCTTTCCTTGCCGAGTGCGCCTGAGCCGGTCTTGGAGCGTCTGGCGCTGGATGAGGAGATGGCGCTTATCCGGCTGATGGCCGATTTCCCCAATCTTCTGGAAGATATTAGCCGGACTCTGGAGCCGCACCGTCTCACCTACTACCTGGCGGAGCTGGCATCGCTGTTTCACAAATATTTCAACTTGGGGAGCAAGGATTCGGAAAAGCGGATGGTGGGCGGGGATCAAGCTTTAAGCCAGGCCAGATTGTGCCTGATCGAAGGCCTTCGGATCGTGCTTTCGAACGGGCTGCGTCTTCTCGGCATTCACGCGCCCGAGAGAATGTGAGTTCTGGAATGAGCAAGAAAACCAACCCATCGAAAAAGACAAAGTACCAGCTTGAACTGTCCTCCATGTCTCTCGTCTTCTGGGTGGTGTGCATCGTTTTTTTCATGGGTTGGATCTTTGTGCTGGGACTCCTGGTCGGCCGGGGTTTCCTTCCCGGCGCCAACACGGCCATCGCCGATCTGAAAGCGCAGGTGACCAAGCTCCAGGAGATGGTGGCAAGGAACAAGCGGGCGGATCAAAAGCCTCAAGCCAAGGAGGATATCGATTCCAAACTGGGATTTTATGATAAGCTGGAGAGCAAGAAGGAAGACAAGNGAAAGCCGTTCCCGGANTTGCCCCCTGAGCCTGCCAAAAGCGAAAAAGCGGTGAAGCCCGCTGACACGATCCTGGCGGAAGTGAAGGCCGACATCGCCAAGAAGGAATCGTCGGCCAAGAAACAGGACATCGCGAAAAACGCAGGGCCTGAGAAAAAAGTGAAGGAGGCGGAAAAAGCCTCCGGTCCCTTTCGTTACGTCATCCAGATCGCCGCCCTGGATGAAAAAGCCAAAGCAGAGGATATGGCAAGAAAGTTGTCCGAACGCGGCGTGGACGCTTATCTCCAGGAGGCGGTTGTGAAAGGCAAGACCTACTACAGAGTGAGATGCGGGAAATTTGTGACCAAAGAAGAGGCCGGCGACTACGCCCAGAAACTTCCCAAAGAAGCGGGAACGAGCTGGCGGGTCGTCAACGTCGAGTGAAACCATGATCAGAAAAGCGGTGATAGAAGACATCAAAACGATTCACAGACTGCTCGGCCATTATGGGGACCAGGGCCTGCTGCTGGCAAGACCCCTGAGCGAGCTGTATGATCACTTGAGGGATTTTTTTGTCTTGGTCGCTGAGGACCAGGAGCAGAAGATTATTGGAACCTGNGCTCTCGGCATTTGCTGGGAAGATCTGGCAGAGATCCGCTCCCTCGCGGTTCTGGANGAGCAGCAGAGGAACAAGCATGCGACAAGGCTGGTGGAAGCCTGTCTCGGTGAAGCAAGATCCTTCGGCATCAGGCGGGTGTTTGTGCTGACCTACGTGGAGGGGTTCTTTGCCAAGATGGGTTTCAAAACGGTGGAGAAATCCCAGCTGCCTCACAAAGTCTGGTCTGACTGCTTGAAGTGCTCCAAATTCCCGGAGTGCGATGAAACGGCCATGGTCCTGGACCTATGAGCACTCACTGTTAAGACGCAAGACACGCGAAGAACAAGAGGTTTTTGTTTGGGTCCTATTCTGTATGCGGTATTCTGTCTCCTGTTTCCTGTGTTCCGTCTACTGTCT
>JGI20214J51088_10001947_pt1 | contig 13955 bp, 8 predicted proteins | sample WetSurMetagenome_FD_51088 | JGI IMG/M metagenome (IMG submission 51088) | reverse complement strand
TCAAAACAAAGTACGTTCTAAACGATAGAATCGTTTTAGTTATTGGTTCAGGAAGCGAAAAGATTGCTGAGAAAATAATTGAATCGGGGGCAAGTTCTGTAACAATGATTGTAAATGATTACGATTCATTAATAAATGCTCGCTTAAATTTAATAAAAGACAGTAAAGTTATTGTAAAGATGATGGATTTTGACAACACCGATTTTAAAGCTGAAGGGTTTGACCTTATTTATGCCCAAGCCTCAATATCGTTATTAAACAGAAACAAAATTGTAAAAGAAATAAAACGCATCCTTAAACCCGAAGCCACTTTGTGTGTTGGAGAAATTACTTCATTAATAAACGATGAGCCGCCTTTTGTAAAAAACATTTTTGATACTTCAAATATTCTACCTTTGTTAAATGCTGATTGTGGTTCTTACTACACAGAAAGAAATTTTTCTGTATTGTACGAAGAAGATTTATCATCATCATTAAAAAGTTTTTATGAACACACTGCTGAAAAATTAGCCGATAAAATCTATACACTATCAGATAAAGAAAAAAGTTATTACAAAAAATTATTAAACAAGATTAGTCACGAATCCAATGCGTACTTAAAACTTGGTGCTGATAGATATATTGGATTTAAGATGTTGATATTAAAGAAAACCACTTAGCACTGTCATTCCCAAGAAAGTGGAATTGCAAAAATTATGTGCACAATGGAACTCATCCCCTGACCCCTTCTCTTAAAAAGAGAAGGGGGAAAATGCGTTTTTAGAAGTCCCTCTCTTTATAAGAGAGGGATTTAGGGTGAGTTCTTTTTCGCAATGTTATTGAAAAATAAATATGCGATTCGGAATGACAATCACAGAAAGAAAATGAATATAAAAAAAGGCGACATAGTAGAACTTCAAATCGAGAAGTATGCATTTGAAGGAAAAGGGATTGCAAAAGTTTCTAAGAATGAACTGCTTGGACTGAATGAAGAGAACGGCAACGAAAAGAATTATGTTGTGTTTGTTGTTGGCTCTTATCCAGGTGATGTTGTAAACGCTCGGTTGTTAAAAATTAAAAACTCTTATGCCGAAGCTTTAGCCGTGAACATTCTAACTCCTTCTAAAGAACGTGTAAACGCAAAATGCAAATACTTTGGCTCTTGCGGCGGATGCAAACAACAGGACCTGGATTATGATATACAGGCAAAATACAAACAGCAGCAGGTTGAAGAGATTTTTAACAAGTTAGGTGGTTTTTCCGATTTTGAAATTGAACCAATAATCAAATCGCAAAATGTTTTCCATTACCGAAATAAAATGGAATTTTCTTTTAGTGAAAAAAGATGGCTTACCAAAGAAGAAATTTTAAAAGAAGGAATTCTTGATAAAGATTTTTCACTTGGACTTCACATTCCAAAAATTTACGATAAAGTTCTTGATGTGGATGAATGTTTTTTGCAATCTGAAGTAAGCAACAAGATATTAAATTTTACTCGTGATTTTTTTAAGAATAGAAACACTTCAATCTACACAACAAAAACTCACACTGGATATTTGCGTAATCTTGTAATTAAGCAAGCTTCACTGACTAATGATTTAATGGTTAATCTTGTTACTTCAGAAGAGAATGATGAATTAGTTAATGAGTATTGCGATGAACTTAGAAGAGAAATTCCGCAAGTAACAACTGTTATTAATAACATAAACAAAAAGTTTGCTGCTGTTGCCGTTGGCGATTACGAGAAAGTTATTTACGGTTCGGGTTTTATTTATGATGAAATTGGAAGGCACAAATTCCGAATAAGTGCTAACTCGTTTTTCCAGACAAATACTTTGCAGGCAGAAAAGCTTTACCAAACTGCTCTGGATTTTGCCGAGTTAAAAGGAAATGAAATTGTTTATGATTTGTATTCCGGTGCGGGAACAATTACGATTTTTATTTCGGATAAAGCAAAAAAAGTTTATGCTTTTGAGGCTGTGGAATCAGCAATTGCAGATGCAAAAGTAAATGCTGAGTTAAACAACATTTTAAATGTTAAATTTTTTAATGCTGATCTTTACAAAACTTTTCTTCCGATTGTCAACAAATACAACATCCCAAAACCTGATGTAATGATTATAGACCCGCCAAGAAGTGGAATGCACCCAACAACCGTAAATGATGTTATAAATTTAGCTCCTGAAAAAATTGTATATGTAAGCTGCAACCCGACAACACAGGTTAGAGATATAAAACTAATGACAGAAGCGGGTTATAAATTATTAAAGATAAGACCAGTCGATATGTTTCCACATACTTTTCATATTGAGAATGTGGCGTTATTAAGTAAATAATCTATAAGTATAAACTAATAAACATTTTATGGAAATTATTAATTTTCTCCAAAAGCCAAAAGTAACAACGGTAACAATTTTTTAAGAAATACAAGCTTAATCCAGCATGTTCAAAAATAAATTTCAGGTTATATTTTTGTCAAGCAATAATGAAAAATATTTCTATTTTTATTCAAGGAAATTTAAAATCAGGTAACTTTATGGAATCATTCATAAAAGAGTTTTTTTTACTATTAAAAGATTTTCAAGGAATAATCGGAGTTTTATTTGGGTTATGGATTGCTACTTTTATATCAAAGAAAGAAAGAAAACAAAAGGATATAATTACTGAGAGTGAGAGAATAGATAGATATAGATTATCAGCAATTACTGAAAGATTAGAAGTACATCAACAGGCTTTTGAGATTTGGTATAAAATTTCCCTATCAATACACGATGACGACAGTCGAGTAAAAAATACTAATGAGGCAAGGGATTTTTGGGTAAAGAATTGTCTTTATCTTACTCCTAAATGTAGAGATGCATTTAATGAACTTATAAATTTATATGACAACTACAACACTCTATGGTTAATTTGGAGAGAAGCAAGTTTGGAAGATAAAAAAGATAAGAACAATGAATTAATTTTTTCTTTTAATACAATAATGTCAGTCGGTAGAGTTATACAAGAGGAAGTTGATATTTCATATACTGAGCCTAAAAGAATTACTGAACTAAAGAAAGAGGAAAAAGAAAAACTCGGAAAACCCTGAGAACGTTAGTAGAGTTGATTTCACTTTCCCAATTTATCTACATTTAAAAACCTTTTCTCCATTCTTATGTAAGAATTTGATTTTCTTTACGAGATGATCTTTTTTCATTGTCATTCAGAATCAAAACAAACTCACCCTTAAGATTTTCTCTTTCTACAGCACTCAAAATATTTCGCTTAGAAAAGTATCCCAAGATTAATAATTAGTGGTAATTGGGGCAAACTTTGTTGAATAGAAATTGAGATAGCTGCTTTTTCAAAATCAAAAATAATATATTCAACTTCGAATACTATAATTGGCGAGAGATAGTTTAAAGTTGCTAGTCCAGCTCCGCTTTTTAGAAAAAATTTTTGACTTCCGATTTCTAATGGATAGCTTAAATATCCGTTTAAAGAGAGAGATCCTTCGTTACTGCCAATAGTTTTATATACTTGTAAACTGCCTCCGAGATAAAAATATTCTGAAATTTTATGCTCGTTAAAAAATGTTCCAGAAACACCGTCATTACTAAAATATTCACCACTATAATGAAATCTACCTAGCTTAAATCCCTACAACGATTCCCTTTCTGTAAATCTTGTTGTTGTTGAATCAATTTGTTCGGCATAAACAGAAAAATAAGAAAGAACAAATACTATTAAAAAATATTTTAATGATTTCAATTTATCCCCTACTCGTTTGTATTCCTTAATATCAACACAAACTCAACTTCAAGATTTACTATTTCAACAATATTAGTTTCGCTTAGATCAATTCCAATTATTGCCATAAGATTTTATTTGCTCTCAGTTTTTCTTTTTGATAGAATTGTTTCATTGGTAATTAATGGTCTTGCCCAGATACCTATACTTAAAATATACCCAAGCGGAATGTAAAGGAATAACATTCCTGTTCTTAATCCAAACATATCACCCAGCCAGCCTATAATTAATGGAACAATAGCACCTCCAATAATTGCAGTACAAAGAATTCCAGAGAATGAACCATGATGACTTTCCAGCGAATTTAGTGCAAGTGAAAATATTATTGACCACATAACTGAGGCTGCAAATCCAACTAAAGGAAAAGCGTATAATGCAATCTCACCAGAACCAAAAAGAGCAACACTTAAAAACAAAATTGCAGCAGTAACAAACCAGATCAAAATTTTTCTGCTGTCGAAAATTTTAAGTAAAACTAAACCAAGCAAACAACCTGCTGTCATCATACCCCAAAACCAGGATACTATATTTGCACCAACAATTTGAGGATCGTAATTATGATATGTGTATAAAAACTGTGATATCCAATTTGCTGTTCCCTGTTCAGTACCAACATACGCAAAGATTCCAATAAAATATAAAATTACAACTTTGTTGCCGAATAATCTTTTGTGCGTTTTCCACGCACCCATCAGTTCATCTTCCTTGCGTTCAACTTTTGGGAATCTTGATAAACCAATTATTATAATCATTAATAAAACAACTAATGCAAATAGCCAGTAAAGAGATATCCACGGAAATTCTGAAGGAACAACTTTAGAAAATATTTTTATTATGGAATCACTATCTGGATTTATGGATTTAAGATTTGAAGTAAGATAAGTGTAAACATAGGGACTGATGAAAGAAGCCCCGCCAAAAATTAATTGAGCCATAACAGAATTAAATGCAAAATGTTCTTCACCACCGGCGACACGCAAAAGCGGATTTATCGCAACCTGAAGCATCGCCATTCCAAGTCCGATTAAAAAAAGCGAAATGATTGCAACATTATAAGTTGGGAATAATGAAAATAACATTGACCCGATAAATGCAATACTAAAAGCCGCAACCATCGTTAGTTTTTCTTTATACTTTTCTACAAGCACTCCTGCTGGAATAGACATTACGCCGTATGCAATAAAAAATGAAAATGGAAGCAATGCTACCAATGTTAAATTCAAGTGGAAACTATTAATAATATCTGGGATTAATGGACCAAGAATATTTGTTAAAAAAGATATGACAAAGAAAATTAAAAATAGAAGTACAATTATGTAATAGTTTCGTTTCATTTAAACTCCATTGTTTTAAAGTTCCAGCCAGAGATATTTAAGACCGGTGTTTTTCCTTCTGAATTTTCATCGTAAAAATATCCGGTTAGAGTTTTCTTTTCGCCTGGTAAAAGAGCAAAATAGTTATCTTCTAAAAAGACAGGCAAGATTGATTCTTTAGAATTACTATCGACAATTTTAACATCAATCATAAATGCCAGATTTTGTGATATGTTTTCTAATTGGATATTCACAGTCTGTTTATCGATTTCTTTCTTAAAACCATGCTCAACTTTCAAATTAGCTTCAGGCAGTTTAGTTAGATATGTAAGATCTGAAAATTCTATTGTAGGTGTAACAAACCATTCATTTTTTGAATAATCCAGAACATCTGGTTTTGTTGAAAGACAATAAAAATTACCACTTATCAAATTTCCGTTTTTATCAGACAACTTTAAATCTAAAAAATATATAGTACTTAATTCTTTTATTTTTGGAATAGCATCAATTATTTTTGATTCATCTAAGGACAATGTAAAAGATTTTTTCTGTGAATATTTTTCTGTTAAATCAAAATTATAAATCTTAATTGAAGCAAATAGATTATCAATATTATTCAAAGAATTGTTTATAGCGACTACTTCATTTGAACTATAATCATAAATCAGATGAAGCGGTTCATTAGCTTTTTTTGCACCGTAGAATGAACCATTAGGCATTAAATAATAATCATAAAGCTGCCACCAGAGTTTTGGCCATGCTGAGTTATACATCCATTGAATTATTCCCGTTGCTTTATATTTATTAACAGCAAATGCCTCAAACATTGCTCGCATACCTTCATAATTTAAATATTGTGCTTCTCTGCAATACTCCTCAATATTTTTAGGAACACCAAGCCTCTTATCCATTGCTTCATTATATCTTTTCAGGTCACTAAATTCATTTCCGCCACAGTGATAAAACCAAACACTGTCTATGGGCCACAAATTTTCATCAGGAATAAATTTTCTAATACTTTCCAATGGCGGCACTTGTGGTCCAAAACTCGTTTCAGTATTAAATCCAAAGGCGCCGCCATTTGTAGAATCGATGTACCAATAACTCGGCGGCACATAATCATAAGGTCCATTCATCTTAACGCCGGATATTCCTGTTAAGGTGCTTGTTTTATTTCCCGCAGACATTAAAGTTGGTCTAGTCCTATCATACTTTGATAAAATATTTAAATATTCATTTTCAAGTTCTGGTCGCGGCAACAGATCGCTTCCTAAAACCCAAACAAAAATACTTGGATGATTTCTTAACCAGATAATTTGATCTTGAGTGTATTGTGTAACTAATCTAATATCTTCAGGTGATTTAATGCCACCATAATTATCAACTGGTTTTCCTATATATGATTCCCATTCCCATTGACAGCTCCAGCCTGCCATAAGAAGAATTCCATTTTCATCACACAGATTATAAAGATCCTCATTACTGCCCCAAAATCCTTCCAACCTAAGTGTGTTTAAATTTATGTTCTTTGCATATTCAATTTGAGCACGGAGATTCTGAAAATCCTGGTTTAGTAACAAATCATCAACCCAGCCGCCTCCTCGTATTAAAATATTTTTACCATTTAGTTTATATCCTCTTACACCTTTTTCGTTTAAGTAATCTGAAATTTCTCTTATACCAAATCGCACTTCTGTTTCATCAGAAATAATATTTTTTGATTTGATGGAAATTTTTAATTCATATAATTCAGGTTTGCCAAAATCATTCGTCCACCAAAGTTTAGGATTTTCAATGTTTAGTTCAGGATAGTCAGCCGGTGAAAAAGTAACAATTTTATTTTCACCTGGATTCAATTCAATTACTTTAGTCAATTTAATTGTTTCTAATTGCGCACTAATTAAACCAGAAAATTTTTCTCTTGAATGATTTATTACTTCGGCGGTAATTGTTAGTGAGGCATTATTCAATGTATTAAGATCAACTTTACTTTGTACAAAAGGATTTTCGATCGAAACATCACCTGATATTCTTAATCTTACTTCACGCCAAATCCCCATATTATTGTCTGGCGGTTTTGGATTCCAATCTACAAATCCAATTGTCGGTTCCCCTGGTTGAGGTGGAAAGACTTCTACGGCAAGAATATTTTTATCATTTATTTTTACTAAAGATGAAACATCCAGACTAAATCTTCTAAAAGCTCCAAACACACTATCTGAACTAGCAACAAGTTTTCCATTTAACCAGATATTTGCTCTATTGTTAATGCCATCAAATTCTAAACGAACTACTTTATTACCTGTTTGATTATTAATTACAAATTCTTTTCTATACCACCAGGAAAATTTGAATTGATTTGTTGGAATTGATTTTAAGTTTTTTCCAAAATAAACATTGTTATAAATTTTTGCTTTTACCAGAGCACCTAAAACTGTTGCGGGCACAGTAGCTGGGATCCAATCAGTAGTGTTAAATCCCTGCGAGGAAATTTCCTCACCACTTGAGTTTACTTTTAAAGTTGATTGAATATGCCAATCGTTATTCAGAGTTAGACTAAAATCATCTTTATCTTTTCCCCAAAGACTGCTAATTGTTAAGAGTACAAAAAAAATAAAAAGTGAAATTTGCCTGATGCCAGTTTTTCTCTTCAAGTGAATAGCTCCTATTAATTGATTTAATCTGTACAAATCCTTAAATCCATCCCGTCTGTGAGTTATTGGTTTTTGATTATCAAAACAAACTCACCCTTAAGATTTTCTTTTTCAACTACACTCAAAATATTTTGCGCATTACCACGATAAAATTTTTCTTTTTCTTTTGTTAACTCAAATGCAAGAACGCAGGGAATGTTTGCTCCAAGTAGTTTAACAATATCCTCCAGTAAGGTTTTTAATCTGTATGGAGTATCCATTAAAACAATTGTCTCTCTGCGTTTTCTTAAATCGAGTAATTGTTTTCGTCTGATATCTTTCTTTGGTGAAAGCCAGCCGTAGTAATAAAATTTTTCAAAGTCTAACGCACTTCCAACCAAAGCTGTAAGTAAAGAACTTGCACCAGGAACAGGAATAACTTCAATTCTATTTTGCAATGCAAGATCAACAAGTAAATGTCCGGGATCGGAAAAAAGTGGTGTTCCGCAATCAGAAATAAGTGCAGCAGATTTTCTATCAAGCAATTTTAAGATTAGCTCATTTGCACTTTCATTTTCATTATGCTCATTTAATGAAACAAGTTCTTTTTCGATTTTATAGTGAGATAAAAGTCTACGTGCTTCTTTTAATTCTTCACAAATAATAAAATCACATTCCTTAAGAATTCTTAAAGCACGCAAAGTTATATCTTCATAATTTCCGATTGGTGTAGAAACGATGTATAGTTTTGATTTCATAGATAACTTTGAAAATAAAATTTTTTAAGTCATTTCGACTGAGTCTTCGAGGGAGAAATCTTGAACCTTTTATTGTAACAGATTTCTCACCGACTAAAGTCGGGTTCGAAATGACACTTACAATAAAACACTTAATATTTTGTTTGAAAACTCTGGTTATTTGTGCTTAAATTTAAGCATAAATTTTATAATTAAATTCAGGCTTATGAAGCGACTTAAACATTATTTCATTTCAAATTTTCTCACCTCGAAAAAATTAAATTATCCAATACAAAACTAACAGGCTATAATTATATGAAGACACGATTTCTTTCAATCATTTTATTTTTGCTAACAATTTCAATCGTTGCGCAGGAAAACGACCAGACCTTTCTATCATTAAAGGATACCGGCGTTGAAGAGTTTATAAAACTACATCCGGAATATGACGGAAGAGGCACAATCATTTTAGTTCTTGATACCGGTGTTGATATGGGAATCGANGGACTTACAAAAACATCAACCGGAGAAGTTAAAGTTATTGATGCACAGGATTTTACCGGCGAAGGTGATCTAACACTTGTTGAAGCTGAACGTAATAGTAAAGATGGTAAAGATGTTTTTGAGAATGAAGCAAAAGGTTTTTCTGTTTTTGCAGATAAAAATAAAATGCTAAAAAGTGCAGATGATAATTACTGGATGAGTGTTTTAAACGAAACTCATTTAATGAATTCAGGTTCCGGTGCGCAGGATTTAAATGGCAACGGTGTTAACGATGATAAATATTTTATGGTAACCTACAAAACAACCGAAGGTTACTGGGTTGTTTACTTTGACACAAACGGCAACGATGATTTATCAGATGAAAAACCTTTCCGCAACTACAAAGAAAATTTTGATGAGTTCACAATTCAAAATCAAAAAGGATTAACTCCGCTTACTTTTGCTTTAAACATTTACCCGGAAGAAAAACTTATCTCACTTTATTTTGATGATGGCGGACATGGAACACACTGTGCTGGTATTGCGTCAGGATTTAATATTGGCGATTCCGGATTAAACGGTGTGGCGCCCGGTGCTAAAGTTATTGGGTTAAAACTCGGTAACAATAATTATCCCGGCGGTGCAACTGTAACAGAAAGTATGAAGAAAGCTTATTTGTACGCTGATAAAATTTCAAAAGAGATGAAAGTCCCTTGTATAGTTAGCATGAGTTTTGGGGTTGGAAGTGAGATTGAAGCACGATCTGAAATTGAAAAATTTCTTGCAGATCTCTTAAGTAAAAATCCATACTTATATGTTAGCACAAGTAACGGAAATAACGGACCCGGAATTTCATCAGCGGGATTGCCATCGTCTAGCAGTTTTGTTTTTTCATCAGGCGCAGTTTTAACACAGGAAATTGCGCGTGATAATTATGGCAACTTACTTCCATACAATATACTTTTACATTTTAGTGCTCGCGGTGGAGAAGTAAGTAAACCTGATGTGATTTCCCCGGGTGCGGCAACCTCAACAGTTCCTAATTTTACTGGCGGAGATAAATTATGGGGAACAAGTATGGCTTGTCCATACACTTCGGGTGTGATGGCATTATTGCTTAGTGCTGCAGAAAAGGAATTTCCCGGAGTAAAAATTCCTTCTCAACTTTTATTTAAAGCAATAAGAGAAGGCGCAGTTAAAAGAGATGAATACACTGTGCTTGATCAGGGTGCAGGTTACGTTAATGTTTTAAATTCTTACGAACTTCTGAAAAAATATTTAAAGAATAATGAGGTCTCAAAGTTTGAGACTTACACAGTTTCATCATTCGCACCAAATCAACCGGATAACAAATCGAGAAATCTTTATATCCGCGATGGATCATTTCTAACTGGTGATGAAGTTTTTTCATACATTGTAAAAAGAGACAACTTAATTAAATCTGATAAGTTTTACAGAGTTTACAACTTAAAATGTGATGCTGACTGGTTAACACTTGTACAGAAAAAAACTTATATCAGAAATAATCAAACTGCAACTGTTAACGTTAAGATCGATAAATCAAAAGTTAAAGAGCCCGGACTTTATACGGCAAAGATTTCAGCTTTTCGAGATGATGCAGGTAAAACTCCTGAGTTTGATATGATTGCAACAGTTGTAATTCCGAACGAGTTTAATTCAACCAATAATTATAAAATGAACTGGAAAGACCAAACCATAAATCAAGGAATGATTAAAAGATATTTTGTTAAAGTTCCTGCTGGTCAGAATAGTATGAAAATTACATTAAGCAGGGACGCTTCATCAAACAAATACTCACGCTGCAAATATTTTTTATCAGACAATAATGGAATTCAGATTCATCAATCGGCAGTTCTCTATTCTGTTAATAAAGATGAAAAAATTGAAAACTATTATTATGATCTTGAACCGGGAATTTATGAAATTGATATGGACGGGTTTTTCTTAGCATCAGATCCATCAACATATAATCTTGGTGTTGAGTTTTTATCTTTACAAACTATTGATGCCAAAGAAGTTTCATCAAATGATAAACGAATTGAAATTATCAATTACTTTAATGAAACTAGAACCTACAATATCAACTCTGAAATACTTGGTTATCAACGCAATTATAATTTAATGGTTGATGGAAACGATACTTATAAAATACCTTTCACAATTACTAATGGTGAGGCTTCAAAAGAGTTTGCTTTTACATTAAGCAAAGAAGATTTTGGTAAAACAACAGATTTTGCTTTTCAGATTTTAGATGAAAAAGGCAAAGCTATCAATCAAGATGGATTATCATATAGAACCGGAAGTATTAGTATTGATATGCCTGCGGATAAAGATACTGCAAACTATGTTTTGGAAATCATACCTGCATTTGCAAGTAAAGAATTAACTGCTGATCTTGGTGTTAAAGAGATTACATACTTTGCTTCTCCAATTTCTGTTGATGTTAAAAGTGCAGCTAAAACTTCAATAACACTTTATCCAAATAATATTAAGTATCTTGATTTCAATTTTTCAAAACCTGAATTAACAATTCCTGCTGATGCTGAGGTTTACGGCAAAGTATATTTCAAATCCCCTTCAACAGGAAAAATAGAATATGAACTTCCAATTAACTTTAAATTCTAATAAAGGAATGTAATATGAGCGAACATCAAGGCGGACAAATTAAAGGACTTCCAGAAAATGCTTATGCAGAACTTAAGCCTGGTGAAGTGTATAAACCAGTAATGCCTGCAGATTCTACACCGCGAGAAATAACACCCTACTCAGTAATAGTTGGTTTGCTGATGGCAATGTTATTCTCTGCTGCTGCAGCTTATCTTGGATTAAAAATCGGGCAGGTATTTGAAGCTGCAATCCCAATTGCAATTATCGCTGTTGGGTTATCATCACTTCTAAAAATTAAAGGTTCACTTGGACAAAACGTGATTATTCAATCTATCGGACAAAACTCAGGATTGATAGTTGCGGGAACCATTTTTACAATTCCTGCTTTATACATTCTAAATCTTAATGCGGGATTCTGGCAGGTATTTCTCGCATCTGCTTTTGGCGGAATACTTGGAATACTTTTCTTGATTCCTTTTAGAAAATATTTTGTTTCAGAAATGCACGGAAAATTTCCTTTTCCTGAAGCAACTGCTACAACAGAAATTTTAGTTGCGGGTGAAAAGGGCGGTAAGCAAGCCTTGGTACTTGTTGTAAGCGGATTGATTGGTGGTATTTATGATTTTGTTATTGCAACTTTTGGATGGTGGAGCGAAACATTTACAACTCGTGTTTTTGGATTTGGTGAAATGCTCGCTGATAAATTTAAACTTGTTTTCAGATTAAATGTTGGCGCCGCTGTTATGGGTTTAGGCTACATTGTTGGATTAAAATATTCTGCAATCATAGCGGCAGGATCATTTGTTAGCTGGTACTTACTTGTTCCGCTTGTATCATACTTTGGCGGTGGATTAACAGAACCGTTCCAAACAGGAGCAACAAAATTAATTTCTGCAATGAGTGCTGAAGAAATTTTCAGACAATATGTTCGTCACATTGGTATTGGTGGAATTGCAATGGCGGGAATTATCGGAATAATCCGTTCTTCAAAAATTATACGTGATGCAATTACTCTCGGCTTCAAAGAAATCTTTCATAAAAAAGATGGTAATAATCAAACTGCAAGAACTCAACGTGATTTATCAATGAAAATAATTATTGGTGGATTAGTTATAACTACAGTACTTCTTTTTGTTTTCTTTCAGATGGGAGTTGTTTTTAATGTTGGATGGGCAATTGCAGGATTGCTAATAGTTTTAGTTGTAGCATTTCTTTTTACAACAGTTGCTGCAAATGCAACAGCAATTGTTGGAACAAATCCCGTTAGCGGAATGACATTGATGACACTTATTCTATCTTCAATCATTCTAACTTCTATTGGATTGAAAGGTGAATCAGGAATGATTGCCGCACTGCTAATTGGAGGTGTTGTTTGCACAGCACTTTCAATGGCTGGTGGATTTATAACTGATTTAAAAATTGGATACTGGCTCGGTACAACACCACAAAAGCAAGAACAATGGAAATTTCTTGGGGTTTTAGTTTCTGCTTTAACTGTTGGATTTGTAATTATGATATTGAATGAAACATTTGGTTTTACAGGACCAAATGCTCTTGTTGCACCACAGGCAAATGCAATGGCTGCAGTTATTCAGCCGCTAATGGATCAACAACCAGCGCCGTGGACACTTTACATTGTTGGAGCAATTTTAGCTTTAGTTTTAACTATGATAAAAGTTCCTGCATTAGCATTTGCACTTGGAATGTACATTCCACTTGAGCTTAACACTCCGCTTTTAGTTGGCGGATTGATTGCACATTTTGTTTCTACAAGAAGCAAGGATGAAAAAGTAAACAATTCAAGAAGAGAACGCGGAACATTAATTGCGTCCGGCTTTATTGCTGGTGGAGCTTTAATGGGTGTGTTCAGTGCTTTCCTAAGATTCTTAAACTTCAACTGGGTAAACACAGCCTGGTTCGAATCACACTCAGCAGAGTTGCTGGCTCTCGTAATGTTTGCCGCTCTTTGTGCTTATATGATTTGGGATTCTTTGAGAGGAAAACCGGAAGAAGAATAAGAAGCCCATCCCTAACCCTTCCCTAGGGGAAGGGAATTTGAATTAAAAGACGCTCAATTTTGAGCGTCTTTTTATTTTAAACGATATAAGCTTTGTTCGATCAATTCTTTGTAAAGAGTTTTTATACCTGAATGGGTATAAATGCAATAGGTTTTGGAATTTTTATACCAGAATGGGGTTAATGATCAGAAATGAAACACTCAGAAAGTTGTCACTATTTAGTCTTTGATAGAAAATTTATTATCGAACCAACTATAACGACTGTGTAAACTAAAAATGAACTATAAACAAATCTTTTTTCATTATTCGGTAGTTCATTCCAGTGTCTGATTTTCTTTAGGTCGAAAATCAAAAAGCTCAATAATGCAACTATTG
>JGI20214J51088_10001946_pt1 | contig 13955 bp, 19 predicted proteins | sample WetSurMetagenome_FD_51088 | JGI IMG/M metagenome (IMG submission 51088) | reverse complement strand
CACATTACTAGGTCTAACAAGCGGGTCTGTAGCTTAGTTCGGCATAGCGGCGGACTCTTAATCCGCAGGTCAAGGGTTCAAATCCCTTCAGGCCCGTTTTTCTGTTTTAAGCGTATTCTTCCGTGATCTCCTATTCCTCTCCGTAAAATAATGGAAGGTAATTACCCCGAAGTTTATAATTCATGCCGCGTGAAGAAGAGGGTATGAAATCTTCGTTGTTTGTTGTCGTCGCCAGTGCGATTTTCATCCTCCTGTTGGCACCAGGGTGTACGAAGACCGCCCAGCCCTCACCAACCCCGACACCAGTGCCAAAGACCCGTACCTCCGAAACCCTAACCGTTGTTCCGACGCCAGTACCCACAACAGTGATTCTCCCTCGAGACGACGAACGCACCTCCCCTTCCCCTCCCAACGAGTATAAAGGACTCAATGCTTCTATACACCATCTCAGCACCGGTCGGTTATACCGGCACAACCATCCGGGCACCCACATCCGATTACAGCATTCTCTATAAAACGACCATCTACAGCCCTGCCATATCAAAAGCCAACGGGAACATTTACGATAATAGTGGGACCTATATTGAACTCGCAGACTCGCTGACGATATTTTCTTATTCAACGTCGATCAGCGTGGACCAGAATATCCGGAATATCCTCCGTGGTTCCGGTGCGGTATTCAACGAATCTTCTATCTCCTCTAACGGAATCACGTATACACGGGTCGATGCAGATTGTAATCATTACTCGGGAACGCCGGGCAAAACAGTTGTCTTTATCGGCAACAAGGCGTCGGCAAACGAGAGGAGTAATCTCCCGGTATTGATTTACACGATGATTTCCGATGGCACACTCAGCCAGGCAACGTATGAAAATATGGTCACGTCCTTCATGTATTATACCGGCAGGAATATCAGCAACGCAGCCGGTGATGAAACAGACAGGCCCCCGTTCTACCAATAATTTTTTTTCTTCCGGTGGACTTTGGATTTAGTAAGATTCGGGATAGAATGTATGAGAATTTCCTGTACCTGAAACAAATTTACCTCATGATCTTTTCACTTCCATGTTCTCATGACCAGCCCTTTTCGAGATGTACGGGTTTCCTTTGATATAAAACCGGAAAGGTAAATCTGCCGCTCTGGAGATTCCAATTCTGGTCGTCTGGACTATCTCCTGCACAGGGGTCACACCCGTGCCGGAAAGACTGTCCTGCGACCAGATCTCCAGGGGACCCGAATCAAGGGAATATCCGTTATATTTTCCGGTGAGGGCAAGTGCCTGAGTCAGCCGCCCAGGGCCACTGCAGAGGAGACGCAGGTCTTTGAGCCCACGGCGTTTCTGCATAACCGGTATGCCTTCTACGGGTTCGAGNGCCCGCAGGAGTACCGCCTCCCCGCCGGCTTCACNGCCTGTGACGACGTTTATACACCAGTGCCTGCCATATACGAAGAAGAGATGGGCATGGCCGGCCGGCCCGAAGAGTACGCTGTTGCCCGGGGTCCGGCCATGAAATGAGTGCGCAGCCGGATCATGCCGGAGGTAGGCTTCGGTCTCTACGATTCTCCCGTTTGTCGTCATATCCCCTTCAAGATGGACAAGATAGCAGCCCACCAGCATCCTTGCAACGGAGACAGTTTCCTCTTCATAGAAAGAGCGGGGCAGAATCATGGCTGATCACATCGGGGGGTAGTGTGGACATTGATTTCGCAGGGGGTCGGGCCCTAACGTCAAACATCATTCGATCCAGCCCATCCGTGCCCACCTCTCATACTCTTCCGGACGAAAATCACGGTTCTCTTTAACAATCGCCCGGAAATACGATCGGTTGTCTGCGAGTGTTGCTTCCTGTACAGCATCGGCGAAGCCATTCGAGATCGCATCCGCGAGTTTCCGGCCAAGGACTCCTGCGGCTTCCTCATATGTATCAGCAAATTCTATTTTCCCGTCAGTGGCTATACTGATTCCCCCCACCGATATAATCCCCAGATAATTAAGCACATGGTTCAGGTATGCAACGACATCGTCCCCACCGGATTCGTACGTGGTCGCAACAGAGCATCCGAATTTTCCGGTAAGTATCTGGTAGTGAATGGCATCTGCGAGCCGGTCAAAAAATACCTTCATCTGGCCGGTGATATTGTCGATATATACCGGCGAGCCGAATATAATGCCGTCTGCTTCCTTCATCAGGGCCACTAGTGCGGGAACATCATCATCGTGGACGCAGATACCATTCAACGAACATGCCTCGCAGGCGGTGCAAGGCATGATACGATAGTCCGCAAGGTCAATCAGCTCTGTCTCCGCCCCTGCCGATTCTGCACCTTCGAGTACGAGCCCCGCAAGCTTTCGCGTGGTGCTGTGGATCGTCCGGGGACTCCCGTGGATTGCTAGGATCTTCATAGTTCGTGCATTGTTCCTCAGCAGGATATCAGTTGGGGGGATTATTTTGAATGTGGGGTTCTTTGTTCAGAGTAAAAAAAAGGAGACGGGAAAGCATTTTACAACCTCCGGTGAGGTTATTTTTTAAGGACACCTTCGAGCCAGTCACCGACAAAGGCACCGACGATAAAGATGATCACGAAGAGTATAATTGTAATAAAAATACCGAACACTCCCAGAAAACCGACATCACTCGTTACGCCTCCGGGAAAAAAGTACATCGCAGAGAGAACGAAAATAATACCTAAGACTATGCCGACGATTGCACTGTTCCTGAGGATGCCATTGAAATCTTCTTTACCCCGGTGAAAAAAGCCAAAGGATATACCAATGATGAAATTCAGCAGTTCAAGCCACACGTACATGCTCCTGATGTAAAGCAGGATATCATACGTGCACTACTAAATAGGTTCCGGGTGGTGACCTGATACCCTGCAAAAGCCCGGATTATGGTAAAGGTGGAAATCGAGTTGAGGAAACTGCCTGAAACACGGTCTGTTATTCAAGAGTGATGAAGGCCTGCAGCCATGGTTTTTTTCCTATCACCCGTGTTTTATGGCCTTGACCGGAAAGATCTTCGGCAAGCAGGACATCCCCCTTGCCAAATAACCGTTTATCACCGCTGCTTACCTCAATTTCAGCTTTTCCTTCAAGAGTGATTACGAACTCTCTGCAGACAACATTGTGCCAGATATAGCGAAAATCTGCAGGTACTTCTCTGAAGAAAAAGGCCTTAACACCTGTCGGCTCGGTAAAAAAGCCCAGGGAACCACGGGATTCCAGCTTTATCTCAATTTCATCAAAATGGGACTGGTTATCCTTCCCGGTATAAAGTCGTGTGATTTGCATGGTATGTCCTCGATTATGTATTTTCTGAATGTTAAATTACAACACAGAAATTGTTTGTACTAAAATCGACGCAGGAGATTAATTTTGTTGTTTCTTTTTTCTATAATACACGAATTCACCGGGATGATGGGAACCCTTCAGGGAAGGAGTTTTTTAATCACAATTTTTTAGCAAGTCGGGGTTTGGCAGTAATCTGAGTCAGTAGTAAATTTTTTCCCCGCAATTCTTTGAAAGGATACAGGAATAAAAAAAAAGAATCTATTTCTTTTTGGATGGTTTTCTGTCGTCGTGGATCAAAGTGCACTTATTGACGCACTCCCAGTTCTCCGGGAGGTATTTCCCGTCAGGTCCGGGTTTCATGACCGCATTGTGTTTTGCGCCGCATACAAGACATTCCATGAGTCCTGTCGATTCATCAACAAGTTTCATTACGTTTTCTTTCTTTGTCATGCTACCAGTATCAAACGTAGAGGGGGATAAAATCATTCCAATGAACGACCAGTCGGATGAGAACTTCTCTCTACCATTCCTTATCCATAATTACTTCCTTTAGAGCGTGATTGATGAATGGGTATAGTCTGCACCGCCCCAAACCAAACACAGTGCATAAATCCTTGCAGGAGAACTACAAGAATATCTCATATCAGGCAGGTGAGTAACTACATGGAATTCAGAGGGAGCAAAACGGAGAAGAACATCCTTGCAGCATTTGCCGGCGAGTCTCAGGCACGCACGCGCTACAGTTTCTTTGCGAGCGCAGCACGTAAGGAAGGGTATGAGCAGATTGGATCGATATTCCAACAGACATCAGATGAGGAAAAAGAACATGCAAAGCTTTTTTTCAGCCAGCTGAAAGGGGGCGATACAGAGATTTCCGCGGCATATCCCGCGGGAATTATAGGTTTTACACGCGATAACCTCAGGGCGGCGGCAAGAGGCGAAAAGATGGAGTGGGGCACCCTCTATCCAGCGTTTGCGAGGGTTGCGGAGGAGGAGGGATTCAGGGACATTGCCGCGCTCTTCAAGCAGGTTGCCAAGGTTGAAGCATACCATGAACGTCGCTACGCTAAACTGTTCCTGAATCTCGAGAATGGTGAAGTCTTCAAAAAAGCCACTTCAGCCCAATGGTACTGCAGGAACTGTGGATATGTCCATGACAGCCGGGAAGCACCGGTGAAATGTCCAGTCTGCGACCATCCCCAGAGTTATTTCGAGATATGGGTAGAGAATTACTAACCATAGTTCTCTTTTTTTCTCTTTTCGTACCTGATGCTTTACGACAATTTCCGGCACAATCCTTTTTCCCGGCAATGCAATCAACCCGGTATGCCCGAACCCGGATTTGATCGTTCGCTCTTCATCGTCATCCTCATCACCATTACCATCGGGATCGCTATGGTCCTGGGTTCCACTATCGCCAAGCCGGGGTGGTAGTGGCACAGAAATCCTGACTGGCAGTGTCACCATCGGGCCTCTCTGCCCTGTCGAACCATGGATTATCCCACCGGAACGATTAGCTTCTGTATATTCCGCTCGAACAATTATTCTTTCAGGTACTGGTGGGGAGGTTATTGCCAAAACAGTTCCCGACCCTTTTTTTGGTTAATCCTTCAGTCTCAGACCCGGAACCTATATGGTAGATATCACGCGCCAGGGAATTGACCGGAGCGCGGATGTACCGGAATCGGTCACCATTCGTGCAGCAGAAACGGTCAGGCTGAACATCTCATCGATAACGGTATACGATGAGAATCGGATTCCTCCTCTTGCAAAGTGACACGAGAGATCAGAGGCATAATGAGAAAGGATCCATGAGCGGTCAACTCTTTTTTGCGCAGAAAAGGGAGAGATTACAGTTCTGAATATGAAAAAATTTGGGGGATGATCACTTCCATTCCCATAGTCGTACGTGCGTGTTAGCGTTGGCGTCGAGTTCATACTCATAGGCGACAGCAACTCCATTGAGCACTCCCCATTTAGGGGTCTGGCTCTGGAAATACAGAACCCCGCGCCAGACAGGCACCCCCCCCTTTTATCATTTTCACCGTTCCGGTCCCCCGGTAACAGGCCATCTCTCCGGTCATGGACCTTACAACTCCCTGGCCTTCGCCATACATGACATCCGGTGCCGTCATCACAGACCAGTAGGTTGCCATGTCGATTGCATCGATGCCGAGAAGCTTCCCTGTCTGCCTGAACGATGCCTCAATCTTCGGCCCGTTCATGAGAATGTCGGTCACCCGGTATCCGGTTGCCCTTCCTTTAAATTCTCCGATCAGTTCTCCTGACATAATTGATATCCTCCTCTCACTGCCGGGCTGAGCCCGGGACTGAAGATCCGGACTTATAACCGCCAAAAATACCGAAACATGATATGGGTAATTTCCGGTTTTGCCCGGGCGCAACATGTGTTATTTTTAATATTTATAGTTGGGTCACGTACCAATCCACTGCCTGACATTTCTTCCGGGAGTTGAATTACCGGTCACTTCACTTATGTGCCGGGAAAACCAAGACTATTCTCATATCATGGGACGTTATATCAGGGGTGATGTCGTGCTCGCCCCGGTCGCTTTTGATGAGCGGGAAAGTGTGAAAAACCGCCCTGCTGTTGTAATTGCATCAGGACCCACCAGCGAAGTCTACCTCTGCCCGGTCAGCAGCAAGCCCCCCTATGATGCCCCCTGTGTTCCGATTTCCCTCGATGATTTTTCAGAGGGTGGCCTCGACATTTTTGGTGAGAGTTATGTACTTACCTCACGGGTTATCATGATCCGGAGTGGTGAAGTCATCGGAAAACGGGGCAGGCTTGCCGGGGGGTCTATTGATGCTATCGCGATTAAAGTTCCCCGATCCCTGTTACCCGGCATTGACGGGCAAAAAGGAACGAAGGGATCGCGATCCCTGAGATAATCGTATCAACTTGTAGTCGGATTCTTGTTAGCAAGAGTGTGGAGATTGCCCGAATGGACATTGCACGAGTCTGAACGAGATTGAACTGCAGGTCGGAAGACGCTCTCCCATACAGAAATTCCTTCTGGGTACCGATGGATCGGTTACACAGATCCTGGAAGCAATTACCGGGAACCCGATCGTAATAGAAACACTGGTGCAAAAGATCATTGGTGCTGATCCTACCACCGCAGAACGTCTCAGAACAGAGCAGGGTGATCTGATCAATTACCGGATTGTCGCGATCAAGACTGCAGCAAGTGGAGATGTGTTGATCTATACGATATCCTATACACCCATCAGTCAGCTTTCCCCGGAGTTCAAAGACGACCTGATGAAAGCGGATATACCCCTCTGCAGGATCATCCAGCGTCACCGGATTGAAGCTCGGCGTGAGATCCTGGATGCCAGAGTTGCTCCGACATCAGAAGAAGCGGTGAGGATTTTTTCTCTGTCCGGGCACGAACCAGTACTCAGCAGGCAGTACCGGATTATCCACGATAAAAAGCCACTGATCTTTATTTAAGAGCAGTTCCCGTATAACAAATTCCTCGATGAACACCGCGTTATCGTCAGGCTCCATCACGGCTCCATCTTATTCTCATCGACATGAATGATGGGATCTGGCAGAGTCGATGGAAGTGTTGGGATCTCCCTTTATGAACCAGCCATTCTTCATGAGGTACGCCAGAGCCCGGTGATTGAAGTGCTGGGTTGTACCAGCATGACGCGGGATCGTTCTTGGATACTGCAAGGCATATCCTCAAATCCCTGCATACCGGCGGGAATGTATCATAACCATACGGGAATACTTCCCCTCACACATAGAACTGGGAAGCGGGACCCAGCTTACGCTGGCGGTAGCCAGAGGTATCGTTGGGGTTTATGGCAGGTCATTGCCGGTAAACGAACTTGCACTGCTGGTCAGCCGCGGGGGAACATCCGGTATTGGTACTGCCGCGTTCGAGGAAGGGGGATTTATTATTGACGGGGGTCATACCTTCGGGAAAGGCTGCCAGAAATCGGAGTTCACACCATCTGCGGCATCTGCGGGGATCAGGTCACCTCTGGTTATTATGCATCATGAGTTCCCCCGGAACTGGCGTATCCTGTTTGCGATGCCCAACCTCCCAATTGGTACCAGCGGTATGAGAGAGGCCGATATTTTCAAAACCCGCTGCCCTGTGCCGCTCGCGGAAGAACAGGCGCTCCGCCATGAGATACTTATGAGAATGCTTCCCGTGATTGTCGAGAGATCTATATCTGTTCGGTTCTTCGATCAATACGATCCAGGATCTCGGGTTCAAGAAGGTCGAACTGGGTCTGCAACCAAAACGGATCCCCGATCTTATTGAAATAATGCGGTCATCAGGCGCAGCAGGTGCAGGAATGAGTTCATTTATGCCCACAGTTTACGCGATAGATAATTCTGATATGAAAGCGGTTGAACAGGCAGCCCAGTCATTCATGAACGATAACGGCGGAGGAACAACCCTGATCACCTCAGCCCGGAACAAGGGGCATCAGGAAGGATTGCATAATTTTTTAAGAGTAAAGGAGAGAAAACAAGCAAGATCCTGTTTTTTAGAGAGACTAAAGAATCCTCTGCATCCAGATCAGATCAAATGATTCGCCAAATTTTCTGCCCGCATTATGCAACCTGCCAACTTCCGTAAAACCAGAGTGCAGGTGAAACCGGATACTCACCTTGTTTTCTGATGCCATATTCGCCACGAGCGATGTCATACCCATTTTTTTCGCATCCCCGCTGAGGCGGTCGAGAAGTTTTTTACCAAGACGCCGGTGGGTATACTCAGGCTGGATGAAATAGGTCAGCATACCTGTTTTCATGAAAACAGGGAATGGCAGGAGCGGCTTCACTAGCCCGAAACCTACGACTGTTGCATCATGCTCAAGAACATAAAAACCGAGAGATCCTTCACGTAAAAACGAGAAGAACCTCTCATCGACCGGTATTTCGGGATATGCAGCATAGCTGGTTTCAGCATAGTAATTAAAAATCGCGATGATTCTCTCGCGATCGCAGTTGCGGACTTCGCGGATTACCACGTTATCACCCGGTTCCTGCATCTTATCGTCCATGAGATTACCAGTAGTTCCCTTGTTAGTGATAATAGTATTCCCTGATGTTATTTTTGGCATGGGATGCAACCCTTTGGACAAAAAAAATTTAAACTAGTTAAAAAAAGACCTGCTTAAAAAAGATAGTGTTTTTTCCGGTCCCGTCGGACAATATCATATCCTCACCATTCACGCTATAAACACTGGCGTTTTTCAGGAGTGCGAAGTATTCCGATTCCTGTTCCATCACTCCGGGGGGTTCATTACAATATAATTTCATGCTGTTTATCTGGCTTATTGCTATATGATTTTCATCAGCCTGCCATAGCCCGGTGTAGGGATTACAACTGTCATATCCACTAAAACTCCCGTTATTATGGAATGTCAGCTGTATACCTGTTAACCTGACAGGATCCCGGGGGATCCCGTTGATACTCATTGTCTTAACATACCAGGGTTTGACCAGAGATGATGGATCGTTCCCGACAGAAGAAATGTTTTGAGAACCCGATTGGATATTATTCCTTAAGTCGGTCGATTTTTCACGGGAATGCCCTATGCAACCAGCTGCCAGAATAATCCCTACCATCAACAGAGTGACAACAATATCAGGACTTCTCATATGATTCACCCCCCTTTTTCCGGTACCAATACCATCCTCTCTGATAAAACCCCTATTTCCCGATTTTCAAGAGCATCTCTTCCAAAGAGGGGTAGCGCGACTCGATCTTTTCCACGTTCCCCCCTGCTTCAGTGATAAGCCCGGTACTCCTGTTGAGGTCGTTTATATCCTCCGCATCGCAGATATAGAGCCCTTCTTCTTTCCGGTAGGTTTTTGAATGACCGATAAGTTTTCCCGGATCGTCGATCGAGAAGAAAATTGTATAGGTCAGTGAACCAAACAGCTCGCGGAGCTGATTCATATTCCCAAATGCGACCATTCTGCCACGTTTGAGAATCATCACCTTGTCACAAACAGCCTCGACCTGATAGAGATTATGCGCCGACAGCACAATCGTTTTACCCTCCTTTTTCAGCGTGCGCAGATAATCGGCAATGAACCGTGAAGTCATCGGATCCAGCCCGCTTGTCGCCTCGTCATATACGAGGAATTTGGGATCATGGATGAGTGATCGGGCAATTGCAACTTTCCGCTTCATCCCCTTACTGAACTCCCCAATCTTTTTCCCGTCGGGTTCGAGTGAAAGTGCTGCAAACAACTGATCTGACCGGACCCGGATCTCCTGGCCGGAAAGACCGTAGATCTCCCCGAAGAACGAGAGATAGCTTTCTGCGGTCATTGTTTCATACAACCGTGACTCTTCGGGCAGATACCCAAGGGTCTCCTTGAGTGCTACCGGGTTTTTTATCACATCTATATCATTGATGTACAGATTGCCGGATGTCGGGGCTATCAGACCTGATATGATTTTGAGAAGCGTGGTCTTTCCCGCACCATTATGCCCGATTATCCCGAAAATTTCGCCATCCTCGAACTCAAAACTCACATCATCCAGGGCAGTGAAGGTATCGAAGTTTTTCTTAAGATTGCGGGCAGTGATCATGGAGCTGGTTCCTTAACGATCAGACTTGCCCGGAATGGAACATATACCTTCGGATGGATACATCCCTTCATTTTATCTGATCGAAACCTGGTTTTTACTTTAGAACGGTTCTTGGCAGCAGCACGGAGTACGTTTTTCAAAGTATTGTTAAGAACAACAGGGTCAGGGAATTCCTGTCCGATCAATAACGTAATAGAGAAGGAGCTGGTGTCAGCACCGATGATTATTTGACCAATACCCAAGAGAGACTCTGTACTCAACTAACCCCTGCATACCTAAGAACGGCAGCTGTTGACGTCAAATCAGAGAAAGGACAGCTCATGAGCACGCTTACCAACATCGCCACCGTCGCACGATGGGAAGTGAAGAAATCCTTCTCGATGATGAGCCGGGATGTCCTGCCGGTTTCCATCATCCTTTTTGTCCTCCTTGTTCTGGTAACGGGTTTTTCTGCCCAGACCGGACTGCACCTGCAGGACGGGATGTACGATGTGGGGGTAGACGATCCTCAGGTTGCCGAGCTCCTCGCCAGCGATGCACGGTTCACTGTCTATCAGCTTGATGCACCCCTCCTGAATGCAAACAGGAACTCATTTGATATTATCATCATCCATGGGATGGTCTACAGCAGTGCAACTGATAAAGCCGCAGCGGCACAAAAGACACTGGAACGCGACTATGCGAAATATGTTAATAGTATCTATAACTCAGAAAATGATCTCTTCGCTGCATACCCGCTCTGGATCGACACCCAGAGCGTAAAAAGCGAACTCACCTTTCTTTCAACCCAAAGCGGGCAGTATGTCAGTGCTGCCCCGCGTCGGATCGCTCCGGTGCCGGAGGGCGAAATAAAAAATATTCCTACCCCATCACCTGCACTCGCGATCTCCCAGGAAGAGCTCCGACAGAAACTGGTCCAGTCGAATGCAAAAAACTCCCAGATCTCACGCTACACTGAGGTGCTGTCAACCGGGGGCAGCGCAATGGGAGACTTCAAGACCCCGTCCCAGCTCTCCCCTCCGCTGCCGTTTGATTCCATTATCCTGGTCTTCATCTTTATTTTCCCGCTCTACTTCACGTCACAATTCTTCATGATGAGCATCATGAACGAACGCATCGAGCGCAAAGGGGAGATCCTACTCTCAACTCCCCTCAGGCCATCGTCGATCATTTTCGGAAAAGCACTCCCGTATTTCTTCGGGATGGTTGCGATATGTGCGGCTCTTACGTTTTATATAAGGGCATCGCCGGTTATCATTCTCCCCCTTGTACCGGTTATTTTCTTCTTTCTTGCCAACGCCCTGCTCATAGGGATGGTCTCCCGCAGTTTCAAAGAGCTTTCGTTTCTGTCGATCTTTTTCTCGACTGTTGCGACGTGCTACCTGTTCTTCCCCAGCATCTTTGCAAATGTCCATGTTATCAGCCTCATTTCCCCGCTCACGCTGATTGTTCTCACCATTCAGGGTTCAGCCTGGACGATCACCGATTATCTCTACTCTACCTCGCTTTTCTGGCTGACTGGTGCTGTCCTTTTTTACGTCGCTATCAGAAATTTCAAGGATGAACGGCTTTTTTCCGAGAAGAGACTGGTATCCCGCGTACGGGAGTTCCTTTCTGAGATTCTGTCACAGAAATATCCGTTCATTTCCCTTTTTTTATTGAGCATATTCTCTATCCCGTTCGTTTTCATGGTGCAGATGATGTGCCTTGTACTCTTCTTCAATCTCCCTATGCCGTACTCACTGGTCTTCCTGCTTTTATTCTCGGCATTGATAGAGGAGCTCGCGAAGAGTGCAGGGATTTATACGATTTATGCCCGTGATCCTCCATTCCTCACATGGAAAAATCTTCTCCTTGCCTGCGCAGCTACCGCAATCGGTTTTCTGGTCGGGGAAAAACTGCTCCTTTTTGCCACGCTGGCACAGATTTCGGACTCGGTCTTTGGCAGCATCCTCTTTTTATCTCTGGGATCCCTCTGGCTGCCATTGCTCCTTCATTTCGGATGTGTGCTGATTGTTGCCTGTTGCCTGAAGATATGGGGGAAAAAAGGGTTCTTCTCTGGGATTGGTATCGCCATGGTTGTACACTGCCTGTATAATCTGTATTTCATTCTGGGGTGGATCGGATGAAATCAAAACACTTGTCAATCATTGCAAAAAAAGAGTTCCGGGGTCTTTTTAACGAGAGGACAATTCTCCTTGCTGTCCTGCTCCAGCTCTTCATCGCGATGTTCTCATCGTTCCTGATGGTCGGGCTCACCTCAATGTATGACCCTTCCTCACTCTCGAAATATTCACGTTCAGGCTACAACATTGCCTATGCAGGGAATGAATCACAGTTGCTCACCCATCTCAGGGCGAGCCCCGATTTCCGCGTTTACCAGATGGATCTTTCAACGGCGGTAACAGCTCTGGAGGAGCGCAAACTGGCCGCAGTTGTCTACGTGCCTAACACACCGCCGGATGCAGAGGAGCCGGTCAAGATAACGCTTTATACCCTCCAAAATGATCTCCAGACTGCAATCGTCGAAGTTAAGCTCAGGGATATTTTCCTGAAATATGAACAGGATCTGCGGGAAATCCGGGCAGATCGGTTAAAGGAGGAGTTTGTTCAGGTTCAGATCCCTAAAACCGGCTCTGGCGGGGACTTTTACGAGTTTGTGTATGGCCTCCTGATCCCGCTCCTTGTCTTTATGCCGGCTATCATTTCTGCTGCACTCGTCATTGATCTGATCACAGAAGAGTACCAGCACGAGACACTGGAAACGCTTGTCTCAACACCGGTTACATTTGCGGAGATCGTCTGGGGTAAAGTGATTGCCTGCGAGGTGCTTGTGCCCATCCAGGCAGGTGCATGGCTGGTTCTTCTTATGCTCAATGGTATCACGATCCAGAATTCAGGGTTGATCCTTCTTTTGGTCACTATAACATCTTTGATCCTGATCCTGCTTGGAGCCCTGACAGCACTCCATTATCGTGAACGTACTGCAGCCCAGTTCATCTTTTCAACGGCGCTCGTAGTAGTGATCCTTCTTGCCCTGGCTTTACCGTCAAATCCCCTTAACCTGCTGACACGACTTGCCGTCGGAACAGTAGCAGGGGAGCAATGGATTGTCCTCAGTATAACGCTCACCATCGTAATTGTTCTCAGTTATTTAACGCATCTGTATGCAGAAAAAATCGGGAAAAAACATCTGACAGATTAAAAAATGTATCTTAATAATAGTATAACACGAGCGGTTTATCAAAGACCTTATAGGTTTTTCCTGCCGAGGTGATGAAAACAACAACCTGGTCACTGCCCCGGGTGCCGGCAATCACTAGCTCATCTCCACGGCGTGGCTTTTGTGTCCCGTCGTTGAGGTACTTTTCTTCAACCTGTCCGTCGGAACGGGTAACACGCATCATAATATTCTGAACAAACATCTCGCCTTCCCCGCCATTGTAAAGCAGATGTATAGTGGAGTCCGGACGCTGTTTCTCCACCTGGATATCGACATCCTGAGCGACAGGGAGCGTTTCTACCGCAAGCGGTGTTGACACAACCGTGGCAGTAGAGGTTGAAGTGGATGTAGTGGGGAAAGGTGCCGGCACAGTTGTTTCCAGTGGTTTTATTTCAACCTGCGTCGGACTTGTGCACCCTGCCGAGAGCGCACAGAGCACAAGACCGAGAGTTACTACCAGAATTACGGTGTATTTCATAAAGAAAGGTTAAAATTTTTTATATAACTGATTTGCGCTCTGCAATCGTTTTAACACCTCTTTGCGCGAATATAAAGGATTTTTCTCGCTGCAGGCATTCCGGGCTACAAAAATGCATGAAATGACAGAAAAGAACAGTTAAATTAAAAAGGACACCCGGATTAACTTTACATATCAGGAGTAAAAGGGAATGTTCTGTCCAAAATGCGGAAAAGAGACTGATGCTTTAGGAAAATACTGCCAGTGGTGCGGGGCGGATAATGTGTCTACCCCTCCAGCACCGAGCACAGCTCCTGAAGAAGAGGAGGGGGCTGATGTCGGGGTGTATGCTGGCCTTGGCCGAAGATTTGTTGCCTGGATT
>JGI20214J51088_10001945_pt1 | contig 13961 bp, 13 predicted proteins | sample WetSurMetagenome_FD_51088 | JGI IMG/M metagenome (IMG submission 51088) | reverse complement strand
GGGAGACAGGGAGACNGGGAGAAAAGGAGATTGGTTGAATAAAGAGTGAGCAACAGGCAACAGGAAACAGGCAACAGGCAACAGGCATCAGCTAACTCATTTTTCCCGACGCCTAAAGCCTGACACCTGGCGCCTCAAATTATATTTTGGAAATTTTCTTATTTAGAGACAATCATGAAAGGAATTATTCTTGCCGGTGGCTCCGGGACAAGACTCTACCCGATAACAAGCTCTATATCGAAACAGATGCTGCCTGTTTACGATAAACCCATGATATATTATCCATTATCGGTCCTTATGCTGGCAGGCATAAGGGAGATATTAATTATATCAACTCCCAGAGATCTCCCGGGATTCAGAAATCTTCTGGGAAACGGCAAATCGCTGGGACTAAATTTCAGTTATAAGGAGCAACCTTCACCTGATGGCCTTGCCCAGGCATTCATTCTTGGTGATGAATTTATCGGGGATGACACGGTTTGCATGATACTGGGCGATAATATCTTTTACGGCCAGGGTTTCGGTGATGTACTTCTTAAGACCGCTGAAATTAAGAAAGGTGCATGCGTCTTCGGATACTATGTAAATGATCCTGAACGCTATGGGGTGGTTGAATTTGATAATAAGAAAAAGGTAATAAGTATTGAAGAAAAACCAGCCAGACCAAAATCAAATTATGCTGTGACAGGTCTGTATTTTTATGATAATTCTGTTGTTAAGAAAGCAAAAGCTCTTAAACCCTCTCCACGTGGTGAGCTTGAAATAACCGATCTTAACAGGGTTTTTCTTGAGGAAGGTTCACTTGAGATAAAACTTATGGGAAGAGGTATGGCCTGGCTCGATACCGGGACATATGAAAGCCTGTTGCAGGCGGCTAATTTCATTGCGACTCTTGAACAGCGCCAGGGACTAAAAGCCTCATGCATAGAAGAAATTGCTTATAACAGGGGATTTATAGATAAAAATCAGTTGATCGCATTGGCTGAACCGGTAAAGAATAGTCAGTATGGTAAGTATTTATTACGGATAGCTTCTGAAGAGATAAATTTGTTTGATTGACTTTATTAACAATTTTTTAATATGAAAATTATTGAAACCGGCTTTAAAGGACTTTTAATAATAAAACCTAATGTCTATACTGACCAGAGGGGATATTTCCTCGAAACTTTTAATAATGTAGTAATCAAAAACAGTGGTATTTTATTTGCCCCGGTTCAGGATAATGAGTCAAAATCTTCGAAAGGTGTCATCAGAGGTCTTCATTATCAGTTGAAACCTTTTGATCAGGCAAAAATGATAAGAGTTGTCGAAGGAAAAATATTTGATGTGGCACTAGATATCCGCAGGGACTCTCTGACTTTTGGAAAGTGGTTTGGCATAGAAATTGACTCTGAGAGTAAAGACCAGGTTCTGATTCCGAAGGGATTTGCTCATGGATTCTCAGTTTTGAGCGACATTGCCATTATCCAGTATAAATGCGACAATGTGTATAACCCTGATTATGAACGCGGAATAAATCTGAATGATCCTGTTCTTGATATAAACTGGAAACTGGGTTCAATAGTTCCTGTCATCAGTGAGAAGGATCGGAGACACCCTTCTTTTCAGGACGCTGATAATAATTTTTAATATCCCCTAAATCGAATATGGCAATAATTCTGATCACCGGCGCAGACGGACAACTAGGAAACGAACTGAAGGTTGTTTCAAAAAACTTTTATGGATACGATTTTATCTTTACCGATATAAATTCCCTCGATATTTCAAATCCGGAACAGACTCTTGAATTTATTAAAAATTCAAGACCCGACTGGATAATTAACTGTGCCTCATATAATCTGGTTGATAAAGCTGAAAGTGAACCGGAAACTGCGATGCTTATTAACGGAACTGCTGTTAAAAATATTACTGATGCAATCAGAGGATCTGAATGTAAGTTTATACATATTTCTTCCGACTATATTTACAATGGAAATTCAAATGTGCCATATTCCGAATCGGTACCCGCAAATCCGTTGTCTGCATATGGAGTATCAAAACTGGCAGGAGAAAAGGAGGCTCTGCGTCATCACGGATCAATGGTGATCAGAACATCATGGCTTTATTCCTCTTTTGGCAATAATTTTGTTAAAACAATACTCCGGAACGCGAAAGAGAAAGAGTCGCTCAGGGTAATTTTTGACAAGACTGGCACTCCAACCTATGCTGCTGATCTCGCAGCAGCAATTATGCAGATAGTATCGGGTGTAATAAGAAATCATATAGCCATGAATGCCGGAATTTATAATTATTCAAATGAAGGTGTTTGTACCTGGTACGATTTTGCTGTTGAGATTATCCGTGAAGCCGGTCTTAACTGCAATGTGATTCCTATTCTCACAAAGGATTTTAAAACAGATGCCCTCAGACCGGTATATTCCGTTATGGATAAGAGCAAAATAAAAGAGAATTACAATCTGTCAATTCCTCACTGGCGAACCAGCCTGGTAAAATGTATGAAACTTTTGAAATAAAACAATAAGTATGTTATCAATAGATGAAATCAGGAAAAAAGCCATTAGCTGGCTGGGTAAAGAGTTCAATGAAGAGACCAGAAATGAAGTTCAGCATATGCTGGATAAGGATGAAAAGAAGCTGATTGATGCATTCTACCAGGACCTTGAATTTGGCACCGGTGGGTTAAGAGGCATTATGGGCGCAGGAACAAACCGGATGAATATCTACACTCTGGGAATGGCTACACAGGGTTTATCCAATTACATTATTAAGCAGCGCGGTAGTTCGGGAATAAAAGTCGCAATTGCTCATGATTGCCGTAACAACAGCCGTTATTTTGCTGAAACCACAGCAAATATATTCTCAGCCAACGGATTTGAAGTTTATCTGTTTGAATCACTGCGGCCTACGCCGGAATTATCTTTCGCGATCCGTCATTATAAATGCCAGAGCGGCGTTGTTATTACTGCTTCTCATAATCCGCCGGAGTATAACGGGTATAAAGCTTATTGGAATGACGGTGGTCAGGTGGTAGCTCCTCATGATGAAGGTATTATTGAAGAGGTGAGGAAGATTGTATCGGTAAATGATATTAAGTTCAATGGGGAAAAAGATAAAATTATTATTCTTGGCAAGGAAACTGATGATCTTTTCCTGAAGGAAGTTTTTAAAATGAGTCTTAATCCTGAGGTTATCAGTAGGTTCAGCAATATAGGGATTGTCTATACTCCTATTCATGGGACAGGAATAACAGTGGTTCCACCTGCGTTGAGAATGTTTGGATTTAAGAATATTATCAGTGTTCCTGAACAGGACATAACTGACGGCAATTTCCCGACAGTTAAATCTCCGAATCCTGAAGAACCCGATGCACTTAAGATGGCTATTAACAAAGCAATCGAAACAGGAGCTGATCTTGTCATGGCTACTGATCCTGATGCTGACAGATTAGGAATTGCAGTTAAAAACAAAAAAGGAGAGTTTATTCTTCTTAATGGCAACCAGACCGGAGTGATCCTTGTATGGTATATCCTTTCACAGTATAAGGAAAGAAAGAAGTACAAAGGCAATGAGTACATAATTAAAACTATTGTTACCACCGACCTTATCGAGAGGATTGCAGAAGGTTACAACGTTGAGTATTTCAATGTTTTAACAGGATTCAAATTTTTTGCTGAGCTTATAAGAAAAAATGAAGGAACCAAAAAATATATCGGAGGTGGAGAAGAGAGTTACGGATTCCTTCCTGGTGACTATGTAAGAGACAAAGATGCAGTTGCATCCTGCTCGCTGGTGGCTGAGGCAGCTGCATGGGCAAAAAGTAAAGACATGTCGTTGTATGATCTTTTGCTTGATATTTATGTACATTTTGGGTTTTATAAGGAAAAACTCATAAATATTGTCAGGAAAGGGAAAGAGGGAGCTGATGAGATAAAAACCATGATGACAGGATACAGAAACAATCCTCCACAGAAGATTAATAACAGCAGGGTCGTCAAAATTAACGACTACGAAAAACAGATCTCCAATGATATTCTTAAAGGAATAAAATCTGATATTGACCTGATCAAATCAGATGTTCTTCAGTTCTTTCTTGAGGACGGAACAAAGATCTCAGTGAGACCGTCAGGTACCGAGCCCAAGATCAAATTCTATATTAGTGTGAATACAAAGCTTATGTCAGCTGACAAATTTGATGAAGCTGAATCATTCCTCGACAAAAGGATAAGTGACATAATAAAAGATATGAAGCTTGCCTAACCTGTTTACTGAAGAGCAGGGACGCCAAATATTGCGACCCTACTGGCACACCTCATTTCTCCAATTCAGAGGATTTGCATTGATATAATTTCTGATTCGATCTAATTCTAAATCGTTTCTGATAATATGATCATGATAACGGGATTGCCAGCAAAAATCAATTTTGTTCATTTTGGCATATTTTGTTATTCCAATTTTGAATCCACGGATTATTGATGCCAGATTTTGCGATTGCGGGCCGAATTGATTTTTGTGCTGAACGGATTTTGTTGATTTGTGTAGTAGGGACACAAAATGTTGTGTCCCTACAGTAGCGTCAATTACATTTTGCTTATTTATGATGATAATTCCATGAATATGATCCGGCATGATAATGAATGCATCTAATATTACATATGGGAAATGGATTGGAATGTCTGACCAACATTTGTTTACATGTTGTCCAATTTCAGACAATTTAATCCGATTTGATGCCTGAATCTCACCAAAATAATGCTCTCTTCCTTTAGTGCAAATCGTAATAAAATATGCTGCATCAGCACTATAATCCCACGATTGCAACCTGGTAGATTCAATCCTGTATTTATTTTGGTATTTCTTACCCATCTGGATAATTCATCCAATAATAATGAAATCGGAGGGGTTGCTATTCTCCAATTATCTTCACCAGTACCCTCTTCCGCCGCTTACCATCAAACTCCCCATAAAATATTTGTTCCCACGGACCAAAGTCCATCTGACCTTTGGTAACTGCTACTACAACCTCGCGCCCCATTAAAGTACGTTTAATGTGAGCATCTGCATTGTCTTCAAATCCGTTGTGTTTGTATTGTGAATGAGGTTTTTCGGGAGCAAGTTTCTCGAGCCATACTTCAAAATCATGATGCAAACCAGATTCATCATCATTAATAAAGACTGAGGCACTGATATGCATTGCATTTACAAGCACAAGACCTTCTTTAATATCTGATTCCTGAAGGCATTTTTCAACCTGTCCGGTAATATTTACAAATGCTCTCCGGGTAGGTATTTCAAACCAGAGTTCTTTTCTGTATGATTTCATAATAGATATTTTCAAATGAATATTCCTGAAAAGTTAACCCATTTTTCTGAGAAAGGAATATGAGGCATTTCAAAATTCTCAAAATTTGTATCTATCCAGGAGTATTTATTTAAAAAAAGTCCTCAGCGAAATTAACAAGATAGACCCTGTCGGTTGACCTTGTGAGTGCGGTATAGAACCATCGCAGATAATCAATTGTGATTTCATTCCTGTTAAACATCCCCTGATCGATGAAGACTCTCTCCCACTGTCCACCCTGGGCCTTATGGCAGGTTACTGCATATGCAAATTTTATCTGCAGGGCATTAAAGTAAGGATCCTTTTTCACAGCATCAAATTGTTTCCTCCTGGTTTTAATATGAAGGTAATCAGCAAGAATGCTCTGATACAGTTCCTTATTTTTGTCCAAAGGTAAAGCAGGAGTGTCGAGGTGGAGAACATCCATCATCACTTTGGCTTCTATTTCCAGATTATAGTCAGGAAATTTAAGGACCATATCGGCAAAACGGAATCCGTATCTCTCCTCATATCTTTTAATTTTCCTGACTTCGGCAATATCNCCGTTTGCAATAAACCCTGCTCCGTCTTCNTCCTCATCGATAATAAAGTAATTGTTTTTCACAACCATCACCATATCGCCTGTACTTATCTCTTCTTCCCTGAAAAATATTCTGTTTCGGATACCCTGATTATATCGGTTTGCCAGCTTATTCGAATTAACAACAATAATTGTTCCTTCCATTCCGCAACTACCATAAGCAGTTGATATCTCATCAATAAGTTCCTCTCCTGTTATTCTGATGGTATCCTTATAATTAATACAATCAACTGAAGGGTGAATAAGGTTGCTTTCAGCTACCTGCAGACGGACCCTGGTTGCATTCATAAGTACTCCGGATGTTTCACTCTGACGCACAACCTGCTTCAGCTCGCAGGTGATCAGGCCAAATCCATATTCTCCAAGGGCTGCAGGATCAAGAGCAGGACTTACAACAGATCCCACCGGAGGAAGCTGTGCCGTGTCGCCAACCAGGATCAATTTGCAGTCAATTCCTGAGTAGACATATTCAATAAGGTCATCGAGCACTCTTCCACTTCCGAAAAGAGATGAGTCGCCGGAACTGTTAGAGACCATCGAAGCTTCGTCGACAATGAAAAATGTATCCTTGTGAAGATTTCGGTCAAGAGTAAAACTGCCAATGCCATCTTTTGATGACTTTTGCCGGTATATCTTTTTATGAATCGTGAAAGCCTGTTTTCCTGAAAATGATGAAAGCACCTTGGCAGCCCTGCCAGTTGGTGCCAGAAGGACCGTTCGCATCCTTAACAGTTCGAGTGTTTTAACAATTGAGCTGATCACACTTGTCTTCCCTGTACCTGCATAACCTGTCATCAGAAAAATGACATCATTATTATTATCGCAGATGTAGCCCGCGATTTTTTTAAGTGCATCCGACTGATCATCTGTAGGAGTATTTCCCAAATTCTTGCAGAGACTATTGAAAATAATTGTATCACGATTCATGAGACCAAAAATAGAGAATTCAGATCATTCTCTCCTTTAATTTCTCATAAAACTGGCATTTGAACTGATCCCCAATCGGAATTCTTGCTTCTCCGATAATAATTCTATTGTTCTCTATAGATTTCACTTTGGATAATGATACAATATAAGATTTATGGACTCTAATNAAATTAACAGAAGGTAGCTTAGCTTCAAAGTTCTTAAGGGTAGTTTTTGTAAGTATCGGCCTGGAACTGCAATAGATCTTGACATAATCTTTCAATCCTTCAATATATAAAATAGTGTTAATATCAATTTTTACCGTATTATAGTCAACCCTGACCAGCAAAAACTCTGAATCATGAGTCCCATAATGACTAATTCCCTTCCTCAGGCTGTTCAGTTCGAAAGCCTTGGTTACTGCTTTAACAAATCGTTCGAAAGAGAAAGGTTTTAAGAGGTAATCAACAGCACTTACTTCAAAACCCTGCAATGCATGCTCTGGAAAGGCTGTGGTAATAATAATTAGAGGAACAGTTGAGAGTGATTTCAAGAAGTTGAATCCTGTTATATTTGGCATCTCAATATCAAGGAAGATGAGATCAATTTCGACATCATTTAAAACTTTAATTGAATCAAGTGGATTTGTGTAAGTCCCAATCAAATTGATAAATCTAAGCTCGCTGCTAAATCTTTTAATTATATCAAGAGCTAAAGGTTCATCATCAATCGCGATACAATTCATTGTTCTAAATTAAGGCTTAAATGTACAAGAAAACAATCGTCTATGATATCTGTTTTGAAGGAATGCGCCTGTGGATAAAATAATTCAAGTCTTCTGCGAATATTTTTAATTCCGATGCCTGACTCAGTTGAATCTTTCTCTGGTTTTGGAACCAAAGAGTTTTTTATTCTTATGTTAAGCATATCATTCTCAATCTCAATGAAAATGTCAATAATGGAATTGTTTATATTATCAATTCCATGTTTGAAGGCGTTCTCTATCAGAGGTATCAATAATAATGGAACTATACTATAAGTTTCACTATTACCCTTTACCCGGTATGTTAAATGAACTTTCTCGGTTATTCTGAGTTTCTGAAGTTCAATATAATCCTCAATAACCTGTATTTCGTTTCTTAAGGCCACAAACTTCTTATCGGTCTCATAAAGCATATAGCGAAGTATGGAAGATAATTTTAATATAGCTTCCGATGTAGATGGTCTATCTGAAAGTGAAAGAGAATAGATATTATTAATTGCGTTGAATAAGAAGTGTGGATTGATCTGCTGTTTTAAAAATGATAATTCTGTCGTGATTTTTTCTTTTTCAATTTCCGATTTCATTTTTTCATCATCCTGCCATTTCTGGATAAAACGTATGCTTATACTTGCCAGAACGATCATTAATAGTTGTGAGATCCCCGGAATTACACGCCGTACTGAGGGCATTTTGCCAAAAAATGGCGGAGGCATCTGAGCAGGCTTCATTTGAGATAAAGACCCATCAAATGAGCGCGGAGGCATAAAATGAGTCCTCTCTTTATTACCCATTTCGGTAAACAAATTTTTATCAATTTCAGATTTTATGAAAAAAAGTCCTGAGACCAGAACAAGCAATAATAGCACATAAAGAATATATCTCTTTATAAACAGAAAATATGGTATTAATAATGAGTAATTTACATAAAACAAGACCAGATAAATAAGCCATATCTTCAAATTGAAAGTAAAGTCAATATTGAAGCCTGGTTTACCAAAAAAGAAATAATTAAGCAAAAACAATAAAAGCCAAAGTATGGCATGTAGACTATAAAGCTTGATTTTATTCATAAAGTTCCTACTTCCCTGTAATTTTGTTTTTCACATAGAATGAAGCCTCATCATAACTGAAAGCGGTAAAGATACCTAATCCGTTGTTTACATTTGTTACAGGTTCAGAGAGGTTACGGGAATCCTGACTTCTGTTTTCGTATAAATTAGCATATTCCTGATTTACACTATAAATTTTAACCAGATGCTTTCCGTATTTCTCCAGTATCCCTGAATTTATTATGTACCGGTCACCAATAAACGGTTCGGATCTGAATCTGAAATTCATTGAAGGACCCGGACCGGGTCCGGGTCCAAATCCTGTACTACCTCCCCCCATTACAATGCTGGAAGAGCTTGAGTCAGCACTTTCTATAACCACATAATAATAACTATTGTCAGGATTATCCCATATTACTTCAATTCCTGCATCTATGCTTCCTGGATTCTGAGGAGGACCAAATGTTCGTACAGTGTCGATATAAATAACTGTTTCGGTAAGAGGATGAATGGTTGTCTTCTTTGGCACGATGGTACTCGCTGTAATTTTTTGTCCACCATAGTTGATATCAATGACGTAAGTATCACCTTCTTTAATCAACAAATCGCTTCCGCTATAACTGAAATATCCGTTCCCGATGTTCTGTAAAAAATATTGGTTATTGTTCCAGTCAAGCGATATTTGAGCATCATCAACGGGAGTATATACAGTGTCTTCTGATACAAAGGACAGGCATTTAGTCAAATGTATACTGTCAACTTTTTCATCCTGAAACAGGTAACCTTCCAGAACAACAATGTTATCAAAACCAACCTGTGTGCTTTTTTCGCAGGAAGCAAGCATTAAAACAAAAAGAGGTATTATAATTAATAATTTTTTCATCTTTTCCTTATTTAAATCTGATAGTGAATGTAAGATTAGGAGTAAATCCAAGATATGTAACATTTGTTACAGTCATAACATTCTCTTGAATATCAAATTCTTTGTACCAGATATTTTTCCTGTTATATACATTAAATATTGATAAAGAAAGGGTTTTATCGGCAACCTTGCCTATCCAATTATAAGAGGCCGACAAATCCATTTTATGATAGGAAGGAAGCCTGAGTGAATTTTTGTCACTGACATGAATATAACTATATATTGAGCCATCAAGCAATGTGAGTTGATATTGGCTAACAGGAGCAGTATATGCTTTTCCAGTGGCAAAGATGAATGTTGCAGAGAGATCCCAGTTACCTAATTTTCTGCTATAAACAGTTTTGAACTCATGAGTCTGATCATGTAAAGCATAGAAAGGTTTTCCGAAGTTCAGGTCAGGAAATTTCTCTTTCACTTCACTCAATGTATAAGCAATCCAGCCAGTATTTAGTCCAAATTTCTTTTGAATCATGAATTCAATCCCCTTGGCATAACCATCGCCAGTATAAAACAGATCTTGTCTGTTAGCTCCATCGCGACGCCCGATAGTAGTACTCCGGGCTGAATANTCAGTCAATCCTTGTAACCTCTTGTAATAAGCTTCCACATCAAAAAGATAACTTCCTTTTTCATAACTAAAACCNGCTATAAAATGTTCCGCAGAACTTACTTTTATTATTGAATCATCGGCCATTAACCAGAAGTCTTTGCTACCCTGTAAAACATCATCTCTTATAATGCGAGTAATAAATTGATTGTAGAGGCCCCAGGCTGCTTTAAGTTTTAGGTTTTTACTAATTTTAAAGTCAGTTGAAACACGAGGCTCATAATAAAGTTTATTAGTAACATCATAATATGTGGTTCTGAAACCTATATTCAAATCCAGCTTATTATCAAATAATGTAAACCTATCTTGCAGATAAAAAGCTGACTGAATTCCATGTTGATTTTGATTATTAGCTTTTAATGTATCATTAAATGTCAGTTGATAAGATATCTTGTTAATTATATTCTCAAAACCAAATTCCAGGGTATTCCAGTTGTTTAGTTGTAATTCATTCCGGAACCTCAAACTTATATCTTTTACATTATTGTTTTCCAGNGTATTCATGCCGGGACGATTACTACCTGAATTCACCGTGTCTGATGATGTACTTGATTTAATATCTCTATTACTGAAATAATCAGAGTAAGAGATGAATACTGAACTTCTGAATGACTGATTCCATTGTAAATGCCATTGACCGCTTAACCCGGTATTTCCCCATCCTGCAATATCCGTTCTTTTAGTGCTTTCAGTGGATGTGGAGCCGGGGAAACCCATTCCCATATTTGAATTTGAAGAATTATCGAGTTTATCCTTTCCACTATAGAAACTTAGTGCAAAATTATTTCTATCATTAATCTTCCATGTCAGTTTTGAATTAAAGTCATAGAAATAAAAACTTGGTTGTTGGGTGGTCATCTGGGTTCTGCCAAAACCTCCTGCAGGAATATTCTGAGTCTGGGTATTGCTTGAATTATCAGAGTAAATATCAAAAATCTTGTTGAAAAGTTTTGTACGAATTATATCTGTATAGGAACGACGAACTGCAATCTGAAGTGAAAGTCTGTCCTTAACAAGAGGAACCTCTAATTCACCATTCAGACTCAGCATACTCAAAGATGCAGTCCCATTTATCCTTTTAAAATCAGCAGGTTTTCCAGTTATAACCATAACGCTGGAAGTTCGTCCACCATATTCTGCAGGAAAACCTCCTTTTATGAGTTCGATATCATCAATAGAATTTGCATTGAAGGCGCTGAAGAATCCATAAAAATGATCAACATGATATATAGTCATACCATCAAAAAGAATGAGGTTCTGATCCGGTGTACCTCCCCTGACATATAATCCAGCCGATGTCTCATTTGTAGCACTTATACCAGGAAGAAGTTGAAACGATCTCATAACATCTACTTCTCCCATATTGGGAAGTTTTGCCACCAGAGCCGGAGACATCTTTACAGAACTAATTTCGGATGAAATCCTGGCAATTCTCTCTTTCTCTCCAGTCACAGTCACCTCGTCAAGCTGTTTTGTCTCTTCCTCAAGACGGAAATAATACATTGAAAATTCCCTGTTTGGGGCGAGCTTTTCCATTTTTGTTTTATATCCCACACTCGAAATAATTATTGTTGATGTATCTGAGGGAACCATTATAGTAAAAAACCCTTTCTCGTCAGAAATAGTCCCAGTTTTGTTTGTGTAAACACCAATTGTAGCAAATGAAACAGGCTCAGAATTTTTAAGATTGACTACCTGGCCAGATAATCTTCTCGAACTCTGACCTGATAATATGACAGGAAATAAAAAAATTAAAAATATTGCAATTTTCAATTCCTTCTTCATTTTAATTATAGTTTAATAATTCATATATACTAGTGACCCCTCGAAAAATTCGAGTTTAGTTTAATAAATAATGCCCTGAAAAAAGAGCGTAAATGTNTCATAATGATAAAATTCAAGTCCAAAACATATAAAGAACTTTGAGTTTTCTGCCATTTGATACCTCAAACAAAGCTAGTAATGAGATTCGTTTTTAACAGGGAAAATAGACGAAACGGCTAAATGAGTAGATGAAAACTTACACAATAAAGGATTGATATTACCGGTGATTTATAACATCAAACAGGTTTTGTTTTGCTTTTCTCTTTGTGTTCCTATAAGGTTGCATATATTTGTGAAATAATAAAATATTTGAAATGTCTTTCCTGGAACTTTTCGATGAAACCCTCGACATAAACTCGACTGAAAACTATGAGTTATCAATCCAGGTTAGTCCTGAAGGGTTCTCATTCTGTCTTCTTGATACGATACGGAATAAGTTTGTCCTGATGAGGGCTTTCGAACCCGATGAGAATAAATCATTCAATTCTGAAAAAATTAGTGAACTGCTTGAAAAGGATGATTTCCTTTCGAGAAAATACAAAAAAGTAAATATTGTAATGCCTTCACCTAGATTCACGCTTGTCCCCACTCCTCTTTTTGATCCGGCAAAAAAAGATGAATATTTCACCTTCAATCATAATCTGGAAGAAGGCAATATGATCATTACCAATAAAATAACCGATCCGGATACTTTTATTATATTCTCTGTATTAAAAAGTATTTATGTTGTGATGAACAACCAATATCCGGGAGTGCATCCAAATCATCATATCAAACCATTATTTGACAATATTTCTCATGGAAGGAAAAAGATGAATGGAAATTATATTCACATTCATGTCGAGAGGGAATATTTTGACCTTATCATCTTCCGGGATAACTTATTAAAATTCTGTAATACATTTCATTACAGAAATATCACTGACATACTTTACTTTGTCCTTAATGTTTTCAAAAAGATGGAAATCCGGCAGGAGGAGACGATCCATTTCAGTGGTATGACAGAAAAATACGACGATCTTTCTTCAAACTTTTCCATATATGTACGGAATATTAAATTTTCCGAACCGACCGGGAATTTTACTTTCAGTTATGTATTTAATGAAACGGAACTTCACAGGTTCCTTAATCTTTTCAGTGCAGTAAATTGCGAATAATCGGGGGTAAATATAAGGGAAGAAGGATTGATCCGCCTTCAAACTTCAAGGCAAGGCCAACGACCGATTTTGCCAGGGAGGGATTATTTAATATTCTCAATAACAGGGTTGATTTTGAGGCTATTAATGTATTAGATCTGTTTTCAGGAACAGGAAGCATCAGTTATGAATTCGCATCAAGAGGNGCAGTTGTAGTACATCTTGTTGAAAAAGATTCCAGGCACATATCAGGTATAAAGAAGATTATCAGGGATATGGGAATTGAGAATATCAAAACCATTCATATTGATGCAAAAGCGTATCTAAAGACTTGCTCAGTTAAGTATGATGTTGTATTTGCAGATCCGCCGTATGAACTTTCATGGCTTAAAGAACTACCTGATCTGGTTACACAGTCAGGGATCATTAAGGATGATGGATTTTTTGTTCTTGAGCACCCGAAAGCCCTGAGTTTTACTTCGCACAAATTATTTTTTGAGCACAGGAATTACGGTGGAGTGAATTTCAGTTTCTTCAAACCATTATGTAACTGATTTACAATTAATTGCATAAATACAGATAATTCATCATATCAGAACAAATCTGATAATATTTTCAAAAATTATTTTGCGGAGTTAAAAATTAGCTTAATTTTGCAACTCGTTTTACAATTGGTGCGGTAGTTTCCCGAGTTCTCGGGATTAGAATAACGGCCAGTTTTAAAGAAAAAAGAGCTTGGTGCGGTAGTTCAGTTGGTTAGAATAACGGCCTGTCACGCCGTGGGTCGCGGGTTCGAGTCCCGTCCGCACCGCAAGTAAATGCAAAACCCGATGATT
>JGI20214J51088_10001944_pt1 | contig 13962 bp, 12 predicted proteins | sample WetSurMetagenome_FD_51088 | JGI IMG/M metagenome (IMG submission 51088) | reverse complement strand
TTTTTTTATTGAATCCTGATGGGCGCAATAAAAGGCAGTAACAGAATGGGAAAAGCCAAAGAAAGGGAATCAGATCTCAAATGATCCCAATCACGCCCGAATTTGAAATTCTTATACCTCTCACCAGGGAAAGGACGAACGCCGCCGTCGCTGAAGTGGATCAAGTACGGATTACATCCGGAACGGCACCGTCAGCCAGAATCCCATCAGGCAACCGGTGCATCCCGGTACTTGCCCCTCGGGATGTGGATGATGAACCGTGCCCCGCTCCCTTCTGTCCCGTCCTCCGAGACGGAAAGGCCGGTGATGGCGAGGATCTCCCGTGAAAGAAAGAGCCCGAAGCCGGTGTTCTTGTAGAATTCCCGACGGAAGATCTTCTCTTTGGCCGCTGCGGGGACACCACTGCCATTATCCTCAATGATGAGGTCCATCCCTTTTGGGACCTCTTCGGTCCTGATGGTGATCCGGGAGACACGGCCGCCATGGCGCAGGGAGTTCTCGATCAGGTTATAGAAAACCCGCTCAAAGAGGGGGTCGGCATAGACCTCNACACTCGTGAGGTCAATGTGAACCTCGATGCCATGGAGGTCGAGCGTTGCCCTGGCCAGGGTCACGGTCTCACTTACGTTCTGCCACCGTGGTGAATAAACCCCGATATTCTGGTAATCCCGGGTGAACATGATCTGGCTGCGGATGGCGTTTGCGGCCTGTTCCTCTTTTTCAATGAAGGTGAGGAGGCGCGGGTCTTTTGTGTCAATACGGGATATCTCCAGGAACCCGATGAGAGCAGTCAGCTGGTTGAGGATATCGTGGCGGGTGACATTATTGAGCAGGTTAAGCTTCTTGTTTGCCAGGGTCAGGGCTTCCTGGGCGAGCTTGCTCTCCGTAATATCCACGACCGTGCAGATGAGCGCGTCCTCATCGCAGTCTGCTGAAGAGACAAGGGCCCACCGTACGCTGCCGTCGGAGGCAAGGAATGCGACTTCGATGTCCTTTACCCGCCGCCGGTCCCGGACCTGCGCGAGGAACTCTTCCCGTTCCTTTTCATCGGGAATAAAGTCCGGCAGGGATTTTTTGAGCAGTTCATCGCATTCGTACCGGAGGATCAGGGCAAATTTCCGGTTCGCTTCCAGCAGCTTCAGGGATTTCCGGTCGATCCTGAAGGCTCCAGCCTGGGAGTTATAATACGTCCCGCAACTCCGTGCCTCCTCTTTTTTATGGATCTGGGAATAGGTCGAGATCAGGACCCCAAGGGAGACGAAGACATAGAACCAGACCGTGGCAAGGATGTAGAGGCGGATATTGGGCAGGCCAAGGAAATAGACCAGGGCAAGGTAGAGCCACCCGACGAACACGGTCCCGTAGATACTCAGTTTCGGCCGGGCAAACGCGATGAGGATGATCGGGAGCAGGTAGAAGTACGGAAATACTTCATAAATGCCCTGGGCAAGGCTCAGCCAGGTGATACCAATCGCTGCGATGATACTCGCGACAATCGCAGCGTCGTAGATCATCTGTCTATTCTTGGAGATGTTCCGCATAACCGGCTCCCTTTTCACCAGACCCCGGTCCTGCCGGCGGTCGTTAATCAACAGGTGCGATCTTCGGTAATAAATGTATAGACCCGGGAGGTCATGAAACGGGCAAAAGCGAGGTTTATTCCTCTCCTTCCGGATTTATCGCTCGCGTCCGTGATTAAATCGGTATAATTATATAATTTTTCAGGAAAAGTAATCTCCAGATCACTATGTCACAGAATACCCCGTTCCTTATCATGGTCCTTATCATTGCAATCGCCCTCTCCGCGGGCTGTTCCACGGTGCAGAACGCAGCCCCCGCGCCGGGATCGGCCCAGCCGGCTGCGACCGCCACTTCTCCTGCTCCTCCTGATTCCGTTCCGGTTGCTTCAGTTCCCCCGGTCCCGGTCGCAACCACCTCCTCCGGCACCTGCCCGCCCAATATCCAGACCGATCCGGCCAACTGTGGGGCATGCGGGAATGTCTGCCCTGCTCATGCGATCTGCCAGGGCGGCCTCTGTTACTGCGGGGATGGGTATACGGCCAGCAACAACCAGTGCATCGCAGTGAGCCCTGCGGTAACCATAGCCGGAAACGGCTGCCCTTCCGGTATGTCCCCGTGCCCGGACGGGTACTGCTATGAGCTCGCTGCCAGTTCCACCAACTGCGGCATATGCGGCAATGCCTGCGCCGCCGGCCTGGTATGCAGCGCTTCGACCTGTTCAGCCCCCGCGCCGGTTGTTACCGCCCCGGTTACTACTACAGCGGTTACGACCACGGTGGCAGCCCCCGTGACGACAACGGTTACCACGACCCCGGTCTCTCCCGGTGTCACGCTCGTCAAGCCGGGCCTCACCCTGGCCGGGTCGCTGACCGTCAACTGCGCGATAACCGGAAGGACCAGCTGCAGCGGGATCTGCGTAAACACCTCTTCAGACGCCGCCAACTGCGGGACCTGCGGCCATGCCTGCACTGCAGCAACCCCGTCATGCTGCAATGGTGGCTGCGTGAATTTCCAGACGGATTTGAGTAACTGCGGGAGTTGTGGCCATGCATGCAACAGCCTCAGCACCTGCAGTGCCGGCACCTGCACCGTGAAGACCGTCGTTAAAGTCCCCGTAACCCTCATCCAGCCGGTCATTACGACCATTCCGGTGTATCAGCCGATCTACCAGCCGGTCATGCCATAAACCGGTTCCGGTTTTTTTTAACAGATTGTAACGGCACGGGCCGGAAGCAACCGGAGAGATCGGCATTTTTTAATAATCACTTTTTAAATAGGATCTCTGGGATTGTTCTATGGATCGCCGATATACCGTATTCCTGGGAGCGGCTCTTCTGCTCCTGATCTTCATCGCCGGCTGCACGCAGCCCGGCACTTCGGTCTCTGCCAATGTCACGCCAAACACTACGCCGGATAATCACCCGCTGACGGCAGCAGTGACCCCGCTTCCCGGTGGCACCTGCAGCAGGAACCTGAGTTACTGCGCGCAGGATTTGTTGTGCCATGACCTTGCAACGGATATCGGCAATTGCGGGGGTTGCGGGGACGTCTGCCCCGGGAATTCCTCCTGCGTGGGCGGGCGGTGTTATTGCAAGAATGGCTATGACGTGGACGGGTTTCTGTGCTTCCGATCGTTGCTGATACCGGAGAATAAGATTACGACTCCTGCCGTGGCGGGGGATATCGGGTGTCCTGAAGGGATGACGCCCTGTGCTGACAATTACTGCCACCGTTTGCAGACCGATTCCAGCAACTGCGGTGCCTGCGGGAACAAGTGTCCGGTCGGCCTTGTCTGTGAACAGGACACCTGCACTTCCCCGTCGAGCAATTCCGGCCTCTATGTTGATGAAGAGCAGGACTACCGGTCGGTAGGTAACTATAATCCCGACCTGATCCCGGTCAACAAGGGTTGCCCTGTCGGGATGACGGCGTGTCCCGACAATTTCTGCTATTTCCTCGGCTCGGACCCCGATAACTGCGGATACTGCGGTAACGTATGCCCGGCCAGTCTTGTCTGCAGCGGCTCGACCTGCATGAATCCCGGGAGTACCATAGAACCCACCGTCACGCCGACTGTCTTTATATCCGGGATTACAACTCCCAACCCGGTCTTCTGCCCCTCGATAGGGCTGACCTATTGCGCCAACGCGTGCATTGACACGAAGTCGGATCCGGAGAACTGCGGCACCTGCGGGAATTCCTGCCAGTCCCCGAACTCTGTCTGCTGTGGCGGTAAATGCGTGAATGTGAACGCTGATCCATCGAATTGTGGCGCATGTCGTCAGGTATGCACGGCAATAAGTTCCTGCAGCACAGGTACCTGCACGCCAAAGATTGTCCCGCCCCTTCCGAAGGTTACCGGGCTGCCATAACCAGCATTTTTGTACGGGACCTCCGAAAACCTCCAGACTCTTTTTTTGCCGGATCTCTTCGGGGGACACGGCCCCCCTGCAAGGACCAAATGGTTAAAAAAACAGCGCGACCGACCCGGTCATGTGACTCCATCCAGCCAGGTGACAGGTGCAGGGAACGTGCGAAAAAAAATGTTGCAGGGGATTTTCAGGGCGTTTTGGGCCCTGCGATAGTCAGGACTTCCATCCCTTCGATATCCGCGATATCCCGGCAGGCCTGGTTATCTGCAGAGGCAAGGACGCGGAGGCTCTTCCCATCAATGACAATGAGGCCTTCGCGAGTAATGTTTTTCAGGTAGAGGACATGGCGGGTATCGGGGTCCCGCCGGATCCTCCCCCCCCACTTCCGTTTATAGCCGACTATCCCGTCAGTGATACATGGCCTGGATAACCCGTAATCAATGTACCGGGCTTTCTTTTCGATCGCCCGCTGGATACAGTAATAGTAGAGGGCCGCCCCTGCCCCCTCTTTCAGATACGATTCATCAGCCAGGCCGAAGACGAGCATGCTGTAGGTGTCGCCGACAAGATTGCAGAACTGCCCTGCCACGATGTGTCCGTCTTCTTTGACAAAACAGAGCTCGCCCTCCCTGACGAGGTCCTGGAGCAGGAAGACCTGTTTTATGAGAATGACGTCCTCGTGGCGCAGGTGAACGAACGGGAGGTACAGATTCTCGTAAAAAAATTCGAGGTCCTTTGGGTCTTTTGAGAAGAGCGGTTCGAATTTTTCTATCCTGCGGCGCTCCCGTTTCATGTCCTTATTGCTAAAGAGCGTCTCCACAGGTGTAGCCAGGTCAAACACCTGCCGGACACGGCGCAGGGAAAGGATGCCGTCAGTGAAAAACCGCGATAACCAGGTATGCATGTCGATGACAACATGCTCGTGGCGGCGGGCATACGATCGGAGGTTCCAGGCCCAGATAGTACCCGTCCGCGTTACCGTTGCACCCGGGTAAATGCCTTCGATGAAATGGGTATCCGGTTCATCGGAAGTAACATAGGAAAAACGACCCTCCTCAAGGTCTTCATAGACTTTGAACCGCAGTTCAGTGACCAGGCGGCCGGATTTTTTCAGAAGTGACAGGTAATCATTGATCTGCTTTTTCCTCTCTTCTGGTAAATTCTTATAAAACGCAACGAATGGATTACCCATCTGCCAAACTCCGGTTCTGCTGATATGTCCCTCTTTCCTGCGCATTGCCGGTATATAAAATGTCGCGTGAGTTTTACATTTTGTATGATAAACTTTTTTTTGTACCCCATCATAGCCCCTGGCCGGACCAGAACCGGGACACTGTGCCGGTCAGGGGAANGATGATCGCCTGGCAGGAACAGCCCTGATCAGAAGTCCCTGGCGGAAGTTACCTGTCAGAAGAGGGGCAGAGGGCCCTTTCTTGAAAAAAAATGAGTATTCCCCTGAATAAAACAGTGAATAACGCAGTCACCAGACTCTTTCGTTCCTGACCACGACCTGCCCCGGGAGAAGCGGACGCGGACAGGCGTACAATTTCACGGCTTCCCTCGCGTGACCCGGCGTTACCCTTTTTTTTAGTCGCCGGACGCCCGGTGACCTGTCACGCCATCTGTTTCATCAGCAGGTCCAGGGCTTCGAGCTCCTTTTTACCGCCGCACTTGCGCACGATCCCGGTATGGTAATCGATCAGGGTTTTCAGTTCCGGGTCGCGGGTGACGATAAACCGGGTCGCGTGAACGGTCGCATCGATGAGGCTGTTGAACCCGCGATTGACCGGGTGGAACGAGACCTCTTCAATGATCTCTTTCTCAAGCGTGAGCTGCACTACCACCATGCCCCCGGAAGTATGCTCGACCGCTGCTGAAAAGGCGGCCCAGCCGTCCACCCCGGCAAGACGGTATATCGTACGGCCGTTGACCGGTTCTTCGATAAAGGCATCGCGGGGAAGGTCCTCGAATGCGGTTTTCACGTACATGAGCGGGTCGTGAATGAAGTTTGCCACCACCCACCCGTCTTTCGCGATATTCTCCGCGGTATGGCTCCCGGGAAAGAGGACCATGCTGGCCTTTCCCTGCCGGTAATGAATGCCCATCGGGGCGGCATTAAAAGCGGTTGTCGCGATGACCTCGTTGATCCCTCCCCTCAGCAGTCCCATGACCACCCCTCCCCGAGCGCCAGGTAGATCGCGGCAATGGTAATATCTGCCATCGAGCCCGGGTTGATATCCCGGCGGATGCATTCCTCATCAAAACTCTCGATCGTCCGCTGCCCGTCAAGGACTTCCCGGGCAGAGAGCATGACCTGCCGTGCAATGTCAGCCCCGTGCTTCTTGATGATGAAGGTGTCCGGTTCCGTTGCAAGGAGGGTAAGGAACGTGTCAACAATGGAGCGGCGCCCGGGCCCGAACTCTTTCAGGAGATCGGCTCCCCGCCTGGTGAGGGGAAATCCCGTTACCCACTCGCGGGCAACCATGTCCCGGGGTGCAGAGTGCTGCATGATATCGGCAAGGGTCATATCCCGGTCGCGGATGAGCGTGAGGGTGTGGGGGTCGTTCACATCGAGTTCATCGGTCGCGTTCATCTTCACGGCAGTGGACGCAAATGCCTTATAAAATGCTACGGCATCAGATGTGTCCGTTTTTCCGATCGCCAGAAGCGCCCCGGGAATATCTTTCCCGTAGACAAGCGGGATGAGGAGGATGAACGCGCCAAAATGCGTATTGCCCCCGCTGTGGCAGCTGGTGTCACGGACGGCATGCTTGATGATCTCGCCAATGCGGCCGGTGCCGCGTTCGGCTTCGTCAAGGGCTTCGCGCGCGAAGATCGTGGACGCAAGGAAATGTTCCAGCCGTGTTTCGGCATAGTCATGGCAACGGTCCACGTTTCCCGGCTTGGGGTACGCACAGACCTCCAGCATCATGGCAAGCTGCGCACGTTCAGCCCGACTCATCTGAAGACACGTCATGGAACACCCGGCCCATTATGGTATCTGAGAGCTCACGTTTCAGGCGCATATATTCTTTCTTNGATATGCCTGCCTGTTTGAGGGTCATGTCGCGGAACATGCAGGGCGACGAGGTCTTGCAGCACCAGCAGAGGCTGCCAAAACAGGTCTGTTTACCCTCCTCGAGCGGGGTGCCCCGGACAGAATCCATCTTCATCCGGATATACGCATCCTTGGGCATGCCGATGCGGTTAAGCGTGGGGATGAGCGGGCACTCCTTGACCGGCATGCAGCAGAACGTGAGCGAGCGGATGTCCCCGCCGCGGCAGAGCTGTTTGGGAGAATTATACCATCCCTCCTCATCAGCGTAACGGGCAATGGACGCATCGAGGCCGGCAAGGGTCTGTTCATCCGACTGGCGGGCGAGGGAGACGAGATCGGCGCCGTGAGAGAGCATCTCCCGCATGCGGTCGAAGGTGTTGATGGAGTTGTTGGCGATCAGCATGAGCGGACAACTGTTGCGTATCTGACGGAGCTTTGCCGATCCGAAGTCCATAAGATCGATGTGAAGGATATCGGCTCCCGCTTTCCAGAGAGCCTCTGCGATCTTCCGGTCATCGTCGGCAACCCCGGCCCGGATCTTCACCGAGACCGTGACACCCTCCTCTTTCAGGGCACGGACAGCGAGAACAAGCTCGTCAGGATGCCTCAGGAAGTATTCGCCGGAGCCTGCCTCAATCATGGCAGGCTGGCGGCAGTGGGCATCGATCTCGTACACGACTGAATCCCCGATCGCCCGGGCAATCGCACGGAATGATGCGGGCGAGCTGCCACGCAGGTTGATGCCCGGGATTACATCACTCTTCTCAAATTTCGCCACCTGCGATGTCAGCTCTTCCACCGGATTGGCGAAGACGAACTCTTTCCTGCCACTCTCTGCCATGGAACGGGCAGCCGCCATTGTCGCCGTATCGATGGAATACCCGCCAATGAAAACAAAGCCGATATGACCAGCCCTTCGGAGCGCATATTCTGCGTCAACGATCCCGGACATAGAAGCGATCCCGACCGGCGTCCTGACAACACGGTCGTTGATCAGCAGCCCGAAGCGCTCAAATGCGTGCATCATGTAGTTCATATCCGTTGACAGGCATGAGACAAATTACTTTGCTTACGACCGGGGTACCGCTTCCGTCGGAACCTGCGACTGGTGCCCCTAAGGTCGGCAAAGCCCCCGAACCGCTCATGGTGAGACGGTTACAGGGAGGTGTAATGAAAAATCCATTTGGTAAGAATTTTTAATCATCCCGGTAATACTATTTGTTATATGGGTACTAAGGGAATGTTACTCGTCGGCCATGGAAGCACCATGCCCTATAACCAGGAACTTGTCGAAAAGACTGCCGCGTTCATCAAGGCAAGGAATGCCGGTTTTATTGTGAAATGCGGTTTTATGAACATGAATAAACCCACCATCAAGGAGTCCCTCGATGCATTCCGCCACGAACCGATCGATGCCCTCGTCGTCGTCCCCCTGTTCCTGGCTAAAGGAGTCCATATTGAAAAAGACATTCCCGGGGAGATCGGACTTCCGGAAGGTGTCAGGAAAGGGACGTTTACCCTGAATGGAAAAAAGGTGCCGCTTGTGTACGCGGAACCGATCGGGAGCGATCCGCTTCTCGCGGATCTGATGATCAAGAACGCGACGTCCGCGCTCTCTCTTCTCTAACATTTTTATGCGGGTCCTGGTACTGGATACGATTCATGGCGGGAACGAGATCGGTGCCGCCTGCAGGGCGGCAGGGAATACCGTTGATGTCGTGGACATCTATACCGGCACGACACCGGCCCTGCTCCAGGCAGCAGCGACTACATCCTACGACCTGATCGTTGCACCGGTCCATCTCGACCCGGACCACCCGCTCCTCTCCCGCCGGCAGGTACCCGTCATCACCCATCATGAGGCTGTACGACACCTGCTTGGAAAGGATCTTCCTTCCCCGCTGATCGAGATTACCGGTGCGAGGGGGAAGACCACAACAGCACATGCTCTGGCCCATCTTCTCCCGGGAAAAGGGGTCCTGCATACCTCAACCGGGACGTACGGTTACCCGGAAAAAACCCTCCTTGGGAAACGAAGCATCACCCCGGCATCCGTGATCCCGGCTGCACGTTCAGCCCGGGGAATGCATGGCTGGCTGGTCGCCGAGATCTCGCTCGGGGTTACCGGGGCAGGGGACCTCGCCATCATCACTTCCCCGGAGGATTACCTCTTTGCCGCCGGGAAAAAGCACGCACTCGATGAAAAAATCGCCTCGCTGGTGCATGCGGACCCGGTGCTTGTTGCCCCGGGGGTCCCCGCCCGCGGGGACCATATCGTGCATCTTGAGGATATGGCGAGCGTCGATGGAACGAGGTGTGCCGTTGCATGGGGCGGGGAGCGGGCAGAAATTGAGAACCCCTTGTTCGGCCTCCCGCCGTACCGTGTTCCGCTGATGCTCGCTGCGGCGGCAGCCATGATCCTGGACATCAGCCCCCGCCCCCTCACTTCCTTTGAGGCTCTCCCCGGGCGCATGGCAGTCAGCCGCGAGAGGAATAGCATAATCGTGGACAATGCCAACAGCGGGACGAATGCTGCCTCCACGGTCTGCGCGGCACACTATGCCCGTTCGTGCTCAGGAACGTCCGTCCTGACCCTTGTTATCGGCCAGGTTGTCGGGGACGGCGCGGTATGCGAAGGGTTCTCTCACCCTGAAATTGCCCGGGCCATCGGCGAAGTACAGCCTGCTCACCTTGTCTGGGTTGGCAGACGCCCGGACCCGGGGTCTGCGGAGGAGATCGCTCTCAAGGGCCGTATCGATGCGGTCTGTACAACCCTGAACGAAGCCCGGGAGACTGCTCTCCGGATCACTGAACATGGATCGATCGTCCTTTCCGTTAAGACGTGGAGATAAGTGAGTAACCATGAAATACATGCATCCCCGCCCCAGTTCGATCGTTGCTGCACTCTATACTGCGCGGGACCTCAGGGTTGATGTCGCCATACTGCACGGGCCATCAGGCTGTTCATTCAAGCACGCCCGCCTCCTCGAGGAGGACGGGATGCGGGTGCTCACGACTTCCCTCGCAGATAACGAGTTTATCTTCGGGGGGCAGAAACCCCTCGAGGATGTTCTCCGGTATGCTGAAGAGCAGTTCACGCCAGCGCGCATGGCGGTGATCGGCACCTGCGTCTCGATGATCATTGGCGAGGACCTCCAGGCTGCAGTGGATGCGGCAGGCATCACGACCCCGACCATCGCTGTCGATATCCATGCGGGGTATCTTGAGAATATTGCGGGGGTCATTGCAACCCTTGAAGCAGCGGAACAGGCGGGCTGGATCACTGCTGAAGAGATGACCCGCCAGCGGTTCCTGATGGCAAAGGCGACCGAGGTGGAACGGTTGCGGGGAGCGGCATGCAGACCGTACATCGAACCTTCCCGCGGGGATCTCAAGCACCGGGCTGCACAGCGCCTGCTGGAACTGGCCCGGAGCGGTTGCCGTGGCGTCGCCATCATGAACGCCAAGAAGGAGACGGCGTTCATGTTCTCGGATATCCTGCTCGCGCTCCATGATGTATGCCCGGATGCGGACATAACCTATATCGCGAATCTCGATGCACGGGGCCTTCCCAAGACGCGTGTGGATGCGCAGATGATTCTGGATGAGATGATTGCCCGGGGCGTAACACCGGAACTGGCTGGGGCGCTGGACGAGTACGGGGCGAACGGTGACCTGCTCGGGCGGAGGCTCCGGGAGATCCGGCCCGCCTTTGCGCTGATCGCCGGTGTCCCTCATGCTATCCCCGGGGAATATACTGAAGGAATTGAATGTTTCTCGGTAACGAACGGCCCCCGTCAGGTTGAACCGCTCCACGAACTGGGGCACAGGCACGTGATGGTGGAGATCGACCTCCACCCCAAGACACTCGGGGTGAGCTCGATTGTAGAGAGCGAGTTCGGGGCTGTGCTCCGGAGCCTTGTATGAAACAGATCCTCATCACCGGCGATCGTTCCGGGAGCGGCAAGACCAGTATCACACTCGCGCTCGCGGCACTCCTCAACAAGGACTACTGCGTCCAGACATTCAAGGTCGGGATGGACTATATCGATCCCTCCTATCTTGCAGCAGTCTCCGGCCGCCCGTGCAGGAACCTCGACAGCTTTGCCCTGACAGAACCCCAGATTCACGACGTATTCAGCTACGGGTGTCGCGGCGCCGATATCGCCCTCGTCGAAGGAGTCCGGGGATTGTATGAAGGCGCCGAAGCACTTTCAGACCTGGGGAGCACGGCGGCAATCGCTAAGACGCTCGAGCTTCCGGTTATTCTTGTCGTCTCCGCGCAGAGCATCACCCGCAGCGCTGCTGCCATTGTCAGGGGGTTCCAGTCCTTTGACCCCGGTGTCAGGATAGTTGGGGTCATCCTGAATAATGTCAAGGGAGGCCTCCATTCCGCAAAAGCAATCACCGCAATCGAACACTACTGCGGGGTACCGGTCATCGGGGCCATCCCCCGCATGGAGGAGATGCAGCTCGCCATGCGTCACCTGGGACTGGTCCCGTACCGCGAGGGGTCCGGGCGGGGCGACTTCGATACCCGCATTGCGAAGATTACGGAGATGATTGGGCAGTATGTGGATCTCGACCGTCTCCTCGCCCTCATGGTTGAGCGGGAGCTTCCGGTCTCCCCCCGATCGCTTTTCGATCCTGCTCCACCCTGCGATGTAACGATTGGCGTTGCACTGGATGAGGCTTTCAACTTCTATTACGCCGACCTGTTCGATATCCTCACGACACTGGGGGCAGAAGTGGTCCCCTTCAGCCCGGTGCATGACCGTCTTCCTGCGGCGGACGGATATATCATTGGCGGAGGCTACCCCGAACTTTTTGTCCGCGAACTGGAGGCAAATACCCGGATGAGGGAGGCACTCGCGGAAGTATCGCGAAACGGGATGCCGATCTATGCAGAATGCGGCGGCCTGATGTACCTCACCGAGCGCATGATCCTGAATAAAGGGTGGCAGAAATCAGAAGCGGAACAAAGTTACTCGATGTGCGGTGTATTTCACGGGGTAACGCGGATGCCTTCCCGCCGCGTTGTCAGCTATGTCGAAGGCACCTGCAGCGACGCATCCCCCATGGGAGCGGCAATGTTCCGCGGGCATGAGTTCCATTATTCCGCGGTGGAACTCGATCCGGAGACCCGCTTTGCATACGAGCTCTCCCGGGGTGTCGGGATCCGTGAACATCTCGATGGTGCGGTAGTGGACGCGACTCTTGGCAGTTATACTCACCTCCACCCGGTTGCGAGTGCCGGGATGTTCCGCCATTTTGTCGGCGTATGCCGGGCGGGACAAAAGTAGGAAGCGGTCATTGTTCTCACTGGTGTGCGGTACCTGCGAGAGCGGATTTTTTTGGGCCGGTTTTGCTGTTGCTTTCAGCATTTTCCGCAAGGCTCCATGTCCCCACGAGGGATCAAATGAACCTTCGGCTCTAACCTCCGGTCCCGGTCAGATCTTCCCCTTCCTCCGGAGTTAATGGTAAACCCTTGTGGGTATGCACCATTGCCCCAGGAAATGTGGTGCACCACTTCCTGTTCCGGAGTTCAAAAGAAAAAACTACAATAACCCCCACACCCCATGAACTCGTATGATCATTTACCTTGATGGGAAATACCTTCCGGACGACCAGGCAAAAGTTTCTGTTTTCGATCATGGTTTTCTCTATGGCGATGGTGTCTTCGAGGGTATCAGGGCATACAACGGGAAGATCTTCCGCTTAAAAGAACATCTGGATCGTCTCTACGATTCAGCAAAGACCATCGACCTCCACCCCCCGCTCACCAAGGAAGAGATGGCAGAAATCTTCTGCGAAGTCCTGCGAAGGAACAACCTGACGGATGCCTATATCCGTCCCATTATCAGCCGCGGCGTCGGCGATCTTGGTCTCGACCCCCGCAAGTGCCCGAAACCTTCTGTCATCGTGATCGCGGTGAGCTGGGGAGCCATGTACGGCGATCTGTATGACAAGGGACTCCGGGGTATAACGGTATCGATACGCCGTAACCCGGCTGAGGCGCTCCCGCCCAATGTCAAGAGCCTGAACTATCTCAACAATATCCTTGCGAAGATCGAAGCGAATTACAAGGGCGGGGATGAGGCGATCTTCTTTGATACGAACGGGTACCTTTCGGAAGGCTCCGGAGATAACCTGTACGTTGTCAAGAACGGCGAGATCCTCACGCCCCCTACCCTCAACAACCTCCGCGGAATAACCCGGATGGTGCTCCTGGAACTTGCCCGCTCCCTCGGTATTACGGTGAAGGAACAGAACCTGGGGTATTTCGATCTCTACACTGCTGACGAGCTGATCTGTACCGGTACAGCGGCAGAAGTGGCACCGATCACCTGGGTTGACGGACGTGTCATTGGAAGCGGAAAACCCGGCCCGGTCACNCGGCAGCTNATGGCAGCATTCAAGACCGCAACCGAGAAAGAAGGCNATCCCATCAATAAAAAATAAGGTCCCACTACCTTTTTTTGCCATACGGCGACATCTCTCCCGTCGTCTTTGGGGGAATTCCTCATCATTCGTAACGAGGAAGAGGAACCTGCAGGCTGGGACCTCCGGATTTTTTACCGGTGGTGGATGAAGAACCCCTGCCCCTGATGCAAAGAATGCCGCCGCTCGTGCGATGGATAGAGTCAGTGTCTGGGGGACCAGCAGAGTGATCTCCTCTCAGCAATCCCCGGGGTATGCCCTTTGGGGGGGAGCCTTGCAACCGTTTCAGCGATTCGGTTGAAAAGGGTACGGTATCACCGCATCTCCTGATTTCGTGATCTGGCCGTCATCAACCCACTTTCGCCAGTTCTNCTCCCAAACAGGGGCGGGAGCGCAAGCAATTCATCGCCCTATCCAAAAACCCGGTCCGGACAATTCAGTTATCGCAACCGGGACGAAGCCCCGGGAGCATCACCCTTTTCCGGTCACCGGCAGAAGCACTTTTTTGTCTTCGCATTGCGGAACAGGCATTTTCCTGCTCTGGAGAAATTCTGGCAAACTAAAAAAAAA
>JGI20214J51088_10001942_pt1 | contig 13964 bp, 10 predicted proteins | sample WetSurMetagenome_FD_51088 | JGI IMG/M metagenome (IMG submission 51088) | reverse complement strand
TGGTGATATAACCTGCAGGAGCTGACGCTGTGACTCTATCATCCAGTGCAGATATATAGGCGGTTTGAGTACCTCCGCCGGAAAGACCATGAACTCCGATCCTTTTTTTGTCCACCTCCTTCCGGCTTTCCAGGTAATCTATGCCACGAATCCCATCCCAGAGAAAATACCTGGCAATGGATTTCCCCAAGAGGAAAACCTGCGTTGAGGGATAGGAATGCTCCTGGGTAGAACTACCAATTCCCGACCCGCCTTTTTCCTGATTAAAATATTGCAATCGTTCTCCTTGACCAATCGGATCAATCGCCAGGACAATAAATCCCTTTTTAACAAGATTAAGAAGGGGCAGCTGATAATATTCCAATCTGTAGACGCCTGTGCTATGTCCACTGCAGAATAGAATGGCGGGAGCCGGCTTTTTAATGTTTGCGGGAATAAAGAGTGATGCTGTGACATAAAATCCGGGCAGAGATTCATAGATGACGTTTTCCACCCTGAAACCATCTTTCTTAACAGTACTGGTGATTTTGGCATTCAAAGAAGATTTCTCCGGGAATGGCCCCAACACTTCCCACATGGTTTTTCGCAAATCTGCCTGTCGTAGCAACAACTCATCCAAAGTACTTATTTGTGCTATCTTAGATGCTCTTGATTCAAGCAATTCATTTGCTTCGCCCGTAAGGAAGTGATAAAACAAGTTTGGGGCATCGGTGTACTTAAGCCAGTTATTCCTTATCACATCAAGTTCATTCTGTCCACTTGCGATGCCATTCGTCAAGAATATTACTAATGCAAGAATCGGAATGAACCTGAAGAAACACATATGCTTATTACAAATGCCGGAAGTTAGCTTGATCATGATATAATATGTTGTTAATAATGAGATATTTAATTAAGTCTTGTTTTGCACAATTGCATTTTCATTTTTTCTTTAGCCATGGAACTGTCTCTAATTGACACCCCAACCTTCTTTCTTTTTACTTTTTATCGGATTAAGGGTTATAGAGTGGAGCCACATAAGATAAGTATCGCTTGATATCCTGGGTCTTATAATTACAGTATAGTCTCCGGGTTTTTTTAGCTCGATATATCCGACAGGAAACTTTTGATATTCAAACCAATCACCGGTACAGATGACTGATGTTTCAAAAGAAGAACGACCAATGCTAATTTCAAACGATTTACCTTCCCATTCCTTTTTGGCTCCATAAGTAATATTCACCTGGAATGTTCCGGGTTTATCTATATGCACAAACCAGCTCGCAGAATCTTCCGGTCCTGTCCATTTTGAAATATGGAATCCCCCTTTTCGGTTAAACCGCGTCATTGTCTTACCCTTTGTAATCACTTTAAGATAATTTAATTCGATTGATCCTGTATCATCCTGAAAAACAAGTGGAGGATCTGTCTTTGGGGATCCGTCGATCTCAAGCGCAAGAACAGTAATTGGATTATCTGTCGGTTTTGGTGGTAGAGACACACGAATCTGTTTTTCAGATTGAATAACAGTCAATTTTGCTGATCTGTCGGGGAGTAAATACGCAGAGTTAACAGAATTATGCAGTCCGGGTATGGTTAGGATACCATCATGCGGCCAGTCGCGGACAAACATATATAGCTTGTTAGCTTTGACCGTGCAGTACCCCCATGGTAATTCTCCGAACGGATTAGCAGTTGTTCCATAAATACTTTCAGAATTGCGCTCTACCCAGGATCCAACCTTTCCAAGTATTTCAACTGTGGCCTCAGGTATTTCTCCATTTCCTTTGGGGCCGATATTCAGCAGATAATTTCCTCCCCGACTGACAATTTCGACGAGTCGCTGAATCACTGTTTCCGGGCTCTTCCAGAGTGTGTCGAATTTACTGTATCCCCAAGTTTGATTTAGAGTCTGAGCACTTTCCCAGTACTCTTTAATGCCTCCCGGTGGCATCCCGTTATCACTCATACTCTGGTAATCACCAAGCAATTCCTGTCCGTAATTTCCAATACGGCTATTTATAAGAGTTGCAGGTTGAATTCCTTTCACCAGATCGACAAACTCTTTACCCTGTTCCGGAGTGTACATCCCCCGGTCGAACCAGATCAATCCAACAGGACCATAATTTGTAAGTAACTCGCGAAGCTGGGGTTTAGCTTTTTCTTCAATATATCTGGCAAATTTTTCGTGATTGTAGAAACCATCGTCCCAATCATTGTCATAATCCCAGTTATTTCCATAACCACCCGGATGATCCCAATCCTCACGATGAGAATAGTATACACAAAATTTAATTCCTTCTTCTGCGCAGGCCACTGACAATTCTTTCAGCGGGTCGCGTTTGAATTGTGTCCAGTCAACAATATTATATGATGTCACTTTTGACTTATACATTGCAAATCCGTCGTGATGCTTTGCTGTTATTACAATATATTTCATGCCGGCAGCTTTTGCCAGATGAACCCACTCATGTGCATCAAACCTGACAGGATTCATTTTATGTGCAAGCGCCCGGTAATTATGGACCGGTATTGATAGATCTTTCATTATCCATTCGGCCTCTTTTCCAACTTCCACATGTCTGCCATTCCATTCCCCGGCAAGCTGGGAATATGGTCCCCAGTGAATAAACATACCATACTTTGCGTCCCGAAACCATTCAGGATATTGTTCTCTGATTAAAAGCTCATCTGCTATTTTATTGCCAATACTCTTTTCGGGCTTTGTCTGACAGCTCTGAAAAGTGATGATGGTGATGCAAATAATTGTCAATCCAGCCGTAAATGCTTTTATTCTGAATAAAATTTTTCTGTTCATAGCTGATTTCCTTTATTCAGGTTTAATTATTAAATATCAACCATCCTAGGTCACCAGGATTGTCAGATTCAGTATCAATCTTTCTGTTGTCAGATTATCTGGCCGCCATAAAGCTTGCTCATATAGGCTTCATTTTATTATTAATTGAACAAAGCCGATTAATTGTTGACTACAAACTGGTGAATTCTGCAAACATTTCCATTACTTTCCGGATTCTTATTTATTGCCATCCTCAGGATCAGAGTGTGTTTCATATCAGGCAGTTCATCATCAAGCATTATGAGCCATGGCAGATGCAATTCTTTACTCCACTGAGTAAACTGATCGACAGCTTTGAAATCTGAACCATCAATACTATATTCCAGAATTCCAGCATCGGGTCCGGACGTAACAAACAATCCGATGGCCTTTCCTTTAAAGTTCAGTTTTAACCTGGCTCCGGGTTGTGAAGTCTCAAGTATCGGGACATTTACAAATCCTGATCGTGTTGACGCATTATCATTTGGTTTCCAGTTTTTTATAAATTTCCAGCCATGTCCTGGTTTTGCATTCTTTAGTGGTTCAAAATGACCATTGATATACGAAAATGGGTCCAATGTCTTGTCCGGTAATTTTTTAGGAGAAGGTTCGCTGACAATGGGATCATTCCAGGATGTTTCGAAAAAATGTTTAATTGTTCTGAAATATAAAGTCTGACCGAATTGAGAAGGGTGTAGATCCTTGAAGTCATCTCTCCATGAGAATTCGCCATTAAGTATCCGGTCATTTACCTCTTTTGCAAGGTTGATCGATGGTATATTATAATATTCAGCGACTTTTTCATGCTGCGTTATCACTTCAGGCGTTTTGTCGTTATTGTAATCGGCCATCTTATTCTGATCGGCAAAATGCAACATAACAATATCCATGTAGGGGTTTGACATCAGAGCCTGATGTATGATCCCCTCCATTCCCCTGAGTTGCTTTTCAGGTGTTATTCCATTTGTGGCATCATTTACAGCAGCCTCTTCGAAGAGCAAATCAATTGTATCTTTGGATAAAACATCACGAAATAATCTCATGGCTCCCGGCGTGGATCCTGTTGATGGGACACCTGCATTAATAAACTCAAATTTAACAGAGGGGAAACGTTTTTGAAGGTAATCACAAACCAAATCCCGCCAGCCCGGGTTCCAGGTAATCGATCCACCAAGGAAGGCTACCCTGCCTTTATTTTCCTTTTTGAATTTCATCCTGCAGTTTTCAATATTCCCACGATAGTTAATTGCCATTTTAGATTCAACAGGTAAAGGTCCATCTAATAATGCTGGTGAAGTATGAGATAATATAAAACGGACAATCGGTGCAGGATCTTTCAGACTATGTGGATGATGACCAATACCCTCTTTTACAATGATTTTTATATCGCCGCCAGCTTCCTTATAAGTTTTCTCAAGTACGTATGTGTTCTCCTCGATTGGAACTACATCATCTGTCGCACCGCAGACATGTAAAACAGGAATACCCGCTTCTGCAAGTTTACGGGCATTATAGACTGGCATTCCCTTAAAATCGTTTATCGTTTCTTCTGTAAGGTCATATGCTGCAAGGTGTTCCTTCCAGTCTGACACCGAGCCGATCCCTTTTCCTTTGCCACCTGGCCAGCTTTTCAGATCACATACAGGAGCATCGGCATAAATGCAAGCCACTTTTCCGACATTCTCAGCTCCCCAATTATAAACAAAAAGACCACCTCTGCTAAATCCTTCCAGGACAGTTTTTGAGTTAAGCTGATACTCTTTGAGCAGAAAATCGTAAAAATGGTTCCATAACATTACAGCAACTGGATTACCACAGTATTCCGAAGCATCGATATAGACCAGATGAAATCCTTTTTTGAGCAGGGCGAGCTCTGTCTGAGGTTCATGTCCCCAGAAACGGGCTCTCCATATCCAATGTCGCTGTTCTTCTGCTTTATCAGGAAAAACAATTTTAGCATCATGGCCTTCGAACTTAAAATCAATACATTTAAATCCATAATAATCTGTTTCCTGTGCACTACTCTGATTGGCTGATAAAATGAAAAATACAACCAGAACAATAGTTTTAACTAATTTGTTGACAGTTTCCGACATATATTAGATATTTCTTCTTTTTAAACTATAGGTTGTCCGTTCCTAATATTGAAAACTATAATCTGATTCTTATTTTACTTCTTATTGTTGCATTTTATTAAAACTCCTTCTCTTCATTTTCTGAAAGCATTTATTTTGAAAACAGTAGTTCAATAATTTTTATCAATTATTTGAAATTTTTACATAGATGAGCTGAAAAAAAATATTAGATATTACTTTTTAATATAGAGACCCTATATTTTAAAGATACTCTTGTACACATATAGACCAAAGATATATTTTTATAGAATATTCGAATAAAAATATTTTTGGTTATTTATGTTTTAAAATTTTGAATGAATGCCGGAGAGGTTTTCCCGGCTATTTAAACGGTTATTAATTCATATTCTCTTTTTCCCAGACCAATCTTTTCTCCATGTTCCAGTCCTGCCTGCCAGAATGTGTCGGGATGTGCCAGACTGAATTTATCATGACCCTTCAGGTCACCTTGGTTATGATCTCCATAAATCTTGCTTCCCGGCAGTCCTGGAGCTGCTGTAACCATATCAGCACATGCCTGATCCAGTGCAACAGGATCGAATGATGCTGCCATACCAATGTCAGGCACAAGAGGATAATCATTAAATCCCCAACAGTCACAATCCGGGGAGACATTCATAATAAAATTAATATGAAAAGCAGGTTTATCTTTAACAACGGCAAACGAATACTCAGCGATCCTTTTGCAGACGGTTTCAGAAGATTGTTGCCAGATAACTCTGGCAGAATCATACTGGCAAACAGCTACGCACTGTCCGCAACCGACACAATTGACATAATCAATATGTGCTATTTTATCTTTTCCTACTTTAATAGCGTCATGGGCACAGTATTTTTCACAGATTCTGCAACCGGTGCAGTTCTCTTCATATATCTCGGGAGAAGAGCCGGAATGGAGAAAAAGCTTTCCTGGTACCGATGCACAACCCATTCCAAGGTTTTTCAGTGCCCCTCCAAACCCCGTCATCTCATGTCCTTTGAAATGATTCATTGATATAATTATATCAGAACTGGCAATTGCACTTCCAATTTTGGCAGTTGTGCAGTATTCCATATCCAGGGCAACCTCACTATAATCGTTACCCCTTACTCCGTCAGCTATTATTACCTGACAATCTGTTGCCATAGGGTTGTAACCGTTCTCAAAAGCTACTTCGAGATGATATGGTGCATTAGACCTCCTTCCGTAATAAAGTGTATTACAATCGGTAAGGAAGGGAATAGCCTCCTTTGCTTTCAACATTTTTACAATCCGTGCAGCATAATTAGGCCTGAGGTATGCGAGGTTTCCGGGTTCCCCGAAATGGATTTTAATAGCTACTATTTTTCTTTTAAAATCGATGCTATCGATTCCTGCCTTAACAACAAGTGTTTCCAGCTTTTTCAGAAGGTTTTGCGATGGTTTAGCCCTGAGATTTGTAAAATAGACTTTTGAGGAAGACATATAAGATGGTTTTCTATACTGATAAAATTTTAGCCAGGTCCACCAGGCTGTGGTTAACATCTTTATGAAGTTTAACAGCCCTTCGGAAAGGAACCAGAGTGATATCCCCATTCATGATTCCTACCATTACACTTTTCTGATCATCAATAAGTGCTTCAACTGCAGCATGTCCAAGTCGGCTTGCATTAACCCTGTCGATTGCCGATGGAGACCCGCCACGCTGCAGATGTCCCAATACTGAAACTCTAACATCATAATCCTTAAAGCCATCTTTTACCTTTTCGGCTATTGCAAAAGCCCCACCTTCTTCATGGCCTTCTGCAACAATAATAATATTACTTGATTTCTTACGTGAATTGCCGGCCTCAATCATCGCTTTGATATTTTGTTCTGCTCCTTTGATCTCGGGAATGATAATTGCTTCAGCACCAGATGCAATTCCGCTATAAAGGGCAATAAAACCTGCTTCTGCACCCATCACCTCAACAAAAAACATCCTGTTATGAGCACTGGCTGTATCTCTGATCTTATCAACAGCCTCTACAACTGTATTCAGAGCAGTGTCATACCCGATTGTGTAATCAGTACCGAAAATATCATTATCTATTGTTCCCGGAATCCCAACAAACGGGATATCAAATTCTTCGTTAAATAATCGTGCCCCTGTAAATGAACCGTCACCACCAATTACCACAACACCGTCAATCTGTGCTTCCTTCAGGTTATTAAATGCTTTGAGCCTTCCTTCCGTTGTCCTGAATTCCTCACACCTGGCAGTCTTTAATATTGTTCCTCCACGCTGGATAATATCACTTACACTTTGCGACATAAGCGGTCTGAAGTTTGCATCAATCATCCCCTGATAACCCTGGCAAATACCAATTACTTCCAGACCGTTATAAACGGCAGTTCGTACCACTGCCCGTATAGCAGCATTCATTCCGGGGGCATCTCCGCCTGATGTCAGCACCCCGATTCTCTTAATTTTTCCCATAAATTCTAATTCTAAATTAAGCCCACAAAGGTAATATAATTATTTTGTCCGGACAAATGATGGAACTTTGCAACAATCAGATATTTGAAATGATATCCCTGATTTTTTCTATGAGCCATTTGGGGGTTGAGGTGGCTCCGCAAATCCCTACTGATTTCTTACCTTTGAACCACGATTCTACAAGTTCTTCGGGAGATGAGACAAAATATGTATCATGATTGATGTTTTTGCAGACAGAATAAAGCATTTTACCGTTTGAGCTTTCCCTTCCGCTTACAAATATTATTATATCATGTTTTTTAGCAAACGCTTTTAGATGAGGCTCTCTGTTTGAGACCTGACCACAGATGGTTCTGTGAACAAACAAATTCGTATCAGGATCAGAAATACCGTTTTCCAACATTTTTGAACGCAGAATATTTGTCAGATTATGGTATTCATTCACACTCATGGTTGTCTGGGAAAAAAGATAAACTGGTCTGGTCACGTCAATTTTCCGGAAATCTTCAGGCCCTGTAACAAGTATGCCTTCATTATTTATCTGCCCAAGTAATCCAACCACCTCCGCATGCAGTGATTTTCCAAATATAACAACCTGTCCTTTGCCTTCTTTTGTCCTGAGCCAGGTTTCCCTGATTTTTGATTGCAGCCTTTTTACGATAGGGCAGGTAGCCTCAATTATTGATATATTGTTTTTTTCGGCAATGTAATATGTTTCAGGAGGTTCACCATGAGCTCTTATAAGCACTTTGCAATTCTTAAGTTTTCTGAACTCATCATGATCAATAGAGAGAAGTCCAAGAGTTGAAAGACGCTCTACCTCCTTGTCATTATGTACAATAGGTCCAAGTGAAAAAACTTTCTCACCTCTTAACAGAGCTTTCTCTGCTATTTCAACAGCATTCTGTACTCCAAAACAGAAACCCGACTGTTTATCTATTTCAACTAACATTTCTTTTTTTTTCAATGATCTGTTTTACCCATGACATCTGTTCCTCTACAGTCATCCTGCTGTTATCAAGAATTATTGCATCATCAGCTCTCCTTAACGGACTTATATCCCTGTTTTCATCAGCAATGTCGCGTGCAACTATTGTTCTTTTAATCTCCTCAAAATCAATGGATATGCCTCTTGCTCTAAGCTCGTCATACCTTCTTTTGGCCCTGATATCAACAGATGCTGTCATGAAAATTTTAATATCAGCATCAGGGAATACAACTGTTCCAATATCTCTTCCATCCATTACAATACCCTTTGAAACTCCAATTTGTCTTTGTAACTCAACCATCCGGGAACGGACTTCAGGTATCATGCTTATTCTGCTTACATAGGATGTTACTTCAATACTTCTTATCTCAGTTTCAACATTCTCTGAATTCAGGAATGTTTCATAGCCGTTAATATCAGGATTATAAATAAAAACAATATAAATATCAGTGAGTTCCGATAAAACAGAAGCGGTATTCAATCCATCCTTCCCAATAAAATTCCTTCTCATGCAATAGAGAGTTACCGCCCGATACATCGCTCCGCTGTCAATAAATATATATTTCAATTCGTTTGCGATAGCTCTTGCAAAAGTGCTTTTTCCGCAAGAGGAATAGCCGTCAATTGCTATGATAAGTCTTTTTTCCATAAATTTTTTTTAATACCAAAACGCCTTTTATTTCTGTCTTTTTCGCCCACTTCCACCTGGTTTTTACCCACTGGAGCGTGTCTAAAAGGTCAATTCTCTGTATTACGTCCCTAAATACCCCCTTGAATTCTACTCCCTAAATCCCCCATTTGGGGGACTTTTAAAATTTATTGATATAGTTTTAAGCCCCCCATTTGGGGTGATAGGGGGTTGAAACGAGGGGGTAATATATCCGATGCAAAGTTTACAAATAAACTACTATTTGCCAACTAAAGTTTAATTCCTGTACTTTTTATAAATATTATCAGGTCTGATGATCAGAGATACATTTGTGGATGAACCTGCAAGATGATAAGTTGCCCTGCCAAACTCAATATCGAGCCAGGAAGTGTTTATCCCAAAACCCCAGGAAAATCCAACGGTTGATACTTTAGAATCAACCTGTAACTCTCTTCTTCTCTGATAATTGTATCCGCCACAGAAATAGAAGTTTTTATGAGGAATAAGTTCAGCCCCCAGAACAAAATGCCTCATGAAGTTCTCAATAAATTCTGACGATACCTGGTCGGTACTTTCTGTTGACGCAGTGTTATTGTANAGATGTGTAAGATCAAATTTTTCCAGATGTTTCATGGTTAAAGAGAAACGGAAAGGTGCATNCGGCAGCCTCTGTGATATTCCGGCCTGTATCTCAAAAGGTAAATTCTGACGGGCTTCTCCTGCATATGTAGNAACCTGGNAGCCGGCATTTTTTATTANCAGCCCTGCTGAGAAAAGNTTACTCCTGTTGTGCCAGGATGCTCCGATATCAAACGCAAATCCAAAGGATGTATATTTTTCAAGATGTGACAATACAGGTTTAAAGTTTACTCCCACTGTGAAAAGAGAATCAATTTCACGTGAATAGATGAATGAAAAAGCATACTCAGCAGCATTGAAGTTACCTGTTATTATCCCCGAAGCATCAGTTTCAGTGAAGGAACCATAATTAAGATAGGTGAGGCCTGCTGCAAAATTACCTGTACCCTGGTATGATCTGGAATACATTGCCAGTCCATAATTAATTCCTGCAAAATAGTTCACATAATTTAATGCGATACTTTTATTCATGTCAGAGTTAAGAAGAGCCGGATTGTGATATGCAAGATTCAGATTATTCCCCTGCAAAGAGACATTCGACCCACCAAGGGAAGAAACTAATCCGGAATGAGTCAGGTTTAAAAACTCATAGACATTATCACCTCCTGTTTGTGAAAATGAAGGTGAAATAATTATACTGAATATAAGAAAATATAGGATCTTTTTTACCATAACTGCAATCTACAGTAAATATAGTAAGATTTAATTAAATGGTTAAGTCTTGTAAAATAGTATTAATGAACAGAATATAAGAAACTGATGAAGATCACGCAGTTTTTCCTGTAAGTACAAGTGCTTCATCAATATTCTTATGCCTGCTATTCATCTGTGACATAAACAGGCCGGAAATTACTATTATCATCCCAATGATGTTCTGAACGGTTAGTTTCTCTCCAAGTAAAAGAAATGAAAAAAGAGCTGTGAAAACCGGAATGCAGTTTGTAAAAACATTCGCTTTGGTAATACCAATATTACTGACTGAGTATGCATATAAAATGAAAGCACCACATGATGCAAAAACCGCAAGTTCAATTATGGGTTTAAACATGTTAAAGGTGATGGGAGTAATTATAAATTGACTGAAGTCCAAAACAAGAAATAAAGGGAGAAAAAGCGTTGCCCCGATAATGTTCTGGACATTTACAATGTATACAGGTCTGTAACGTTCTACTAAACGGCTCAGAGTAAGATTATAACCGACAGCAGATAAAACAGCTAATAGAATAAGACCTAAACCTTTGATATTGTACGAAAAGGTTCCATACTTATTAAGTATAAAAACCAGTACTCCCAAAAATGATAAGATAATACCGGCATAATTTATCATTGACAATCTCTCTTTGAAAATCAACCATGCTCCCATAGTTGCAAAAACAGGTATGGTCGAAATTAAAACCGAACAGACAGTTGCAGAAACATAGGTCAGTCCGAAACTTTCACCAAGAAAATAAAAGAATGGCTCAAACATCGCAAGGGTCAGAAACAACTTCAAATCTCCCTTCTTTATCTTCATAAAACTCTTTGTTATTATAAGATAGGTTGTTAGGAATATAACTGAAAAAATGAGTCTTATAAATACAATTGTGATTGGAGGGAAGGATTTGTTGGCTTCCTTGAACCAGATGAATGAAAAAGCCCAGAAGATCATTGAGAAAACCAGTGCACCATATATTTTAACTTTGCTATTCAATGCTTTAACTTTTTAGGTTATCAGTATTTTTGGAGTGGCGAATTTAATTTTAATATTTCTAATTCAGGTACAGTTGCAAAAAAAACTTAATTGGTTTCAATCTTATATTCCTGAATAGTTCGACCATCATTTTGTTTTAAAAGGCATGATATTAATAAAGAGCAGCTAACCAGTCAGATAAAATAGAAAATGATTTCGAATACGTAAAATGGAAGATATTTTACAGATTTGATTGTGAAGCATAAATTATTATATTTGCCGCCTTGAAGGAAATAAAGGTTCTATTTATTAGTTTAGGATCAGTTACAATACTTAGGTGAACATTTTGTAACATATGGAATTTGAAATAAATGGAAATAAATGGAAATAAATGGAAATAAATAGATAGAATTCTCAATTTCTATGAATTTCAATATATTTCAATATATTTCCATGTATTTCAATGTATTACATTATGAATAAATTGTCAGTTAAAAAAGTTTTACGAACTATATAAGTTAAATAACTAATACCAAAGTCTAAATGAAAATTCTGGTTTGTATCAGTAATGTTCCGGACACAACGACAAAAATTAAATTTGCCGAAGGAAACAGATCCATTGACACTACAGGTATTCAGTGGGTCATTAACCCATGGGACGAATTGTCACTCACCCGTGCTCTTGAACTTAAGGATGATGTGGGAAGTGGAATAAAATCTGTCACAGTTGTACATGTAGGACCTGCCACTTCTGAACCTACAATCCGCAAAGCCCTGGCAATCGGAGCTGATGATGCTATCAGGATAAATGCCGAATCATCTGATGCCTGGTTCGTCGCTGCGCAGATTGCTGAAGTTGTTAAAAAAGAAAAGTTCGATATTATTATGTGCGGTATTGAATCGAGCGATTACAACGGATCTGCAGTTGGCGGTATGATTGCTGAATTTCTGGAAATTCCTTCTGTTTCAGCTGTTTCAGGCATAAAATTTGAAAATGGCCAGCCTGTTATGACCCGCGAAATAGATGGAGGAAAAGAAGTTGTTACGGTATCTGTCCCGTTTGTGGCTATTGTTCAGAAAGGAATAGCCAAAGAGCCCCGGATAGCTGCAATGCGGGGAATAATGATGGCCAGGTCAAAACCTGTCAAACTGATTGAACCATATTCAGTTGAACCATTAACACAGATAGTTGTATTTGAAAAACCGGCACCCCGTGCAGCATGCAAATATATTGATGCTGAAAATCCTGCCGGGCTTATTGATCTGTTACAGAACGAAGCTAAAGTTATTTGATTAATAATTAACAAACAGTAAATCAAAACGATATGTCAGTATTAGTTTATACAGAGAATTGGGACGGAAAATTCAAAAAACTCTCCTTTGAACTAGTCTCCTATGCAACCGGAGTTGCTAAAATGCTTAGTACTTCTGTAACAGCTGTGTCAATCGGGAAAGTGGATGCAGCTGAATTAGGAAAGCTGGGAAATTATGGCGCTGAGAAGATAATAAGTGTTAATAATGACCATCTTAATTCACTTGACAGTCAGGCTTATACAAGTGTTATTTCAGAAATCTCAAAGCAGGAAAATGCAACTGTTATCATAATCTCAAATAATAATACTGGTAAATCTATTGCTCCCCGATTATCAGTACGTCTTAAAGCCGGAGTCGGATCAGGAGTAAGCCGGCTTCCTTTAGATCTGAATCCTTTCACAGTCTATAAAAGAACCTATTCAGGAAATGCATTTGCACACCTGGTTATAAAATCTGATATTAAAATTCTTACGCTTGCACAAAACTCTTTCGACCTGGTTGAAACATCCAATAATGTCACAATAGAGAATCTGAATGTATCAGTTGATGGGTCACTGGTTAAAACAGTCGTCAGGGATGTACAGAAACAAACAGGTAAAATAGTTTTAACTGATGCTGATATTGTCGTTTCAGGCGGAAGAGGGATGAAGTCACCTGATAACTGGTCCTCACTTGTTGACCTGGCTACACTTCTGGGAGCAGCCACTGCCTGTTCACGTCCCGTCTCTGATGAAGGCTGGCGGCCTCATGAAGAACATACAGGACAAACAGGGAAGATCATTGCTCCGAACCTTTATATCGCTGTGGGTATTTCAGGTGCAACCCAGCACCTTGCAGGTATCAGTTCATCAAAATATATTGTTGCTATAAATACTGATAAGGATGCACCGATCTTTGAAGCAGCACAGTATGGTATTGTTGGAGATGCAATGAAAGTTCTTCCAAAGTTGGTAGCTGCTGTAAAAGAAATGAAGAAATAATTAACCGCAAAGTACTCAAAGAAGGCGCAAAGAGCACAAAGAAAATCTTCACTATAAATCTTTGCACCCTTTGCTGATGCTTGGCGTTCTTTGCGGTTAAAAAGGATCATATATCTGTGATTTCTATTTATTAATTGAAACAGAATATAATGACTAAACAGATAATATTTTCAATAACACTTCTGGTAACTATCGGAGCCTTCGCCTATACCGTAAACAGGATTGTCAGCTTTTTCAGATTTACCAGGCCTGCCTTCCCTGTTAAAGAGTTCGGAAAGAGATTAAACATTATGCTTACCGTTGCTTTCGGGCAGACTAAAATATTCCGTAAACCGGT
>JGI20214J51088_10001941_pt1 | contig 13968 bp, 11 predicted proteins | sample WetSurMetagenome_FD_51088 | JGI IMG/M metagenome (IMG submission 51088) | reverse complement strand
GAGGAAGAAAAACTCCTTACTTCTGTGAAAGCACCGATCGTGTTACTGCAATTAAAAGACAAAAAAAAAGTTTCCGCTGGTGTGGCGCCGAATCTCAACTACTTAGGTGTGATGTTACCCTACACGCCTCTTCACCATTTGCTGATGCGCGAGTTTTCTTTGCCTTTGGTGATGACGAGCGGTAATCTCAGCGAGGAACCGATCGCCAAGGATAATGATGAAGCCTTAAAAAGACTCTCGGGAATTGCTGATTGTTTTCTTCTTCATAATCGGGACATCCATGTCCAGTTTGATGATAGCGTCATCATGATTGAAAATGAAAAACCTCAGGTTCTAAGGCGCGCCCGAAGCTATGCTCCAGATCCGATTAAACTGCCCTTTAAGGCTAAAGACGTGTTGGCATGCGGTCCTGAACAAAAAAACACTTTCTGCATTACCAAAGACGAATACGCTTTTATCAGCCAGCATATCGGAGATCTCGATAGTCTTGATACGTTAATTCATTTTGAGAAAGTACTCGATCATTATAAAAAGCTTTTTCGGTTAAACCCGCGTATCATCGCGTGTGATAAACACCCGGACTATCTTTCCACGCAATACGCTCACGAGCTTAAGGCTATGAATAATGATCTTACGTTAATTCCGGTCCAGCATCATCATGCTCACATTGTAAGCTGTATGATTGATAACAAAGTTGATTCACCGGTCTTAGGCGTGGCGTTTGACGGGACAGGGTATGGTGAGGATGGTTCTATCTGGGGCGGAGAATTTCTTTGGGTTAATCAAAAAAACTACAGACGCCTCGGCCATCTCGAATATATCCCTATGCCCGGGGGAGAAACCGCGATCAAAAAACCGTACCGGATGGCCATAAGCTATCTTCTTAACCTTTTCGGCGCGAACAATTTGCCGGGACAGGCTGTTTTTTTTGAGGAAGTCAAAGAAACGGAATTCGAACTCATCAAAAATCAGCTTGAGAAGAGGATCAATACTCCTTTGACTTCAAGCTGTGGCCGTTTGTTTGATGGCGTCTCAGCGTTATTAGGAATTAGGAATGTGGTTGAGTACGAAGGGCAAGCCGCGATTGAACTGGAAATGGTTGCCGCTCAAGGCAACGTAGTGGAAAAGAAATATTGTTGCGACATCACTGAAAAAAATGGTGTAAGAGTAGTAAGCCTGAAGAATATTTTTGCCGGGATTTTTGATGACCTTGGACACGGAGTATCCCGGGCTGAGATTGCTTCCACGTTTCACCACTCTATCGCGCACATGATTGCTCAGATGTGTCAAATGCTTGCAAAGGATACCGGTATCACGTGGGTAGCGCTCAGTGGGGGAGTATTTCAGAATAGACTGCTTTTAAAGCTATCCCGTNATTATCTGGAGAAAGCGGGAATGCGTGTTATGACCCATAAAGAAGTTCCCTGTAATGACGGGGGGATTTCCCTCGGGCAGGCGGTGATTGCCAATTTTAATACTGAGGGCGATTAAAATAAATTCTTTGGTTTCTTAAGTTTCTTGGGTATAAAGAGAGAAGGCGAATAAAAGAGATACGCAAAAGAAGTCATTTTTTAATTGATTAACGAGGAATATGGTCATGTGTCTTGCGGTACCCTTTCAGGTTAAGTCAATCGAGGGAGACTATGCTCACGTGGAACTAAGCGGGGTCTCTCGTAAAGTAAGCATTATGCTCACCCCAGAGGTTACGGTTGGGGATTACATCCTTGTTCACACGGGGTACGCCATAGCTAAAATTGATGAAGCTGAAGCTCAAGAAACCCTGAAACTTTTTGATGAATGTTTGAAAGTGGTTGAAACAGAATGAAATTCCTTGATGAATATCGTGACCCCGAGTTAGCCAAACGTTTAGTTGAAAGAATTCACAGTCACTCTTTTCACGGTTTGAGGCTCATGGAGTTCTGCGGCGGTCATACCGTAGCGATCATGAAGTACGGTCTACGCCAGCTTCTTTTTCCTCAGGTGGAATTGCTTTCGGGTCCAGGTTGTCCGGTCTGTGTTACGGCTAATGCAGACATTGATAAAGCAATCGCTTTGGCCAAAAAACCAGAAATAATTCTGACCACCTTTGGCGATATGCTCAAAGTGCCGGGCAGTTATTCCAGCCTTCAAAAAGTGAGGGCTGACGGTGGTGACGTGCGGATCGTTTACTCAGCGCAGGATGCTTTAGCGATCGCTCAGGGAAATCCCGACAAAAAAATTGTCTTTTTGGGTATCGGGTTTGAGACTACTGCTCCTACTATTGCTGCCTCAATCCTTGAGGCTAAAAACCGGAAGATCAAAAACTATTATGTCCTGTCCTTACATAAACTCTGCCCTCCGGTGATCAAAGCACTGCTTGATTCAGGAGAGATTAAGCTCGACGGGATCATCCTGCCTGGACACGTAAGCGCTATCATCGGCTCCTATCCTTATGAATTTATCCCGCGCGATTATGGTATTGGTGGCGTTGTTGCCGGATTTGAACCTTTGGACATTCTGCTGACAGTGGAAATGCTTATCGCCCAGATCGAAAACAGAAAACCCACGATCGAGATCGCTTACCGAAGAGGAGTTAAACCAGAAGGAAATAAAAAAGCACGGGAAATAATGGAAACGGTATTTGAGATTACCGAGGCTAACTGGCGGGGGCTTGGCCGGGTGCTGGCAAGCGGCCTTACGCTCAAGAGGGAATATCAAGACTTTAATGCTGAAGCTTCTTTTGTTCTGGAAGCAATTCCAGCAAAAGAACCCGACGGATGCGTGTGCGGCGAAATTCTACGGGGCATTAAAACGCCGCTCAATTGTAAGCTTTTTGGTTCGTATTGTACTCCTGAACAGCCAGTCGGACCCTGCATGGTCTCGTCCGAAGGTTCGTGCGCGGCCTATTATCTTTATGGTGGTGAAAACAATGGACGATAAAATTCTTCTTGCTCACGGCAGCGGTGGAAAACTGACCCACGATTTAATAAAAAATTTATTACTGAAAGAATTAGGAAACCCTTGTCTGAACCTTTTAGATGATGCAGCCACCTTTACGCTGAATGGCCGTATTGCCTTTACCACGGATAGCTATGTGGTGAGTCCTCTTTTTTTCCCCGGAGGGGACATTGGGAAACTGGCTGTCTGTGGAACGGTCAATGACCTCTCTATGGTGGGGGCAATCCCGAAGTATGTGAGCCTTTCGCTGATCATTGAGGAAGGTTTTTTATTCCCTGATTTAAAAAAAATAATTTCCTCCATTCACACTACCGCGCAAGAAGCAGGAGTGAAAGTAGTTACCGGCGATACAAAAGTAGTAAATCGCGGGTCAGCCGATAAGCTTTTTATCAATACCGCGGGTATCGGGATTATTCCCGACGGGGTGGAAATCTCCGGTTCACATGCCAAGACTGGTGATAAAATAATCCTGAGCGGCCCCATTGGGGATCATGGGATCGCAATTCTTTGCCAACGGGAGGGACTTAAGTTTGAAACTTCCCTCGAAAGTGATTGTGCCCCCTTAAATAAATTAGTTGCGGATATGTTAGAAGCCTCGAACAAAATTCATGCTCTTCGTGACCCTACGCGGGGAGGGTTGGCAAGCACGCTCAATGAGTTTGCCGAGAGTTCCAAAGTGGGAATAACAATTGAAGAAGATAAGATACCGGTCAGGGATACCGTTCGGGCAGCTTGTGAACTTTTAGGATTTGACCCGCTTTACGTAGCCAATGAAGGAAAATTGGTGGCAGTGGTTGATTCTCACGCTGCGGAAAAAGTTTTGTCTAAGATGCAAAAAAATGAACAGGGAACTCAAGCAGCAATAATTGGTGAGGTTGTGGCCGACCACCCTGGAAAAGTGGTCATAAAAACCCAGTTTGGTTCTTCGCGGATTATAAGTATGCTTGCTGGAGAGTTGTTACCCCGAATTTGCTAACATTATAATTGTATAAATTTTTAATGTGAAAACCAGAAAAAAATTTTTCGTTCATAGTGTCGAGTTTTTTTACAGATTGTCAAATTATTGGTTATTAAAGTAGTTGTATAATCCTTCGCTCGTTGAGTTTTTTTATAAAAAGAAAATATTTTGCATGGTATTGTAATAAAAAAATATTGATTTTTTCTTTATTTTTTTGTATTATTTCACCCATCAAAATTTACATTAATTAAAAAATTAATTACCTCCTTAAATTTTTCATTTTAAAATTCATAGGTAATCGAATAAATTTTGATCGTGGGCACAATTTATGCTTGGTTTTTAACCAATTGTGGCTGCGAAGGATAAATTTTTGACAAAAAATTTTGTAATAGTTCTTTGCAGTAGAAGAAAAACGATTTCGAAGAAAAGCGGAAACTAAATATAAAATTTGAAACTTTAAATCAGCCTGATAATTACTCTTTAAATTTTTTACAATAGTCTCACCCTGATAGATATCTGGTGAGGAATTTGAAAAATAATAAAATAAGTTTATAGATGAATTTTAATAAAAGAAAAAGGTGAGCTTAGTAGGAGGCAGATTATGGAATTACAGAAAATTGATAAGCATGATCTAGGTCTCTTTGTCCAGAACCTTATCAATAATTTTCAGGTGGAAGGGGTTAAGAGAAAAGGGCAGAATGTTTATGGTAAGTCATTTTTTTATGGTTCCATTAATGCTCCTGATGAGTTGTGCTTGGATTTCGACTGTACGACCATGCCCCCGAAAAAGTATTTTTTCCCTCCCAAGGAAGAACTTCTTAAATTTACCATCGGCCCTAAGTCGGAAGTTGCTGAAGTGATCGAGAGCAAGCCCTTTATTATCTTTGGCGTGCATCCTTATGATCTTAAAGCCGTAGGCCAAATGGATAAAATCTTTAGCGAAGGAAATCCTGATCCAAACTATCTGAGGCGAAGAGAAGGAATTTTACTCATAGGGGTTGATCCGACAAGGGTTTCCCCGCGTTCTTTTTGGAGTTCCATGGAAGCGGCTTCAGTGTCCTCAGGTTTCGACTTGATGCTCACGGATATCGGAGAGAGCTATTTGGTAGAGATAGGAACTGATAAGGGGAGCAATCTTCTAAAAAAATACGCAAAGGCTCGACCAGCCACCAAAGAAGAAGAACGAAAGCGAATTGAAATCCGATCTAAGATCCTGGATGTCTGCGAAAAAAGGGCTCTGACCTTTCCTATGCGAGAGCTGCCTTCTTTGCTCCATAATTCCCTCGGCAATTCCCTTTGGGATGAAAAAGCGAGTAAATGTCTAAGTTGCGGGACCTGTAATATGGTCTGTCCGACGTGCTACTGTTTCGATGTATGGGATGATGTAGAGCTGGATCTTACCCATGGACAGCGTCTTCGTCGCTGGGATGGATGTTTATTTTCTGATTTCGCCAAAGTTGCCACCGGAGAGAATTTCCGTGAGAGCCGAACCGCAAGATACCGACATCGTTTTTACCGCAAAGGACAATATCTGTTTTCTAAATTAAATGATGCGGCGTGTGTGGGGTGTGGCCGATGTGCTGCATATTGTCTCCCCGACATCGCTGACCCGGTGGATGTCTTTAATAGATTAAAGGAAGATGTAAAATAAGGAGGGAATCCATGATGAATCAACCTACGTTAGACGGTTCTCCTTATCTACCCAAGTGGGCGGAGATCTCCCGAATCGAGAAACTTACTGAAAGTGAAAAACTTTTTCAATTACGCCTCTCGAACGGGAAGCCGTTGGGCCACCAGCCTGGACAGTTTGTAGAGGTATCTGTTATGGGGATCGGTGAAGCTCCCATATCAATTTCCTCTCCCCCGATAAATGATAACTCTTTTGAGCTGGCGGTTCGAAAGGTAGGGAATCTTACCAATGCGATGCACCGCCTCGGGGTTGGAGATAAACTCGGGATCCGGGGCCCCTTCGGCACCAATTTCCCGACCGAGGAAGCTAAAGGAAAAGATGTATTATTCGTTGCTGGTGGAATCGGGTTAGTTCCGTTACGTTCCTTTATTAAATTTGTGTTAGAACACAGAAAGGATTATGGAGAGGTTACTATCTTATTTGGTGCCCGGAATCCCTCGGAACAGCTTTTTCTCACCGAACTTGCGGAATGGAGAGGGAGAAAGGATATCCGGTACCTGGAGACAGTGGATCGAGCCGATGCAACTTGGAAAGGCAACGTTGGCGTGATCACCACGCTTTTTTCCAAGGTTCACGTTGATCCTTCTAAAACCATCTGTGTTGTGGTTGGTCCTCCGGTAATGTATCGGTTTGTTATAATGGAGGCAAAAGCAAAGGGCATACCCGATACACAAATCTTCCTTTCCCTCGAAAGAAGAATGAAGTGCGGATTAGGAAAGTGCGGCCATTGCCAGATCAATAAGATTTATGTCTGCCAGGATGGCCCGGTGTTAAGGTATTCGGATATCTTTGACTTAGAGGAGGCGCTGTGATGGATAAACCAAGAGTAGCTTTTTTTGACTTTGCAAGCTGCGAAGGAGATCAGCTCCAGATCGTAAACTTAGAAGAAGATCTCTTGAAGGTGGTTGGGGCGGTTGATATTGTGAGTTTCAGGGAAGCCATGAAAGGACACTCGGATAATTATGACATCGCCTTTGTTGAAGGTTCAATTACTCGTCGCTCCGATGAGCCGAGGCTTATGGAAATCCGTAAGAACGCTAAAATTTTGGTTGCAATTGGTGCCTGTGCTACGATAGGCGGGGTCAACCTGCTTAAAAATTTTCAGGAGCTGGAAAGTGTAAGGAAATTTGTTTATGGAGATAAATTTTACAACTATGAGACATACCCGGCGCGGCCTATTAAAGCGGTAGTTCCGGTGGATCTCGAGATCCATGGGTGTCCGATAAATCGAAATGAATTCGTTATGGCGTTCAAAGCGCTGCTGATGGGAAAGAAACCGGAAATTCCCAATTACCCGGTCTGCGAAGAATGTAAGATGGCTGAAAATATATGTGTTTTTGAGTTGGGAATGACCTGTATGGGACCGGTTACCCGGGCGGGTTGCGGGGCTTGTTGTGTGGGAGAAGGAAGCGTGTGCTGGGGCTGCCGGGGTTTTGTTGATCATCCCAATGCTGACGCAGAAAGGGAGGTCCTGGCCAAGTATGGGCTGAGTGTATCTGACATCCTTAAAAAATTTCGACTTTACACTGGCTTTTCGGAGGTGTCAAAATGAATGCTACAAAGGTCATCCAGATTCACCATGTGACCCGGATAGAGGGGCATGGAAATGCCGATATTCAAATAAAAGATGGCAAGGTGGAGAAGTGTCAGTGGCAGATAGTGGAGGCTCCCCGATTTTTCGAAGCCGCACTCCGAGGGCGGAAATGGCATGAAGTTGCGCACATTACTTCGAGGATCTGTGGGATTTGCTCCATTGGGCATACTCTCTGCTCCTTAAAAGCCACTGAAGCGGCGATGGGCATCACGGTCTCCGACCAGACAGTTAAACTTCGCAAACTACTGATTAATGGTGAGACCCTTCAGAGTCACATTCTTCACTTAGGGTACCTGGTGCTTCCCGATCTCGTAAGGCAACCGAGTGTTATTCCTCTTGCCTCCACACATCGTGAGGAGGTACTTCTTGTTGTCCGGCTTCATCGCCTGGCGAATGAAATGTCTGACCTGATCGGAGGTCGCACGATTCATCCACAGCGTCCGGTGGTAGGTGGATTTGCCAAGTGGCCGAGCGTGGCCGAGCTGGAGGATTTAGGTAAAAAATTAGAATCAGCGTCGTCTGATGTGATGACGCTGGTGGATTTTGTCAAGAGTCTCGCTCCAAATCTTCCGAAATTTTCTCGGGAGACTGAATATATTGGGCTTACTCATCCGACTGAATATGCGTTCTATGAAGGAGATATCGGATCCACCGACGGAGGAACATGGCCGGTTAATGAATATAAGGGCGTTGTTAATGAATACTTAGTTCCCCATTCAACCGCTAAGTTTGCCCGGAACAAACGTGACGCTTATATGGTGGGTGCTCTTGCCCGTCTAAATTTGAATTATGACAAGCTGCTCCCGGGAGCCAAGAAACTTGCTGATTCTGTGGGTCTGAAACCTATCAATTTTAATCCCTTTATGAATAATGTGGCTCAGCTTGTGGAAATAGCTCATGCTTTCGAAGACTCAATCCAATTAATAAAGAAACTTGTACAGAAATGGGATAAAGAAGAAAAACCGGTTGTTTCTGTTAAAGCAGGATTTGGAGCTGGGTCTGTTGAGGTGCCAAGAGGAATCCTCTTCCATGAATATGGATATAACAAAGACGGAGAGATTGTCTGGGCTAATTGCGTAATCCCTACCAACCAGAACCATGGAAATATCCAAAAGGACATGGAAGCTTTTGTGGAAGAAATTAAAGATCTTCCCCAGGAAGAAATTGAATTAATGGTGGAGATGCTTGTGCGGGCTTATGATCCCTGTGTTTCTTGCTCTACTCATTAATCGAAAACATTTTAAATAATTCTTACTCTTATCGAAAAAAAACAGGAGGTAAGTCATGGATAAGCCAAAAATTCTCATTATTGATGACGACCGTGATGTCGTTGAGCTCATCCGAATTACCTTGGAAGCTAATAATTATGATGTTGTTAGTGCTGGGAATGGGGCTGAGGGACTCAAGTTGGTTAAGGAAATCCGTCCGGACCTTATTATTCTTGACGTAATGATGGATACTGCCACTGAGGGTTTTCAAATTTCCTATCAACTCAGGAGTAAAGACCCAAAATCTGAATACCGAGAGTTCTCTCAGACACCGATTATTATGATGACCGGAATATCTCAAAAATTGCATATGAAGTTTTCTCCGGAGCAAGATGGCGATTATCTTCCGGTAGACGAATTTTTAGAAAAACCTGTCCGGGTTGACTCGTTATTGGAAAAGATCAAAAAGTTACTGAAACGGTAAAAATAAATAAAAGGTAGGATGGTTGCCAGACCTGCGAGTAATATTCGCCTTCCTTATATTGCAGAACACATATTGTTGATAATAAAACGCACCGCGCTCATCAAAAGCATTTCCTAATTGTTTACTAAAAAAATTGGCTAATAACAAAATGGATGAGCAGCAGAAAATAAAAGCCTTTTTCTATGAGAAGGGAAGGGAAGAACCACTTTCTAAAGTTGGTTGGTGGATTCTGCTGAGGTGGGTTTTGCTGGGCGTGACCATTCTTGCCAGCCTTACAAGCAACTTTCTCCTTAATTTAAATCTTCCTCTTGCCTACATCTTATTTCTTTGCCTCCCGGTTGCTTTTTTAAATGCGCTTCTCCATTATCAACTCTTCATTCTTAAAAAAGCTCCTTCCTTTGAGTTTAATCTCGTTGATCGGATTACCTATATCCAGTTTGGAACCGATCTCGTCTTCATTGCTGGAATTTTTAACTATACGGGAGGAATTGCCAGCCCATTATTATTTTACTTCCTTTTCCATGTTATCCTCAGTGGGGTTTTGCTAGAGCAGTGGGCCTGCTTTATTTATGTCAGTTTGGTGGCCCTTATGATTCTCACCTTAGCCTTCTTTGAATTTATCGGTTTTATCCCCCATGTTTACAGTGCTTCGTTTATATCCAAAGGGCTCCAGGATAATCCTTTCTTTGTGCTTTTACTTCTTTTGTTCTTTCTCATGGTACTTTTTATTTCCAGCTCCCTGGTATCTACTCTGCTTAAGCGTTTGCGCGAAAGAATATCGCAGCTCACAGAACTTGAAGAAAAATTGGAGGATACCAACCAGAGACTGGAAATTCTTAATCAGATTGCGATTGATACTGCCACCACACTTGGACTTACTCCGAGACTGGAGTTTATCTGTGGAAGCATTAGGTATCTCATGGGTGTTAAAGGGGTTGTCATTCGGTTGTTAGATGAAAGAACGAATCAGCTGGAATTAGTATCATCCTGTGGTTTGAGCAATACATATATGAAAAAAGGCCCTGTGGATGCGGACAAAAGTTTAGCGCGCGCCCTGAGAGGAGAGCCGCACGCAGTTTTAGATGTTGCTTCTGACCCGTCCCTACAGTATCCGGAAGAGGCTAAAAAAGAAGGGATTGTGAGCATGCTCTCCTTTCCCTTGAAGGGGAGGGAAAAAGTCATCGGCATGTTGCGCCTTTTTACCAGTGAAAGGAGAGAATTTACCCAAGAAGAAATGGACTTCGTTGCTGCTTTGGCCAGCCAAAGCGCTATTTCCATCGAAAATGCAAGGGTTTACGAGGCATTAAAGCGGCAGGATGAGGCAAAAAATGATTTTATTATTTTAATGACTCATGAGTTAAAAGCTCCCTTAACCGCGATTCAGGTCCTACTGGATGTCATGCTTAAAGGTTACGTGGGAACCATTACTGATAAACAAAAAGAACTGATTGAACGGATGCAGAAGCGAATTGACTCAGTTTTAGAAGTCTCGGCTGAATTGCTTGATATTTACCAATGGCAGTCAAAGGGGATTATTGATAAGGTCTGGGCGTCGGTATCCCTAAAAGATCAGATTCAAAAAGCAGAAGATCTTTTTAAACTCATTGCTCAGAAAAAAGGCATAACAATATCTTACGAAGTGCCCGAAGAGCAGGTAAATGTAAAAGCAGGAGAGGAAGAACTGGAGAAGGTGCTCAATAACCTGATCAGTAACGCCATAAAATATACGCCAACCGGGGGGAATATCTCCGTTGTCCTAACACTGGTGGATAAGCAAGTGATCCTTCGCGTTAAGGATAACGGGATTGGGATTTCCTCCGAGGATGTGCCGAAAATATTTAATGAATTTTTCCGCACCAAGGAAGCAAAGGTGCTCGATCCGGACGGAAGTGGTTTAGGGTTGCCTTTTGTGAAAAAAATTGTGGAATCCCTTGGTGGTACGATCCGAGTGGAAAGCGAAAAAGGGCAGGGAACAGAATTTATGGTCACCCTTCCTAAAACTTAAACAAAAATAATCCCCTCATATTACTCCGTTTAAGATAATATCTGTTAACTCCTGAGTTTTATTTCTTCCCTCGTTGTGAGTTCTTAACTTTTATAGGTTTTTCATGATCGCCTAATTCAGTTTTTCGCAGAACAGTCTCCCCAGTATGTAAGCGCCCCAATGAGGCGGGTTTTCGTTTAAAAAAGATAAAAAGTTTTTACAAGCTGTAAAAGTTGAAGAAAACTATTTTCTTTTTTCTTTTTAAAAATTATTGANAGGATTGATTAACAGAAAATGACTTTAAAATTTTCAAAAAATAAACGAGTTTTTTCTTATTGCTGCCTGGAACACCTGAGGAATTTATTATTTTCTGTTAAAAGATGACCGGAAAGTAATTAACGACAAAATTAGTGATAATTAACCCCTTAATATTGTGTTGCTTTAAGTTGGCATAACCTTTGCTTTCCCTTTAGGTAAGTTTTTGAAGGTGATGCTAATGACAGAAAATTTTACTCTTTTAATTGCCGACCGCAATCGAAATATCCGAGAATTTTTACAACGAGAACTCATTACGGATGGTTACCGGGTTCTCTTAGCCTGTGATGGCCGGCAAGTATTGAAGATCATAGAGAACGAAGCTCCTGATCTTTTGATCATTGATCTTGACATTCCCTATGCGGATGAATTAAGGGTATTTGAACGACTCCAAGACGCGAATCAGTCTATCCCGCTGCTCGTGCATACCTTGCCCCCTGGTGACATGACCAACTCTTTTCTTCAGAGAGCGGCCGGGTTTGTAGAAAAAGACGGAAATAATATAACTAACCTTAAAGATACGATAACTCAAGTATTACGGAAGCATTATCCTCATCGGCTTTAAGTAGTAGACGCATATCGAAAACAAAGGCTTATTTCTCACGAGAGCAAAGAAGACAAACAAATATTAAAATTAAGAAAATATACTATCTCCGAAAAACAGGGACAGAAAACTTTACCCCCGGCTTCTCTTATGATAGACTTTGCCGGGGGTAGCTTTTTAATGAAAAATGGTTGCATTTAAGGGGCATACGATGATTTTAAACAAGATTAGTTTGCGTGCCCGGATTTTTTCGAATTTAATAGTTTTGTTAGGTATAATATTAGGGGGCGGCCTGGTGATGATTTGGTATACCTATAGTATAGAGGCGCTCTTTACCAATCTCATTGATAAGGATGTGGGTGCACTGCGGGCAGTAGAAGCTTTAGAATCAGATTTGGCGAATCAAAAGGGATTAGTCTCTTATTATTTTCTTGACGGAGATTCGGAATGGCTTAGTCAACTCAACCGATATCGCCAGAATTTTAAAACAGAGCTCGCGAAGGCAAAACAATACATTTTTAGTGACCTTGATAAGGGGTATATTGAACAAATCGAGTTTGAATATAATAGCTATATAAAGATTAAAGACCACGTGATTAAACTTTTCATAGTCCAGAAAAAGGAGGAGGCTTTAAAAGTTAACAAAGATGCCCGCTTACAATTCTTTAAAATCATGGATTTACTCACCCAATATAAAATTTTCTGTGAGGCCAGAATAAATTCGACCCAAAATGAGAGCCGCACCCAGGCAGAGCGTCTGCGGGTTATTGCGGTAACCGCTATGTCGATAGCGGTTATTCTCAGTGTTACCTTAACCATTATCTTAATGACCCAGATCCTTGATCCGCTTCGAAAGCTGGCCTTGGAAACCGACCGGTCAGGTGGTTGGGGGAAACCAGAAAATGAGGTGGTGGCCCTCAGTGATCAGGTTCGGGGGCTCATTAAAGACATGGAAAAATTTGCTTTAGTGGGTAATCTCGCTGCTGGGGTGGCTCACAGTATTCGCAATCCTCTTACTTCCGTGAAAATGCGCCTGTTCTCGTTGGAGCGCAACCTCGAACTTTCTCTAACCCAAAAAGAAGATTTCGCAGTTGTTTCCGAGGAGATTCGCCATATTGACACTATCGTTCAAAATTTTCTTGAATTTTCGCGTCCACCGAAACTCAAAATGCAAATGGTGAGCCCCTCTGATATCGTGGACAACGCTCTCCAACTTCTCCGTCACCGGGTCGAAGCTTATGAGGTGACCATTTCAGTGAATCGGCGAAAAAAATTACCGGAGATTCTGGCTGACCCGGAACAATTAAAAGAGGTCATGGTTAACTTAATTGTCAATGCCTGTGAAGCTATGGTGAATGGTGGTTCCATTATGATTTCCGAGGAAGAAATTGAAAAGAAAGATATGGGACGAATGTTGGTGCTTACCCTGAGTGATAATGGGCCGGGTGTCCCGACATCAATCCAGGAAAAGGTATTTCAGCCGTTTTTTAGTTGTAAAGAAGAAGGTACGGGGCTGGGATTAACCATTGCCGAAAGGATTGTGACCGAACATGGAGGCTGGCTGGATTTGCAATCTCGTGAAGGGGAAGGGGCAACGTTCATCATTAACCTCCCAATAGGCAAAGGGGAACAATGAGCAATATATTGATCGTTGACGATGATTTTAATTTGCGACAGAGTTTTGAGAAGATTCTGACAGAAGAAGGCCATGTGATCTTATCTGCCTGTACGGGTGAAGCGGGGATTGAGGTAATTAAAAAACGTATCCCTGACTTAGTGATCATGGATATTCGCCTGCCCGGCATGAACGGCCTGGAAGCGTTCCGGACAATTCGGAATATTGATTCCAAGATTCCGGTGATTGTTATGACTGCCTTTGGGACCACTGAGACAGCGATTGAAGCTACCAAACTGGGGGCATTCGATTATATGCTCAAACCGTTTGAAATTCCCGCCATGCTTAATTTAATTGATCAAGCGCTTGAGGCAGGGAAGTTTGTTCGTTCTAAAGTGGAGATGGATGGTTACCCAGCCCCCGGAGCTTCAGAGGCTATCATCGGGAAACACAGTCTGATGCAGGATTTATATAAAGCGATTGGCCGGGTGGCCTCAACCGATGCCACCGTTTTAATCCGCGGTGAATCAGGAACGGGCAAGGAGCTGGTTGCGCGCGCTATTTACCAGCACAGCCTCCGGGTCAATAAACCTTTTTTGGTTATTAATTGCGTGGCGATACCGGAAACACTGCTCGAAA
>JGI20214J51088_10001940_pt1 | contig 13969 bp, 10 predicted proteins | sample WetSurMetagenome_FD_51088 | JGI IMG/M metagenome (IMG submission 51088) | reverse complement strand
CGATAACAATGAACTCAATAAAATAATACTACTTAGATTACTCCCGATTTCGTCATGTAAATCAGCGGCAATACGATTTCTCATCTGTTGCTTTTCAAACTCTTTTTCTATTTCAACGGTTTTTGTTTTTAACTCGGCTGTTTCAGCTTTTAATTTTACTTCTCGCAATTCTGCTTCTTCTCTTTGAACCCTTATCCTGGAATCTTCTTTTAATTTTCTTTTATTCAATTCATATTTTCGAAACAAATACAAAATGATAATGAAGAAAACTGAATACAAAATAAATGCATACCAGGTCATCCAGATAGGAGGAGTAATGATAAGCTTAATAATGCGTGCATCATCGTTCCAAACACCATCACTATTTGAAGCTTTAATTTTTAAAATATATTCCCCGGGTTTTAGATCAGTATAACCAGCATATCGCCTGGTTTCGGAATATGCCCAGTCTTTATCAATTCCTTCAAGTTTGTAAGCATATTGATTTTTGGAAGGGCTAGTATATTCAAGTGCTGAAAATTCAAACGAAATGAAATTTTCATTATAAGGAAGAATGATTTCTTGTAGTTCATTTACATTATTTCCAAATCTAAATGGTGAAAGTTCCTCCTCAAAAATTTTAAATGATGTAAATGCAACTGAGGGTTTATTAATTTTATCAACAACATTTTCAGGATAAAAATAATTAAGCCCGTTTACGCCGCCAAAGTAAAATCGCCCACTTTTCCCTTTGTGAAATGCTCCTCTTTTAAATTCTAACGATTGTAATCCATCTTCCTCGTCATATGTTCTCCCATAATTTTGTATAGGATCATACTTTGTTATCCCATTGCCTGTGCTAATCCATAGATTGTTGGATGAATCCCTGAGTATTCCATAAATATTTTCGTGAGGAATTTTATTAGAATTTCTATATGAAGTTAATTTGTTTATTGCCGGCTCAAATTTTATTAAACCATTTCCCCAGGTACCGAACCATAAATCAGATTCTTTATCTTCTGCAATTGAAACAACAACTTTCAAATCAATGGAATCAGCATTTAATGAAGAAGAGTTATATGGTGTAAAACTATTGCTGGCATAATTATATTTGATTACACCCAAGCCCCACGTACCAATCCAAATATTTTCATTCTTATCTTCATAAAGTGTCCAAACGTGATCGGATTCAAAATCGGGGAACAGATTGCTTGTAGAAATTCTTGTGAATGATTTATTATGTGAATTGAAAATATTCAGTCCGCCACCATTATTTCCAATCCACAATGTTCCTTTGGTGTCAATCAGAAGACTCGTAATTTTATTACCTGCAATTGTGGTTGTGTCGTTTTTAACAGCAAAGTATTTAGTAAATCTTTTTGTAATCGGATCGAAAAAGTTTAAACCATTTTCAGTACCTATCCACAAATTTCTGTTGGAATCCATTTCAATTGATAAGATGAAATCATCGCTAATGCTGTTTGTATTATCTGACTTTTTATATTGAGTAATACTATTGGATTTTAAATCATACCTATTTAACCCGCTGCCATAAGTGCCAATCCATATTATTCCATTGTTGTCTTCATAAATTGCACTCACCTCCGCAATATTTGAAGTCATTTTAAAATCAGAAGTTTTATTTAAGAGAGAAAATTTATTTTTGTTAAACACAACTTTATACAATCCATCTGCTACCGTACCAATCCAAAGAATTGATTGGTTATCAATAAACATATATGGAATTGAACTTGCGGATAAAGTATAATCAGTAAGAATAGCAGAATAGAAGTGGGTAAATTTTCTGAATTTAGTATCATAATAATCTAATCCGCTACCATCAGTACCTATCCACAAGTTTCCATTTTTATCAGGACATATTGAAAAAATGGAACTACTGCTCAGTGAGTTTTCATTACCGGGTTCATGACGGTAGTTTATAAAATTATTATTTATCTCATCATATTTACTTAAACCATCATATGTAGCAATCCATAGGTTACCATTATAATCTTCTGTAATAGAATTAATGTAATTTCCAGCTAAACTGTTTTTATCAAGAGGATCGTTTTTGAATGTTGTAAATTTATTTTTCTTTCTGTCGAATTTCGATAAACCTTTAGAAGTTCCCAACCATAAAAATCCATGTTTGTCTTCAAAAATTCTATGTCCACTATTATTAATAATTGAGTTTGAATTGTTTTTCTTATAACGAAAATGAACAAAGTTATTATGTTTTCTATCGTATTTATCAAAACCACCTTCCCAGAGAGCAATCCAAATTTCTCCTTCGGAATCTTCAAATAACCAAGGGATTTCAAGATCGTTTCCTAGGCTTGTTGAATCAGCTGGATTATGTATATAATGAATAAACCTATCTTCTTTATACAAATATTTATTAAGTCCTTTTCCAGAAGTTCCAATCCATATATCACCGTATTTATCCTGGATAATACTCCAAATTTGATTTCCCGATATTGAATTTGAATCAGATGGATTATGTTTGAATTCTTTGAAGCTATAACCATCATAACGAATGAGTCCCTTGTTTGTACCTAACCACATAAATCCTAATTTATCTTTGAGTACACAACTTACAGTTCCATTAGATTGACCTTTTTCAGTTGTGACTCTTTCGAATTTTAGATTACCTGATTGAGCAGATAATTCCGATGTGATTAAAATAAAAAAACAATATATAATTGATCGCAGTATCCCTTTAAATAAATGTAGGTACGATTGATCATTTTTATCTATTCGGAAATTATAATAAACCATTTAAAAATCTTTAATAAATAAATTAAAATTGGTTAACCTAATCTTTAGGACTAAAATGATATGATTAGAATTGTTATATAGTGCTCATTAGAATATAAGCAGAAAAAGATAGCTTCGTCAAGTTTTTGCATAGCAAAATAAATAAGTCAAAAATATCATTAAACAAATAAGAATAGAAATACGATATGTTTTTCAAATCAAGAATTTTATGTGAATCGTTAAAAATTCTTTTTGCATCTTTTAGATAAAATTAAGTGTTTTTTATTAAGGACTAATCCAAACCAATTTATAATATTCTAAAGGAGTCGATATGGGTCCAATAATTCAGTGGTGGCTTCCTATTCTATTTTCATCAGTCGCAGTGTTCTTTGCAAGTTTTAATGCAGCATCCAAAACAAGTTTATAAACACTTGAATGATCTTTGCGAAAATTACACTCATTTATATCAGCGGAATTAAATGAATAGCTGATGCAACGAGCCGCACTATATCGCGTTTGTTTGTTTCTTCGTTGATCAATCGATAGTATTCAAGAGTAGAAACCAAGCTGTTCCACCAATAAGTCCGATTGTTTTCATTATAATTCCAGAGATAGTGTTTATATAATATTTTATACGGGAAAGCTTTGAAAGAAAAAAATATAATAAATTCCCTTTACTGTGTTGAGCATAAGTTGAGATAAATAAAAATTAAAGACGGGTCCGTTAGCTAACGGATGCCCCATCTTTACAAAAAAAACTATTTCGCTTCATTAATTTGTTTTAGATAATCCACAACCTGTTCTTTTCCCCATTTCGGCATTATTTCGTTTTCGGGTACAAACTTTTCAAATTTAGCTAATGATTTTTCCAAAATTGGTTTAGCCGCTGTTGATCCGCCGCCAAATTGTTTTGGTGTGAAGAAAATCCCGACTCCGATTAGATATTCCGGACGAGGATTTAAAGTATCAATCTGCATTGCTTTTGTAAAATTGTTTGTTGCCTCTGCACCATACTTTTGCCACCGGTTCATTGGATCAACCTGCATACGGGCTTGCGAGATCATTCCTTTTAAAGTATAAATCTCTGAGTTATTTGGCTGAAGCGAGTCCGCAATGTTATTAAAATTATCAGACTTGTCTAAATAAATATCCTTTCTGCTGTTTGATGAATCAGAATAACTTGCAAGTACATAAACAAAAGCGCTGTAATAGTACGGAAGCCATTTGTCTTTTTCGGCTACAGCAATTCGTTCAAAATTATTAGCAAGCTTTATAAAATCATTTGGAGTTTTGCACTCATCAATTTTCTCAAGATTTTTTTTTATTTCTTTCTCGTACCTGTCATCAGCTATTGCAACTGTTAAAAACAATAGTGAAAGTATTGCCGATAATGATCTTCTCATTTTTTACTCCTTAATTATTAATATGGATTTGTTTCGCCAAGTGAAATAAACATACCGATAAAAACGGAACGAAGTGTTGGTGGTATTATTGGGGCACTTCTGGCTCCATCTGTTGAATAATTATAACCATAAATATTTTCATAACCTAAAAGATTATCTACAGAAGCAAATATAATTGTAAAACTGTTAAACAAATTTGTAAGTATGCTTGCATTTAAACTTAAGTTCTGAAAATTCTTTCCTCTATCACCTAAAAATTCCGGATTATTTGGATTATAGTATGGACGACCGGTAGCAAATGTATAAGTTAATCCAACTTGTGTTGCAATTTCCGGAATCCAGCGTTTTGCAACTACAGAAAATGTATGTGGTGTAGAAAATGTTGGTGATGCAAGTGATGGATAACTTCTGTATTCACGTTTTGTATCAAGATATGAATATGAAATCCAGTAATCAGTGTAATCAAAAGTTTCTCTATCACGCCAGAAAACATCTATACCTTTTGCATATCCTTTGCCATCATTGCTAAACGGAACAATTGGTACATTATAAAATGGATAGGATTGAATTGTTCCTTTTGTAAGACTATTATAATTTTTGTAGTAAACTTCTATTCGAAAAGTTCTGTCTGTTCCAATGTATTGATAATTTAAAATGTAATGATCTGCATTTTCAAAATCGAAATTTTTTGAATACAAAAGAAAATCCGGGTCAGGTGTTTGATAAAATTTTCCGTAAGCAAAGTTAAGTTGATCATAAGTTCCAAGCCTGTATGCAAAAGATAACCGTGGTGCAAGATTAGTTTTATTAATCAATTTAGAATTCTCTGCCCTAACGCCAATTCTTCCGGCAAAATCATTTGTAAAGAAGATATCAGTTTCGGCATATCCGGCAAGATATGTTTCTTTGAAGTTTCCTTTCAAATTATTGAACGAACTTGAGTGATCGAGATTCTGAATCTCGCCACCAAATGTTACAAATGAATTTGAAAAAAGATTTTTTGTAACTGTAAATTTTCCTGTGTGAAAAACATCATCTTTATTCGCGAAGTTAGTATTTATTTCATCATCCTCATTATCAACACCAACAGAATAACCCGCAAACAAAGTCCAATCACCCCAAAGAATATCCCGGTAATTTGTGTTTGCAAAAAAGTTACTGCTTTTCTGATAGAAAAAATCTTTTTGCGATAAACTATCAAGATTTGGGAAACGGAGCGAAAGATCTCCATAACTAAATGATGTAAACGCTTTTAGTAATCCTGTTTCCGAAGTTTTATATCTGAAGTTTGCTGAACCCTCAAAACTTTCCGGTGCTTCATCCCATTCGGTTCTTTGCTTTTGTATCTTAAAATATGGTCCAAGATTATAGTAGCCGCCTTCTACAGAGAGTGATGAATTTTCCCATCTTTGCGTATGCATTCCACCAAATCCAAGTGCCATTAGATTTATTGCGGTTTGTGTTTTGGGTGCTAGATCTTGTGTCTTAAGAACCATAACTGAAGAAAGTGCTTGACCATATTGAGCTGAGTAGCCCCCTGTACTAAAAACAATGCCTTTAAAAAGAAATGCTGAGAATCTACCACGCGATGGAATATCCGGCACACTGCTGTAAAAAGGATTTTGAACTGTCATATCATCAATTATCGTTTTTGTTTCAGATGCTGATCCGCCACGGACAAACAATCCCTCTGTTTCACCAATTTGTTGTGTTCCGGGTAAAGTTTCCAAAGCGGAATAAATATCTGCATCAGAACCCGTTGTTACTATATCAAGCGGGCGAAGAATAACAGCTTTGTTTTCATCGCTTGCTTCAAATGATCCGGCAGAAATAACCACTGCGCCAAGTTCTGTTGATTCTTCTTCTAATTTTATTTCAAGATACTTTTCTTTTTTATCCAATGTTAGATTTTCTGAATGAGATTGATATCCAACAAAGCTTACAACTAATACAAACTCACCCGCTTCATCTGACGTGAATGAAAAAGTTCCATTCGCTTCGGATGAAGTGCCATCATAAGTATCTTTTAAATAAATATTAGCTCCCGGTAAGGGTTGATTGGTTTTATCTGTGATCTTACCTGATATTTTTGTTTGGCTTAAGATGGATGTAGATAATAGGAAAGCGAAAGACAACGTAAATAATAGTTTCATAAGCAGATTTAAGTTTTAGTTTGTTGTGATCAAACTTAGCCTTAAAAACATATCTGAAAAAGCAAAAATCGGTAAGTGGAAGTAATTTATCGGTTAGTGGTAGATATACAAAGGAATTTTAGTCGAAAATAATAGAAAAAAGCAATGATCAATTAATTACGATCATTGCTTAAAATATTTACCGTGATTTTTGAACAATATTTACTTTAAAACAATCATCTTTTTTGTCTCAGAATCTGCATTTATCCGCAATTGGTAAAAATATATTCCGCTTGGCAGTGCAGAATTTACAATGTACGAAGTAGAATAAAATCCAGCTTCCTTATATTCGTCCACTATTGTTTCAACTTCTCTTCCGAGTCCATCAAAAATTTTTATAATTTGCTGACCATTAATGGGAGATTGCCAACTAATTTGAGTACTTGGATTAAACGGGTTTGGATAATTTTGGTATAACATAAATTCTGTCGGCAACAATTCTCCGGTTTCTACTGATGTTGTAGTTGTATCTTCCAAAATATTTAGATGATTATTTACATTTAATTGTGTTAACACTTGTTTAATTCCTGATGGCCATTCAATGATCATTGAATCAATTATGCTTGCATCGCCGAGACCAAAATGCTGCTGAAGTGTTTGACCGCAATAACCGGTTTGTCCGGCAACTCGTCTCATCTGCCAGGTAGTATTACCAAAAACATTTGCTTTAACTTTTATTATTGCACCAATAGCTGATTTATTGGAAACAATGCCTTCAAGATCAATACTTAACCAGTTATTGTCTCCACCTGTATTTTTATAAAACGAATTGTTTTCTGTTGCTCCAAAACATTTTGCGATAAAAAGATCCAAGTAACCGTCTTTATTATAATCACCAAATGCACAGCCGTAAGTCCAGCCAAGATCTAGCTCAAAAGTTGAATCTTTTGTAAATGCTCCACTACCATTGTTTATGTAAAAAAAGTTCTTGGTTNTTCCTGACGTAAATGCATTAGTAACATATAAATCAAGATCGCCATCGTTATCAACATCACCAAAGGCACTTCCAAATGAATTTCCTATATCAATGCTTGCAGGATCATTAATGATTTTTGTAAATGTACCGTCACCATTGTTAATGAAAAGGAAATTTTTTTGACTTCCCCAGTTAGCAATAAAAACATCAAAGTCACCATCGTTGTCAATATCTTCCCAACTGCTGCTGGTAGAGTTGCCATTAGATGTTAAAAGATTAGGAATTTGCAATGATGTAAAAGTTTCATCTGCATTATTCTTATAAAAATTTTCATTTTGATTTGTTTCATTCGCAACAAATAAATCAACATAGCCATCGTTATCAATATCAATCCAATCTGCATTGCGTGAATAGAACGCATCTGTAGATTGTGAGCCAGTTGTCATTTTTGTAAATGTACCATCGCCATTATTCTTGTAAAGAAAATTTCTTCTGTTTCCATCACTGTTGCAAACGTAAAGATCAAGAAAGCCATCGTTGTTATAGTCTCCCCAGGTTCCAGCCTCAGAATACCCACCATCGCTTGCAACAATCGAACTTAAAAGAAGTTCAAAAGTTCCATCGCCATTATTTTTGTAGAGAAGATTGTTTTGATTATACCAGTTTGCAACAAACAAATCTGGATCGCCGTCATTATCAAAATCACCCCAGGTACTTCCATCTGATGAACGGTTATCTGTGGTTATCGCTATGCTGGTAATTTTCGTAAATGATTCATCGCCGTTATTTTTATAAAGAAAATTATTTTGTCCGCCGCTTGGTCCGTTGCTTACAAAAAGATCAAGCCATCCATCACCATCATAATCAATCCAGTTTACTGATCGCGAATCGCCACCATCATTTACGTGTGGTCCTTCTGTAATTTTTACGAATTGCTGTGAGAAAGATTCAAACGCAAATATCAAACAAAATAATAGTAATTGTGATGTTCTCATATTCTTGCTCCTTTTTTTGTGAGCAAGATATATTTGTAGTTACGTCTGTAAAAATAAAAGGTGTTTGAATGATTGAAATGTGTTGTGAAATGAATGTTTGTTGTGATGAATTAATGTTTCAACAGTTTTTCAACCTCAGCTTTATAACTTCTGCCGGATTTAATCTTTGTATTGTCTTTTAGAGTGATAATATATTCGCTGTTAAAATGACTTTGCATTTCTGTTATGTTTTCAATCTTAACAATGTACGATCTATGAATGCGAACAAATATTTCAGGATTAAGTTTTGAGGCAATGTTTGTGATTGTATCCCGATAAAGATTTTTGCTATTCGCTGTATGAAGAGTTAGATAATTTCCTTCGGCTTCGATGTAATTTATTGCTTCTACATTTATAAAAGATATTTTACCAGAAGATTTAATAACAAGCTTTGTGAGATATTTTTCCTCGGGTTTGTTTTGTGAGAATGTTAAAATAAGATTATTAAGTTTTTCTGATATTTCTTTTGTGCTGTTTACTAATATTCTTTGCCTTGCCCGTGCTAATGTTTTAGAAAATCTTTCCTGATCAAATGGTTTCAAAAGATAATCAACTGCATTCATCTCAAAAGCTTCAACCGCATACTCATCATAAGCAGTAACAAAAATAACTTCCGGTAAGTAATCACTTAAGTTTTTTATTACGTCAACTCCACTCATCATAGGCATTTGAATATCAAGAAAAACGAGATCTGGTTTTAGAGTGTCAATTACTTTTAATGCTTCTTCACCATCAGAACATTCACCAACAATTTCAATATCGTTTTCTTTTTTAAGAAGTGATGCGATTCTTTCACGCGCTAGTGATTCATCATCAACGATTAATGTTCTAATCATTCTAATTCCCTGTGTTGTTGTATTGGAATCTCAATTGAAACGAGCAATCCCCCTTCTTCTAAATTTTTTATTTTTAATGATTGCTCGTTACTATAAATCTGAGAAAGTCTGGATTTAACATTGCTTAATCCAACACCATCTTTATTTATGTAATTAACGTCTAGTATTCCGGGACCATTATCAACAACCTCAAGAGTTAATAAATTATTATTTAATGATGAGGCGATTTTAATTTCACAAACAACTTTACTTTTATCTAAAACGTGTTTAATTGAGTTTTCAACAATCGGTTGTAGTATAATTGCAGGAACTTCAATATTTAAAGAAGTCGGATCAATATTTATAACAACTTTTAATCTTTCCTTAAATCTTACTTTCTGAATTTCTAAGTATAAATTTAAAAATTCCATTTCTTCTCTTAGCGTTACAAAATGTTTACCGGAATAGTCAAGAGAGGTTCGCAAAAGATCACTAAGCCTCGAGATCATTTTATCTGCATCATCGGGATTTTTATGTACAAGTGCGGATATTGTATTGAGAGTATTAAATAAAAAGTGTGGATGAATCTGNATCTTTAACATGTTCAATTCNGCGAGTGAAAGTTTTGATTGCAATTGTGATGCTATCAAACGATTTTCATTAAACTTTCTGTAATAATCAAAAGTGAAAATAACGGCAACAATCATCCAGTACATCAAATAACTATCAAACATATAAGCAAACAGAAAATATTTTTTAGTGATCAGTAGTTCTTTTAGGTCTATCGGCGTACTTAAAAACAATCCCTGTAAAAGCTCAACAATTGTCACGGCAATAATCCGATGAAGTGAGGCGATAAGTATTCCAAACAAACCGATTAAAATTATTTTAGAAAGAACATCTGGTTTTTCAATTCTATACTTAATTACAAAAGCATAGATAAATGGAATGAATAGAATCCACGTTAAATAAATTGGCAGGCGCGAAACAAACTTTTCATTCCAGCTAAAGACAACTCCGCTTTCTGTATAATAGACAAGAGAAGAGATGATTTCAAATAATCCATAACCCAGCAAAAAAAGGAAAATATAAAAAAGCGTTCTGGCTTTTAATCGATTGTTCAAGATTTGTTTCGGGTTTTATTATCGTTTCTTTATTGCGTCTAAAAATAATGTTGAGATTTACAAAAGACTAACAATTAAAGATAGATTGTTTGTTATAAGGGATGAACTGTGTTTTTGAGATGATAAACTGATAAAGACTACAAATTTATATTATAAGAAGTTTTCTCTTTTTTAAGATCAGTTTATTTTCATACACTCAAAATTCTTGCATACTTATTACGATACTCAATTGGTGACAATCCGGTTATTTTTTTAAATGTTACACGAAATGCTTTCGGATCAGAATATCCAACATTATGCATAACCTCGTTTACGTTTTCTCTCGATGATTCAAGACTTTGTTTTGCTGCTTCAATTTTTACTCTATGAATATATTCCAGAATAGTATTAGCCGTAGCTTTCTTAAATCTCCGTTCAAAGTTTCTTCTGCTAAGCGCAAACATTGTTGCAAGCTGATCAACAGTTATTTTATCCTGATAATTCTCTTCTATAAAATCCTGAGCTTTTTTTATTGCATTGTCATCGTGTGCTTTTTGTCCTTTAAAAATTATAAAAGGTGATTGACTTCTTCTATCAATGTCAATCATAAAAGATTTTGCAATTATAACTGCAACTTCTCTTCCCACATGCTTTTCAATAAGATATAAAATTAAATTTAAATAGGAGTACGCTCCACCGCTTGTATAAATTCCTGCTTCTTCAGTCATTATTCTATCATCAAGAACTTTAATTTCCGGAAACATCATTCTAAAATCATTAGCAAAACTCCAATGTGTAGTTGCAGGTTTTCCGTTCAACAATCCAGTCTGTGCAAGAAAAAAAGAACCAATACAAAAACTTGCCACCTCTGATCCTGATTTATATTGTCTTATAATCCATGGAATAAAATCTTTGTTCTGCTCGGCAACATCTTTTGGGTTTCCGTGAATTGCAGGGATAATTATCAAATCTGTTTTTTCAACATCGCCTATTAGAGCATCCGGATTTATTGTAAACATTCCATTTCGCTGGCTTGTTTGTTTAGATAATCCCACAAGCTGCACATTTGCTACTGGAGCTTTTCCTAAATCATCTAAAATCTTATTTACAAAAGAAAATATCTGATGAGCTCCTTCGATATTAACAAGACTTGTATGTCCGGTTGGAATTAATACTGATATATGTTTCATAACTGAATTTTTATTAGTTAATGATTTTCATTGCAATATAAAACAAAAATCTTGTCGCAATCAACCCTTTAGATTGCCGTTATTACACTCTTTGATTTTCAAAAAACGACATTATCTTTGTTTAGTCATTTATCAATAGCGCACAATTATTTATAATTGTTTTGAGCATACTAATTAATCAAAAGTTTATTTAATCAAAAAGGAGCAACAAATGAAATCTATTAATCCATATCTAAACTTTGCGGGAAACACTGAAGAAGCCTTTAACTTTTACAAAAAAGTTTTTGGCGGTGATTTTCTAGGCGGTGTCTTTCGTTTTAAAGATACACCCGAAGCAGAAAAGATGAATGATGCAGATAAAGAAAAAATTATGCACGTTGCTTTACCTATGGGTAATTCAAATATGATTATGGCTACCGACGCATTAGAATCTATGGGATTCAAATTAACTTTTGGTAATAACTTTTATATTTCCATCGAAGCAGAAAGCAAAGAAGAAGCTGATAAAATTTTTAAAGGACTTTCTGAAGGTGCTAAAATTGATATGGCAATGGCTGATCAATTTTGGGGCGCTTACTTTGGTTCGTTAAAAGATAAATTTAGTGTTAACTGGATGATCAGCTATACATATCCAAAACAAAATAATTAAAGATTACAAAGCATAAAGAATTATTAATTGATTTGTGTTTTTAATAATTACAGGAGAAATAATTATGTCATTTCAGGCCTATATAGATAACATAAAAGCCAAAACTGGTAAAACTCCAGATGACCTAAAAAAACTTGCCGTTAAAAAAGGTATACTGAAACAAGGTGTTAAAGCGGGAGAGATTGTTAACTGGTTAAAGGAAGACTTTGATTTAGGGCATGGTCATTCAATGGCAATTTGGGCCGTGTTTAAATCTAAAGGTTGGGTAGAAGATCCAAAGAAAAAAGGATAGCTATAAAGGAATAAATTTTATGCAAAAGATAACACCGTTTTTGTGGTTTGATGATAACGCTGAAGAAGCGGCAAACTTTTACACTTCGCTTTTTAGTGACTCAAAGATTTTAACAATAACTCGTTATGATGAGACTGGTGCAAAAGCGTCCGGCCAAAAAACAGGATCAGCTATGACTGTTGCATTTAAACTTGAAGGACAAAACTTCACAGCGTTAAACGGCGGACCATATTTTAAATTAAATCAATCAATTTCATTTTTTGTGTATTGCGAATCTGATATTAAGATTGAAAAATTATATGAAAATTTATGTGAGGGAGGAACTGTTTTCTTTGAGTTGGATAAATATGATTGGAGCCCAAGATATGCCTGGGTTCAGGATAAGTTTGGATTATCATGGCAACTTGATGTTGATAAAATAAATAATCAGCAAAAAATTCTACCTGCATTTTTGTTTGTAAATGATACGGTTCTAAAAATTAAAGAAGCTGTTAATTATTACTCAACTGTTTTTCCTGATTCAAAGATAATTATGGAATGGCCTTATGATAAATCTGCAGGTTTGCCGGAAGGAACTTTACTTTTTGCTCAGTTTAAATTGGCAGATCATTTATTTAATGCAATGAGCGGAACAGGTGAACACAAGTTTGATTTTAATGAAGCTTTCTCTTTTGTTGTTAATTGTGCAGATCAAACAGAGGTTGATTATTACTGGAACAAACTTACTTCTGATGGTGGAATGGAAAGTCAGTGTGCTTGGCTTAAAGACAAATTTGGAGTTAGCTGGCAAATTGTTCCAACAAGATTAATCGAATTACTTAGTGATCCTGATCCTGTAAAAGCACAAAAGGTTATGATGGCAATGCTGAAGATGAAGAAAATCATCATCGCTGATTTAGAAAAAGGATAACTTGGGATATAATGGTATATAGGTATATGGTTGAACTTTATACCTCTATACCCAATTTCATATAACTAAAGCATAAGGAGAAAAACTATGTCAACAATAAAACTTCACCGGGTTTTTAGAGCAGCGCCAGAAAAAATCTATAGAGCTTTTATGGATGTTGATGCACAGGCAAAATGGCTACCACCTAACGGGTTTACCTGCAAAGTGCATCATATGGATTCTAAAGTTGGAGGAACATATAAAATGTCCTTTACAAATTTTACAACAGGTAAAAGTCATTCTTTCGGAGGTAAATATCTTGAGATAATACCAAACGAACTTATTCGGTATTCAGATCAGTTTGATGATCCGAATCTACCGGGTGAAATGATTACAACTGTTACAATCAAACAAGTCTCTTGCGGATCAGATGTTACATTTGTTCAGGAAAACGTACCCGATGTTATTCCACCTGAGATGTGTTATCTTGGATGGCAGGATTCACTTGATCAATTGGCTAATCTTGTTGAACCGGAAATACCGGATTGATTTAAAAATTTTTTTTGAAAGGCTTATTAATGCAAAAATTACGTGTTGAAAGTTTTACTATATCGGCGGATGGATTTGGTGCCGGTCCAAATCAAAGTCTGGAAAATCCTTTGGGTGTTGGAGGCGGAAATCTTCATCAATGGTTTATTCCCACAAAAACTTTTCAACAAAAAGTGTTGGGTAAAAGCGAGGGCACAACAG
>JGI20214J51088_10001939_pt1 | contig 13973 bp, 10 predicted proteins | sample WetSurMetagenome_FD_51088 | JGI IMG/M metagenome (IMG submission 51088) | reverse complement strand
AAACCTTTGTATACCAGCCATCGTTTTTACGTTTGATATAAAGTTGCTCTACAGAATTATCCCCAAACCACAAAGATTTTTCAAGGCTCTTCTCAACATTATAAGCATCATATTGATAAAAATAATTATGAAACTTTTCAAGGTGATCCTTGATCTCAACTTTTATATTTTCATCTCTTTGCATCCACTTCATGGGAATAACTTCGCCGTTAGAGTCAAGAACAAGCACAGTATTTAACTGCTTAGCATAAAGGTTATTAATGGAAAATGCGAAAATCGCAGATGAACAAACGAAAGAAATCATTAGACCCCATACAACCAGCCGATTAATAATTAGCGTTTTATAAATATCTATTTTGGGTTTTTCCATCACTCTACTTGATTAATTCTTTCATAAAAGGCATTGAAACTTTAAAAAGCTTGATTTTGATTATTATAACCANGATAAGAGCCAANATGACCATCAACCCTCCTGANATAGCCATACTCCCTGGGCCAACGCTAGAAACAGGCATAATGACTGTCATCGTATCAAAGAGGGTGTTTGCAAAAACTACAACGAAAGCGTAAGGGATAATAACAAGATAATATCTGGCGTACATCTTGAAAACGTTGTAGATATAATCTTTGGTTTTATCAAAAATGGAAAGGGCAATCATAAGCGGAATAAAAATTTTAATCAGCCCCATGAAAAAATATCGCTCAGCCAGGAAAGCAGGGTAAATTAGAAAGTCAAGTATCTTTAACAGGAATTGTGTTATATGGCTGTAAGCCCCTCCTGTCCAGCTGGAAGGATTCATCATGTTTACAACCTCTCCTATTTTTCTTAAAACGCCATCAATTGCTGATTCATTCGCAGGTGGCGGAGAAACTGGAAATGAAGAAACTGTGAACAAATCAGGCTTATTATTAAACCCTTTTAATGCTTCCGATTCAACCATTGCACAGGCGGAATCAAAAACATCCAAGATCTGTGTACTGAAACCAACCAGCAAGAGAAGCCCTAGCATTCTAAAAAGGGTGTACGGTGAAAAACCTTCATCTCCCTCGCTAAATACTTTCCCGTTCTTAGAAAAGCTTTTGAAAAAACTTTTCCAAAGTGATAGAACTAAAATAAAAGCACCTATTGATTTTGAAACTATAACCAGGTAGTTAAGCTCTCCTGCAAACATTGCCTTATAAACCTTATCTAAATATTCCAACCCCATGATTAATTATTTAAAAATGCTATTAATATAATTCAGCGTTCTAAGCTGCATCCGTTGATTATCAAGTATCTCAACTTCAATTATTGCTGAATTTATAACTCCTAGATTTTCTCTGAGCTCTTTAATCGCTTGGTTCATATTAAGTAACCGTTCACCATCTGACATCTCAGAGAAATTATCAGTAAGCACCACTGTAAGCGTAGTAATGGAGTAGCTTGTCTGGCTTAGTAAACCCATCATAGATTCACTCAACATATGATATTCTGAAGGCTTAAAACAGTTATGTTCATCAATGGCTTTTAAAGAGCCTAGAACACGTGTATATGAATCACTTACCTGGGCAATCGCCAGTTCAAGGTTATGATAATTGGCAACCTTACGGTTGATTTTTCTAAGCTTTTCCGTTGCATCTCTTATAGCTTGTAAGCTTTCTTTTTGTGTATTNACTTGTTCTGTAAGGGTTGTTATNTGCCTTATTCTATCAGCTTTTTCTAAACTTTCTTTTGCAGCATCTTCAGCCTGCCACGAAGGATTTTTTACAACCACAGTTATTCCAGCCGGAACCTGCCCATAAATTTCACAAGTCATGAGAAAGAGCAAAAGCATGAATAAAGTTCTCATCTTAAATGTTTTTAGTTTTACTGTACTCCTCTATTGCCAGCTCCATATCACCAGTTTCTTTGTAAAGTTCCATGACCTCAGTGTACTCCTTACCTTCTGTTTGAAATGCAAGAAGAACTTTCCTGGCCAGCTCCAATCTCATTATGTTGCTCTCCGATCCTATCTTGAGTAAAAATTCTGAATATTTGATTTTACCAGTGAAGTTGTATTTTATTGATCCCAACTGGTTCTCATCATGTTCCTTAAGAGAAAGGCGTTCAATGATTTCCTTGTAGCCTTTTTCATTTTGCATTATGTACATTACCTGAGTGTTATCGATCATCGCATTTGAAGCATCGTTTTTAGGTAACTGGCTTGGAGATTGAAGAACTATACCGATAGCAGCCTCCTGTTTTCTGGCCGCCTGGTAGAAGTACTCTGCAGACGAAAGCACAGATGGAAATTTTAACATCTTTGCGAATTCATCAAAGAAGATTACTCCCTTCGTACTGCGGTCTTTCCAAACAACTTTCTGAACTGCTTCGCTTATCATGTGAAGCATGATAGTAAGCAGTACCTGATTGTCTTTAATCTCATCAAGTTCAAAAACGATGAATTTCTTTCCCTCGATCTTATAACTGTCGTCTGTTTTAGCCTCAAAAAGAAATGAGTAGATCCCTTTACCGATAAACTCTGAAGTAATATGTAGAAAGTCCTCAATATCAAAGAATTTTGGATTAAGATCCAGGACTTTCATAATATCCTCTTTGTTGCTATCTATGAACTCGTAGAACTGAGGGAAACTATGATCCCTTTCTATAGATTTATAATACAGCGTTATGACCTTTCTAAGGCTAACAGCTTCATCTTCCTCAGGTAGCCGGTCTCTTTTCCAGAGCTTGAAAACGAAAGTTGAAAGCTCATTAATTTTAGTAGCCGAAATGTTATCAGCGGTTTCAACAAAAAATGGGTTTAAGCCAATACCTACGCCATCCTGGTACTTGATGTATACCGTATCATCAGGGTACAACAGAGATAGCTTCCGGTAACTATCCCCCAGATCAATAATTACAATCCGGATATCATTTTCATAGAACTGCCGGAAGATATGGTTCGCCAGCACTGACTTGCCCTCCCCNGTTGGTGCTATGATAAAGAAATTACGGGCTTTTATTCTTTTCCTGTCTTCATCCCAGACATCTTTTTTCACAGGGATATTATATACCCGGTCATTAAAGTAGATCCCCTTCTCATCGTTCTTGTAATTAGTAACGTTCGTGAAGAAGCAGAGGCTCTGCTGAAGGTCTATGGGAAGAATAATATTCGATTTGTCAATGTTCGCCACATTGGCGAAGAAGGAATTAAAGAATAAGTTCCTTTTATTTGCTCCTATTGGTGCATACGGCGTTATATCAAGGTTTTTAAACTCATTAGCCACCATCTGCTCGTAAGAGCGGAAATCAGTCTCGGTTTCTGCGTAAAACACTACGTTAAAGTGGCAGCCTGAAAGAATAATCTTTTCATCCTTGGAAATTGTCTCAAGAAACTCACCCAGCATTTCTGCATCGGTTTCATATTCCTTTTTGAATTTTCTTGCTCCATATAGCAGGGTTCTTTGATCTTCAAGTTTCCCCTTCTCCTGCTTATGGTTTCGTATGTATATAATTTGATTATAAATGTGATCAAAGGGAAGGTTTAAACCAAGGTTATCTGCAAAGCCGGTGTGATAAACAAAATCTCCGGCGCTCATTTTTTGATCATAACTGCAGGTCTTAACCGTTTCTCCCAGCTGTTTAAACTGGTTGACCGCAAAAAGTCCTATGAACTTATTGCCAACCTTCATTTTATCTACATCTATCTCGGTATACCTGTCCTCATAGAATGAGTTGAAATAGCCAAATTCCAAATATTTATAATCCTCCTCGGAAACAGGATCAAGCTTCAGGTAACGTGAGTTATTTATATAATCAAAGCATCGTTCGACGCTGACTTCAAATTTCTTCTGTCTTTCGTACTCCTTAAGATATTCGGTGGATTTGATGGGCTTTTTAAACGGGTTCTTAAATCCCTCGTTTATTGTTTTCCCGCTCTCACTAAAAACAAAGAAGATAAAAGAGTGATGATCGTTATATTCTCTCCCCTGAAAATGCTTTTTCGTTGCCTGTTGCAGGAAAGTTCTTGAAGGCATCGAGACGGAATCAAACTTCTTCTTGAGATATAAATCGCATTTATGAATAATGGTCCCTTCCTCAAAATCTCTAAGTGCATTATACCAGATATCGTGAATAGTATCAAAATCTTTCTCAGAGTTTGAATATATTTCCCGAAGGTGAACGTGAAAACCATAAATAACACTCCCGTTATTTGAATAGCATCGGTGTCCATCACGAAACAGTATCGAAGGTGTATCACTCAGGTTAATCTCCATGCCCTATATATAATTATCGTTTATGATGGTATTAGGGAATCGTTCATTTGAGATTGAGCCGATAATGACACCAGAATTTAAATTTTTCAGGACTAAGTAGCCTACAATTAAAAAGACCGTATAAAAAACAAGTTTGAAAATGGTTATCCCCGTTGAAAGAAGGAAAATAACAATGATTAAAAAAAGGATATAGAGATAAAACAAAGACAACCGCAATCCCAGGATATACGGTTGCTTGTTGACATTTTTGTATACACTATATGATTTCATTAACCTGCCATTATAAAGGCTACGATACCTACCAGACAAAAATATACTGCCAGATAAAGTACTATGCTTGTAATAAAACCTCTATAATCCCGTGAATCGCCAAGGACTTTACCAATGTTAGCTAATGCACCAACAATTAATACAAGACCTCCAATAATTGGGATTGCCGGTTTAACCCAAACAGTATAAAAATTATTAAGAACATTCGTAACCTGTGCCTGGATCTCTATGGAGAATAGCAAAAGCAACGCAAATAAAGAAATTGTCTTTTTCATAGGAATATTTGTATGGTTTGAAAATTGAAGATCGCAGACCTAAAACTGAGAGAATTACCACTTATGAAAAAGTCAATAGAGTTAGTGCTTATAAAATTTTCCATAGTGTACTGTTTTTAAAAACAGCACAAAAAAATGACAATATTTTATCTATTTAAGTCAAATTCAGGTCTGAAAAGACTTTGTTTTTAGGTAGTTTTATCTAATGTGGGAAAACCTGTGGCTTGACCACGTTTTGCCGGAATAAATTGACCTCTATCTAGCAAAGTCAATTATTTGTTGTTTAGCTATGTGGGTTTAGGGTATTTTGTCTGGTAAAAGGGGATCAATATGTCCGGTTTCTACAACCATCATTATTGTGTAAATGATTACAGATAAATATTTTATAGATAATACTTATTTTATATAATATAATCACGTGTTCTTATCAGGATATAAAAATATTCCCTAATTTCCTAGAAAAATTGAAATGGGAAGATTAATGTAATTTGTAATTTTGGTGTGAAGTTTGTAATTGAGATCAAAATCAGCGATAATGACCATAAACGTAGAAAAGCTTAACAAAAGACATATCAAACCAACCGCAATGCGTGAGTTGGTATTAAAGGTTCTAACAGAACAGAAAACTGCAATAAGTCTCACTGATCTGGAACATAAGTTTGAGAAAGCCGACAGGGTAACATTGTATCGTACTCTAAAAACATTTGAAGAAAATAAACTAATACATAGCATTGACGATGGTACAGGTTCTGTAAAGTATGCTCTCTGCCTCGATAGTTGTATGTGTATTCCTGAGGATCTGCACGTTCATTTTAAGTGCACCAAATGTCAGGAAACATATTGCCTAAATGATATTCCCGTCCCTGTTATTTCACTACCATCAGGATTCGAACTTAAAACCATCAACATGGTTGTAAAAGGGATTTGCTCAAATTGCAAATATTAACTTTGCAACATGATTGCATGAATATTTTACTATTTTTGCAGTTAATAATTTATGAAATATTTTGCATCCATATTATCCGTTTACATTCTGTTGCTCACTGCAACTCCTTGTGTTGATACCCCTCAAGACAATAATTTGCTTAGAATGGGATTATCAAGCCATAATACAGATAATAATCATAGCGATGCTAATCGCTGTACTCCTTTCTGCACTTGTGATTGTTGTATAATCCCTGTTATTCAGCAGGATAGTTCAATACAATTTGATTGCTTCGATTACATCTATAGAGAATATACAGATTACTCTGTTTCTTATATCTCTTCTCTTTTTGTTACGATCTGGCAACCTCCAAAACTTAGTTAGTACTGCTTCTTGAAACTGACTATTATCTAACTGATTCATGTCAGTTCAGATTGCTATTTCATTATTAGCTTCTCTTTCTACCCCTATCCCAGAGATTTTAATAATTATTCAGATCAGTGTTTTATTACTGCTACTGTGTAAAACATAAAAAAATGAATTATAAAAGTCGATATAAAAACAACCAGCTTTTAAAAGAAAAGAAAGCTGAGGAAAAATTCAGACGTGTGACTTTAATAGGATTGGGTACATTCCTCCTAATTGGATCAACTGCCTGGATTATGTCATATTATGGATGCGAAATAAAATATTGGTATCGTCTTCGAGCATTTTACGGGAAAGAGATTAATCCTGAATGGGTTTGTATGGATGGGAATATACTTCGTGAACACAAAACGTTAAAATACGACATTAATTACCACCTTTTTAATGTATGCAGTACTGGATGTTATGAAGATCTATCATCAAATTTTAAAGCAACAGCATTTGCTACAGACACTATATCAGGGGAAAAAATCTTTAAATCAGATGCTGTGATTGGTTTGAAATCAAAAAAGAAACCTGATTTAATCTACTTTAAAAACAGGCAGAATTTTTCAAAATATTACTTAACGAAAAATTAATTATTAATATAAATATTAAAATGATAAGCAGAATTATCACATTCTCAGTAAAGAATAAATTCATTATCGGTTTATTCATTTTTGCCCTCATAGGATGGGGAGCATACTCTTTATCTAAATTGCCAATTGACGCAATACCCGATATTACGAATAATCAGGTGCAGGTCATTTCACTTGCTCCTTCATTGGCGGTTCAGGAAGTTGAAAGTTTTATAACTGCACCAATTGAGGTTGCCGTGGCTAATATCCCTGATATCATTGAACTCCGATCTATTTCCCGGCTGGGGTTGTCAGTTATTACTGTCGTGTTTGAAGACAAAGTAGACATATACTGGGCAAGACAACAACTAAGTGAGCGATTAAAAGAAGCAGAAGAATCCATTCCATCGGGACTTGCACAAATCTCACTTGCTCCAATATCTACAGGACTTGGTGAAATATATCAGTATCGTCTTGCAGTGGAAAAAGGTCATGAAAAAGAGTTTAATCCAATGGAACTCAGAACGCTTCAGGATTGGGTTGTACGCCGTGAAATGCTCGGTACCACTGGAGTGGCAGACATTAATAGTTATGGTGGTTTCGTTAAACAGTATGAAATTGCAGTTAATCCTGAAAGACTTAGGGGGATGAATTTGACCCTAACCGATATTTTTATCGCTCTTGAAAAAAATAATGAAAATACTGGAAGTGCTTATATTGATAAAAACCCGACTGCTTATTTTATCAGGGGTATAGGATTAGTTAAATCTCTTGAAGATATTGAGAAGATTGTAGTTAAATCCACCAATTCAGGAGTTCCTGTACTTATGAGGGATATTGCCACAGTACAGTTTGGAAGTGCGACCAGATATGGTGCTTTTGTTGTAGATACAACAGAAGCTGTTGGCGGAGTTGTAATGATGTTAAAAGGAGCAAATGCACATGAGGTTATTAAGAACGTAGAAACCCGTATAGAATCAATCCAAAAATCATTACCACCTGAAGTTACAATTGAACCCTTCCTTAATCGTTCTGATCTAGTTGGCCGTGCAATAGGAACTGTATCAAGGAACCTTCTTGAGGGTGCATTAATTGTAATCTTCGTTCTTGTTTTATTGTTAGGGAATATGCGGGCTGGTTTAATCGTAGCCTCAGTAATACCGCTTTCTATGCTTTTCGCAGTTTCAATGATGAGAATATTTGGAGTATCAGGCAACCTAATGAGTCTCGGAGCAATCGACTTTGGACTAATTGTTGACGGTGCAGTAATTATTGTTGAAAGCGTCGTTCACCGGATTTCAATGAGCAAACATCACCATCCGGGTGTTACAAAACTCAACCAGGAGCAGATGGATGAAAATGTACTCGATTCCGCAAAACGAATGATGAGTTCAGCAACATTTGGTCAGATAATTATATTGATAGTTTATCTCCCAATTATGGCGCTTATTGGTATCGAAGGAAAAATGTTCCGTCCAATGGCACAGGTTGTCACTTTTGCACTTATCGGTGCAGCAATTCTGTCATTGACCTATGTTCCTATGGCTTCAGCCTTATTCCTAAGCAAGAATACAGAACACAAACCAAATTTTTCTGACAGGTTAATGGATTGGATACATAAAGTATTTAATCCTGCAATTATGTTTGCGCTTAAAAGGAAGCTCTTGGTTTCGGTTTCAGCTATAACTTTATTTCTGTTCAGTCTGGTTTTATTCAGCCGCCTGGGTGGTGAATTTATTCCTCAGCTTGAAGAGGGCGACCTTGCTTCAAGTGTTATAACACTTCAAGGTGGATCATTGACTAATACCGTGAATGATGTTATTAAAGCAAATAGAATTTTGATTGAGAATTTTCCGGAGATAAAGCATGTAGTATGTAAGATTGGAGCAGGAGAGATTCCGACAGATCCAACTCCTATGGAAACAGGTGACTATATCATTACTCTTAAAGATAAAAGTGAATGGGTTTCAGCTACCACACGCGAAGAACTTGTAACTAAAATGGAAGAAAGTCTGATTCCCCTGGCAGGTGTTAAATTTGCATTTCAGCAACCTATAGCGATGCGTTTTAACGAATTGATGACTGGTTCAAAGCAAGACATAGCTATTAAAATATTTGGAGATGACTTAATTTTGCTATCTGAAAAAGCTGCTGATGTTGAAACAATTATTCAAACAATTGGCGGGGTTCAGGACATAAATGTTGAAAAAGTCACAGGTCTTGCTCAGATCCAGGTTGAATACAACCGTGACCGGTTGGCACAATATGGTCTTTCTATAGAGGATGTAAACCAGATATTGCGTGCTGCTTTTGCAGGGAGTCAGGCGGGTGTTGTATTTGATGAAGAAAAACGATTTGGATTGGTAGTTCGTCTGGACAAGGATTACCGGCAGAGCCTTGATGATGTAAAGAATCTGACTGTCGCGCTTGCTAACGGACTTCAGATACCATTTGACCAGGTGGCTGATATCTCAATTAAATCAGGACCCGCCCAGGTCTCAAGGGAAAATACTAAAAGAAGAATTACAATCGGATTCAATGTCCGCAACCGTGATATGCAAAGTGTAATCAATGATGTTAAGGCTCAAATAAATGAAAAAATTCAACTGCCCACCGGTTATTATATTTCATATGGAGGCGAGTTTGAAAAACTTGAAGCTGCTCAGAAAAGGCTTTCCATTGCAGTTCCTGTTGCACTGCTTTTAATATTTGTTTTGCTTTACTTTGCATTTAATTCAGCCAAACAATCACTTTTGATCTTTTCGGCAGTTCCCATGTCTGCAATTGGTGGGGTTTTGGCATTGTGGATACGTGGGATGAATTTCTCCATATCGGCAGGAGTAGGTTTTATAGCATTATTTGGGGTTGCGGTTCTTAATGGCATAGTTCTGATAGCTGAGTTTAACCGGCTTGAAAAGGAGGGAGTAACAGACATTACAGAGAGAGTACTAAAAGGTCTGCAAACGAGGTTACGTCCTGTAATTATGACGGCTGCTGTAGCTTCACTCGGATTCTTACCAATGGCATTATCAACTTCCGCCGGAGCTGAAGTGCAAAAGCCTCTGGCAACTGTTGTGATAGGTGGACTAATCACAGCAACATTGCTTACACTTATCGTTCTTCCTATTTTTTACATCTTTTTTTCTTCAATTAAATTCAGATTCAGAATTAAAGGTGGATCAACAAAAAAGCTTGCAGCTATTCTCCTGTTATTTGGTACTACATCTTTCTTAAATACGGCATTCGGACAGCAACCACGAGTTATTAATCTGCATGATGCAATTCAGATGGCTCTGGATAGTAACCTTTCTGTAAAATCTGCTGCTTTATCAATAGATGTGCAGAAAGCCCTCAGGGGAGCTTCTTTTGATCTGCCAAAAACAGTTATTGATGGACAATATGGACAATTCAACTCATATACCAATGACAACAGTGTTGCTGTTTCTCAATCTTTTGCATTCCCATCAGTGTACGTAAACAGATTTAAACTGGCCGATGCAAATATTAAGAGCAGTGAATTACAATTCCAGGGGTCCCAGCTTGAAATAGCCACACAGGTGAAACAGGTTTACTGGCAATATGTTTTTCTCTCTTCAAAGCAAAAATTGCTTATTTACCAGGATAGCCTTTATTCAGGTTTTCTTAGAGCAGCGGAATTAAGAGCACGAGCCGGTGAAACAAACCGGTTGGAAATGATCACTGCCCGTTCTCAAAGCCTTGAAATCAAAAACCAGTTGTACCAGGTAACTTCTGATATAGCAATAACTAGTCGTAAACTTATGATCTTATTAAATAGCAAATCACCATTAACTCCTTCAGTTGAGGAAGTTCATCGATTCGACTTTGCACCTAATTCTGATAGTGTTTCAGTTGAACAGAATCCTTACCTGGCTTTTATAAAGCAACAGGTTGTGGTTTCACAAATAGCAAAAAAACTTGAACGCAGTCAGATGATGCCTGATCTTAATATAGGCTATTTCAGTCAGACAATTATTGGGACTCAGGATGTAAACGGTATGCCACAGAACTTTGGGAATGGAGATCGGTTTACAGGTGTACAGGCAGGGATTTCTATTCCGTTATGGTTTCCTGCCTATACCTCTAGGACAAAAGCGGCAAAAATAAATGAAAACATAGCGAGGAACAATGCGGAAAATTATACCAGATCAGTTTCCGGCAATTTCCAATCATTACTTGATGAGTATAATAAATACACTTCAAGTGTCGATTATTATGAAAAACAGGCTGTTCCTGAAGCTGATCTTATAATTGATCAGGCAACCCGAAGCTATAAAGCCGGAGCCTTAGATTACTTAGATTATGTACTTACACTAAACAGGGCATTGGCTATAAGGCAGAACTATCTTGAGGCACTTAATAATTTTAATCAGACTATTATCGCTATTGAATTTATCAGAGGTAAAATATTTTAAATTATAAAATCATGACAAAATTAATTTTCAAGTTATCAATAATCACTTTGGGTCTAATAATCTCCTTAAACTCTTGTATTACTGGAGATGGTAAACCGGTTGCGGGAGCTACAGAAATTGAAGTCCTGCCGGAAAATATTGTAGAGCTTCGGGATGATCAGATTAAACTTGCCGGCATTCAGACTGGTTCAGTTGAGATGCGTTCAGTTAGCAATACTCTTAAAGTTAATGGAATTATTTCTGTTGCACCGCAAAACCAGGCTACAGTTAGTATGCCATTGGGAGGTTTTATTAAGAGTACAACACTGCTACCGGGCAATGCTGTAGCAAAGGGTCAAACTCTGGCAATAATTGAAAATCAGGATTTCGTTGATATTCAACAGAATTATCTTGAGGCAAAAAACAAACTGGTATTTGCAGAGGCAGAATATAAACGTCATACTGATCTTTATAAAGATGATGTATATTCGGAGAAAAATGTTCAGCAGGTCACAGTGGATTATAAAAACCTCAAAGCATTGGTGAGGTCGCTGGAACAGAAGCTGTTTCTGATTGGAATTAATCCTGATCAACTTAGCGAGGATAATATCAGCAATCATGTCAATTTGGTATCCCCTATTAATGGTTTTCTGAAAGCTGTTAATGTTAATATTGGAAAATATGTTTCACCAACCGATATCCTGTTCGAGATAGTTAACAGTAATAAGTTGTTTCTGGAGCTTACTCTGTTTGAAAAGGATGCAGATAAAGTGGCATCTGGTCAGAAAATTAAGTTTTACATTAGTAATGAGGATGAGGCGCATGAGGCTGTCATATCGCAAACAGGCAAATCAGTTAGTGACGATAAAACATTCAGGGTTTATGGAATTGTAACCAGTTCCTGCAAAAATTTGTTGCCGGGAATGTATGTGAATGCCTTAATTGAAGAATCAGATCTCAAAGTAACTGCGCTACCTTCAGAGGCTGTTGTTAGTTTCGATGACAAGGATTATATTTTTGTCTTTGAAAAAGAGAAGGAAGAAGAGGGTAATGCTATGACTGAATATATGATATATCAGGTTAAAAAGGGTGCTACTTCATCGGGTTATACCGAGATAACTCTACCCGAAGGATTCGATATTAATGCTGCCAAAGTTGTAATAAAAGGAGCATATAACCTTCTCTCGGCAAAGAAGAATGCAGGTGAAATGGCGTGCTGATCAAATAACACAAATAAACTATAATTATGAAAGAAATTAAAGCAATAGTAAAACCTTTTAAAGTAAATGATATATTGAATCAGTTGGTTGCTGCAGGTTATCCGAATTTAACTGTCACCATGGCCGAAGGTACCGGAAACTTTAAGGGCGATGAATCAACACTTTCAACACATTTCTCAATTACAAACAGTAAAGTGGCCAAGATAGTTGTTGTTTGTGACGATATTGAGGTTGATAAGATCCTTGGAATTATCAGTTCAAATGCATTCACAGGTAATCCTGGTGATGGTATAATTTATGTTACAGAAGTTGAAAAAGTATTTAGCATAAGAACGCGAATGGGAAATGGGTGATTGAGGGGAGGGTAGACTGCCGGGCCTTTATGGTCTGGCAGTCTTTTATTCCTTATCAGGTTTTTACTAATAGTAATGTTTATTTCTTCTACAATGGAAAAATACAAATTAAAAAATCTTGATTGTGCTTCATGTGCTTCAAAAATCGAAGACAATCTTTCAAAATTGAATGGAGTAAAATTTGTAAATGTCAGCTTTGCCAATTCAATTCTTACTATAGATGCAGACAATATCGAAAAGGTTAAAACCAGAATAAAAGAGATAGAACCGGAAGTTGAAATTGAAGAGAATGATAAAGAGAAAATTTTTGTTTCAAAAAGCGAACTTGCAGAGAACAAATGGACAATTATTAAAGCTGCCTCAGGGCTGTTTCTTTTACTTGCAGGAATAATATTTGAAGATAGAATACACAACACCCCTTTCCACATTGCGGAGTATTTAGTATTCGGAACTGGTTATCTGATTGTAGGTTGGAAAGTTATTGCATCGGCTGTAAAAAATATCATCAGAGGGCAGGTTTTTAATGAACAGTTTTTAATGACCATTGCTACACTTGGAGCATTTGCAATTGATCAAATGCCAGAAGCAGTGGCTGTAATGCTATTTTATGTGACTGGGGAACTTTTCCAGGATATTGCTGTTGGCCGTTCCCGCAAATCGATCAAATCGTTGCTCGAAATAAAACCGGATTATGCAAATATTTTGGTAAATGATGAGATGACCAGAGTTTCACCCGAAAGTATTAAAGTAGGTGATACAATTATCGTAAAGGCAGGGGAGAAAATTCCCCTTGATGGTGAAGTAATTGAGGGGAATTCATTCATTGATACTTCTGCCTTAACCGGTGAAAGTGTACCAAGAAAAGTGAGAGAAAAAGACATTGTTTTATCAGGGATGATTAATCAATCAGGTGTGCTTACTATTAGGGTTGCCAAATTATTCAGTGAATCGTCCGTGTCAAAAATTTTGGAACTGGTAGAAAATGCTTCATCTAAAAAAGCAGAGACAGAAAAGTTCATTACCACATTTGCAAAATATTACACACCTATTGTGGTTTTCGGTGCCTTATTGCTTGCAGTAGTTCCTCCATTGCTTATTCCGGGCGCAACGTACAGTGACTGGATCTACCGTGCCCTTGTTGTACTGGTAATATCATGCCCATGTGCATTGGTTATAAGTATTCCATTAGGATATTTCGGTGGTATCGGAAATGCTTCGAGAAAAGGAATCCTGGTGAAAGGTTCAAACTTCCTTGATGCTTTAACTCAGGTAAAAACCGTGGTATTTGATAAAACAGGT
>JGI20214J51088_10001937_pt1 | contig 13975 bp, 11 predicted proteins | sample WetSurMetagenome_FD_51088 | JGI IMG/M metagenome (IMG submission 51088) | reverse complement strand
ATTACAGGTGTTTTGATTTTAATTTCGTTTAATTGCTCCAGGTCAAAAGATACAAAAGAACAACAGACAGAAAAACAGATTCCATCTGTAAGTTCAGTAAAAGATTCGTTACCAAAGACCAACGAAAATGTACCTGCTACGATTAAAGATTTAGTTTTCGGAGTAAAAGACATACCTGCAAATTTGAAGTACGATGGTAAAATAATTACATCAGCAAAGTGGAAAGATAAAAACGGAGATAACATAATCATAATCACAGAAACGGAGATAAAAGAGACAGCAAACAAAAAGGATGTTGAAGCTGACCCTGATCAAAGTAAAAAGTTATTCGGCTATCATTACATTCTGGAAAATAATTCGGGTAAACTTCTCTGGAAGATTCAGGATTTCGTAGACAAATGTCCGGCTTCCATTGAATGCACATATGTTCCGAATTCTCTTTCAATAACAGACCTTAATAATAACGGTATCGGTGAAAGCACATTTCTTTACATACTTGGCTGCAGGGGTGATGTAAGTCCGGTGGGAATGAAACTAATGATGCATGAAAATGATATTAAATATGCACTTCGCGGAGAATCGCAAATTAAATCAACCGATGGTATTTATGGCGGAAAGATTAATGAAGTTGACCCGTCATTTAAAAAAGCACCTGATGGGTTTCTCGATTATGCAAAAAAGCAGTGGGAAAAATTCAAAACTGAAAAGTTAGAAGATTAATTTAGCGCAGGGAGTGTAACAACTCCCTTACCTGCCACCCACACCGCCTCAAAATAAAACGTCCGTCACATAAACGGTTACATTTATTATAAGTCAACGAACCTCTTTTGACCTAACCAATGGTTACATTAATTATGAGGCAATGCGAATTACTAATCATTTCGGCTTAGTACCCTTCTCAAATTTTTATACCATTAGATGTAGTAATTCTTATTACAATAAAAACATAAATATTACTATGCTAAATTACTGAAAAATCAATAATATTTGTGTTGCATTCAACATTAAAAAAAATTATACAAAAATCAAAATGAAAAAAACTAACACAGTTCTACTCGTGGCATTTATACTGTTAATTTATTATTTTACATTTAGCGTTAATAATTGCCCTGCACAGTGGCAGCAGATGTCAAATGGAATGGGTAATCTATCTGTATGGTCATTAGCAGTAAACGGGAATAATATTTTTGCCGGAACTTATCCAAATACAGGTAATTATGGAGTATATCTGTCTGCGAATAACGGCACAAGCTGGACACAAACTTCTTTAAATAATGTAAATGTAATGTCATTAGCAGTAAACGGAAATAATGTTTATGCGGGAACTTATCCTAATACCGGTGTATATTTATCTACAGATAACGGCGCAAGCTGGACACAAACTTCTTTAAATAATCTGAGTGTTATTTCTCTGTTAGTATATGGGAATACTATTTTAGCAGGAACAGGAGGCACTAATGGTGTATATCTTTCAACAAATAATGGTACGAGCTGGACTCAAACTTCATTGAATAATCGAACTGTTCGCTCATTAGCAGTAAACGGAAATACTATCTTCGCCGGAACTGATGCTTATGGCATATATTTATCTACAGATAACGGAACGACGTGGGATCAAACATCTTTAAGTAATCAAAATGTCTGGTCAATAGCAATAAACGGGAATAATATCTTTGCCGGAACCGGAACTCAGTTGAACGGCGTATATTTATCCACAAACAACGGCATGAGCTGGACTCAAACTTCTTTAAATAATCAACATATTTATTCATTGGCAATAAATGGCAATAATATTTTTGCCGCGACCAGTGGTAATGGTTTATATATATCCACTGATAATGGATCAAGCTGGATACAAAAGAACGAGGGGCTATATGCTAATCCGACTGGATATTCTCTGGGTTTCTTAAATAATTACATTTATGCCGGTACTTATCAGCATGGTGTTTACAGGAGACCTCTGAGTGATCTTACCGGAATTCAGCCGGTTTCGAATGAAGTTCCAAAACAATTTTCCCTTTCACAAAACTATCCGAATCCATTTAATCCTGTTACAAAAATTAATTTCAATATTCCAAAAACAGGATATGTCAGATTAACTGTATATGATGCGCTTGGAAGAAAAGTCGAAACTCTTGTCAGTCAGCAAATGAACGCGGGTTCGTATAGTTCGGATTTCAACGGCTCTAAAATTGTCAGCGGAGTTTATTTCTACCGATTGCAGTCAGCAGAATTCACAGATGTAAAAAAATTAGTTCTATTAAAATAACTTCTTCAATCCTGTCAGGATTTGTTTTCTTAGAAATAAAATATTAATATAATGTTTAATAAAATAAAATCAATATTTAGTGTAATAACACTTTTCTTTTTCGGTGTTGTATTAATTCTTGTTTTAAACGGAAGTGGATTATCTAATCTTATATTCGAAACTCAGGATAAACTTGAATTGGAAGTCAGTTCGCCTGTCAATACAACGGATTCTTTCAAGTGTACTACGATGGATGTATATAATAAAATGATTAAGGAAGACCCGAATTACGCAAGAAGGCTCCAGGAACTTGAAGTTTTCACTAAAAAATATATTAGTAATATAAAGCACGAGGTTACAACTGTCGTTAAGATTCCTGTAGTTGTTCATATAGTTTATAAAACCCCGCCGCAGAATATTTCCAATGCGGTTGTTCAGTCGCAAATTGATGTTTTAAATATAGATTACAGAAGACTGAATGCCGATACGGTAAATACTCCCACTCCTTTCAAACCTTTGGGCAGCGACTCGCAGATAGAATTCGTTCTTGCAAAAAGAGACCCGCAGGGAAATCCGTCAATCGGAATTACAAGGACAATAACATCTGTAGATACTTTTTATTCGGATAATTCCGTAAAATACACTTCACAGGGTGGGCACGATATTTGGGATAGAGATAAGTATCTTAATATTTGGGTTTGTAATCTTAATTTTCCGGGAGGATATGCTCAATTCCCCGGAGGTAATCCTTCAACCGATGGGGTTGTAATGAAATATACGATTTTCGGGACTATTGAAGCTGTTGTTACCGGTTACACGAAAGGAAGAATCGCAACTCATGAAATTGGTCACTGGTTTAATCTCAGACATATATGGGGTGATTCATTTTGCGGAGATGATTTCGTTGATGATACACCGACACAGCAAACGTCGAATTACAGTTGCCCTGGCTTTCCTCATGTCACTTGCAGCAACGGACCGAACGGAGATATGTTTATGAATTATATGGATTACACAGTTGATGAGTGTAAAAACATTTACACAATTGGTCAGTCGAACAGAATGAATGCCGCTCTGTACGGGNTGCGCTCAAGCTTATTAACCTCNGANGGTGGAACTCCGGTAAGCGGTGTTCCAATTGTACATTTCAGGTCTGATAAAATAACGGTAAATGTTGGGCAAAGTATTAATTTCTTTGATGAATCCGGAGGTATTCCGACAAGCTGGCAGTGGACATTTGCCGGAGGAGTCCCGTCAACCTCTAATCAGCAAAATCCTTTGATTACATATTCAAACGCAGGTTTTTATTCTGTAAAACTAAAAGTAACAAATTCGTACGGAACGGATTCTGTAAATTTTATTAATTACATTAAAGTTCTCGGCGCAAATATGTCGGCATTTTCTGTGGTTTATCCCCCATCAAATACAATTATCCATACNAATGCAGCGGATACAACAAGGAGCATATTCACGTGGACTAAATCAAGTTCACATCCCTCGATAAGGTACAAATGGATTATCCGAAAATATGGTACTTCAACGTATGTTTATTATAATAGTGATAATAACGGAGCTGATACGTCAATTTCTGTGACAAAAAGTTTGCTTGATTCTATTGCGACCGGATTCGCANCGGGCATAGATACAGTATCTTGTATATGGAGAGTATATTCTTACAACGGGTTGGATTCCTTAATATCGCAGAATCAGTTCCTTATTCATTTAATCAAACAAACAGTTGGTATAAAAGTAATTTCATCATCAATTCCNGATGAATTTAAATTACTTCAGAACTATCCGAATCCGTTTAATCCTGTAACAAAGGTTAGTTTTGATATTCCNAAACAGGGATTTATAACATTGAAAATTTATGATGTGCTCGGTCGCGAAGTAATCACTCTTGTTAATGAAACGATGAAGCCGGGAAGTTACCAGGTCGATTTTAACGGCTCTAAATTCTCAAGCGGAGTTTATTTTTATTCGCTTATTTCTGACGGGGCTAATATAGCTACTAAAAAAATGTTGATGATAAAATAACAAGAATAAATTCAAATGTAATATATTTTAATTGCACTTTATTAACAATTTAATAGATGGAAAAATTAACTACTATCATCATTGATGATGAGCTTCACGGCAGAGAAAATCTGAAAACAATTATTGAGTCTTACTGCAGTGAACTGAAAGTTATTGATACCGCTGAATCTGCTATAATAGCAAAAGAACTCGTGTTAAAGCATAATCCGGATGTTGTATTTCTTGATATAAATATGCCGGTTCTTGATGGCTTCGATTTTTTGGAATGTTTTGACAAACGTACTTTTATGGTTGTACTTGTAAGTGCTCATTCTGATTTTGGAATCAGAGCTGTTAAACAAAGAGTAGAAGATTATCTTCTGAAACCTGTTAATATAAAAGAACTTCAGCAGACAGTTAAAAAATTGCAGGCATTTAAAAAAGAAAAAGAAAAATTTCCGCAAGTAAATTTATCATCTAAAATAGCGATTTCCTTAACAAATGGTTTTGAAGTTTTTGATATAGATGATATTGTCAGATTTGAAGCTGATGGTTGTTATACAAAAGTTTTCTTTAAAGAATCAAAGCCACTAACAATTTCAAAAACATTAAAAGAGTTTGAAGAGTCTGTTCCAAAAGGATGTTTTTACAGAATTCATAAATCACATTTGATTAATCTAAGTTACGTAAAGGAATACTCGAAAATTGACGGAGGTCTTATAACTTTAAAAGACGGTAGTATAGTCGAGATTTCAAGAAGAAAAGCCTCAGATTTTATTCATACTGCAAAAAAGTTTCTCAATGCTTAATATGTTATGAAATTATCCCATATATATTTTTTCTTTGTATTTTTTTCTCAACTTAATACACTATTCTCTCAAACCCCACCTTACTATCATTATTCTTCAACCGATGGTCTGGCATCTTCCACTGTATTTGATATACTTCAGGACAGAAACGGATATTTATGGTTTGCCACATCGAACGGTATAAGCAGGTTTGACGGACATAGATTTAAAAACTATGGTATAAAAGAAGGTCTGAATTCGAATGTGATAACATCAATAATAGAAGGAAGCGAAGGGGAAATCTATATCGCGAATTATGAGAAAGGTATTAATATTTTAAAAGACGGAAATATAGAGAATTACACGAAAAAATCCGTACAGGATAATTTCATTAATTATATTTTTCTTGAACAAAATATATTATTCGGATACGGGTATCAGAAACTGTATAAGTGTAAAATTGATAAAATCGAAACCATTTTAAATTATACTGCCCGAAAAGACTTAAACAATAAGCAGATTGTTTTTAACAGATTTTGCAAAATTTCAGACGGAACCTTTATAGCTTCCACATCGGACGGTTTTTATAAAGTCGTAAATAATGATTTTGAAAAAATCAAAGTAGAAGGTTTTCCTGATACTGATATTTATTGNACTGTAGAANCCAAAAACGGAAATTTAATTGCGGGTTCAAAAGGAAAAATTTATATNATAAANAACTATAAAGTAGTAAAAGTTNTAAAAACTAATTATCCTGATGGTAAAGTTACTGCTATCATAAATGACAGCAGGGGNAATATCTGGTTTTCGATNATTAACATGGGTTTTTATGTTATTAGAGAGGGTTCAGATGAAATTTATGATATCGGGATAAAGCTTAAATTACAGAAAACAGTCGTCAATGATTTCTGTGAAGATAATGAGGGTAATATTTGGGTGAGTACGATGGGGAAGGGAGTATTCTGTTTAAACAATCTATTCGTTAATAATTACAACGATGAAGACGGACTTAGCAGCAACAGCGTACAGGCAATAGAAAAAGATGAAAACGGAAGAATAATTTTAGGAACGCTTAATGGAATAAGCATTCTGGAAGACGGAAAATTCGGAATGCTTGAAATCAGAGGAAACAGCTTTTTAACAGATTACATTTATGAAATGAAATCGATTAATAATAAAGTATATGTATGTTCTTCCTTTCCTAATTATAAAATAATAAACAGATTTTATAAAAATACAGAATTCGTTTTACTTCCNGCAATTTCTTTTGGTATAACTCAGGATACTAACTACCTGATAGGTAATTTTGGAGGTTATATTCATACATATAAAAATATTTCAAGTAATATTAATTTAAGTGAAGATTCAAAATTCTCAGTATTTGGAGCAGAATTGATTAATAACCGCGTAAATGAAATATNTGAGGATTCGGAAAGAAATTTATGGTTAGGAACATCACTTGGTTTATGTAGAATTAAAAACGGAGAGAAGAAATATTTTCCCGAAAGTGAAGTATTAAACTCACCAATAAAAGCAATCATTCAGGATCATAATAACAAAGTATGGTTTGCCGGAGATAAAGGAATTTCATATTTTAGTAAAAAGGATTCAGTTATATCAAGTTACAAAAATATTCCAGGATATGATTTTTCATCTTCAACCTCACTCGCAATTGATAAATATGGCAGAATCTGGGTAGGGAATATGAAAGGACTCTATATATTAAATAATAATTCAATTAAATATATAAATAATGCACAAGGGCTTCCATCTAATGAGGTATTATCTTTATTTTATGATAATGAAAAAAATGTAATGTGGATTGGAACGAGCAGTGGATTAAGCTCTTTTGATATTAATTTATACGACAGTTATAAACCTCCGTCTATTAACATTTTAATTGATAAAGTCAAAGCCGGGGACTCGGTTTACATCAAATTTGATAGTTTGGTATTTGAACCGGGTAATAATAATATCCATATAGGTTATAGTACATTTAATTATTCATCTCCGTCAAACTTAAAATATCAGTATAAGCTTAAAAATGAATGGATAAATACAGATTATGATTTTCTTGATTTTGAATCTATGAATGAAGGATTATATGGCATTTCTTTCAGAGCTAAAACCCAAAATGGTGAATGGAGTCAGCCATCTTTTGTATCATTTATTATTAAACCGAAATTTATTGAAACGACATTTTTCTATGTTTTGATAATTGTTTTTTTTGCAGGTGTTATTTTATTTACAACAAAACACAGGATAAATCTTCAGAGAAAAAAGAATTCAGCAAAGTTGGAAAATGCAAAAAAGATACACGAACTCGAACATCAGGCATTATCAGCAATGATGAATCCGCATTTCATTTTCAATTCCTTAAACTCAGTTCAATATCTCGTTAACAAGGGAAGAAACGACGAGGCAAATGATTATATTTCCATACTTGCAAAGTTAATAAGAAAGAATCTTGATACTGCGGGTAATAGTTTTATAAATTTAGATGAAGAGATTAGCAGATTGACATTATATTTACAAATAGAAAAATTAAGATTTCAGGATAAATTCTCTTATGAAATCAATACAGGTGATGAAATTGATATTGATTCAGTTATGATTCCGAATATGATACTTCAGCCGTTCGTTGAAAATTCAGTATGGTACGGCATAATGAATGTGGGTAAAAAAGGGTTTGTTAAAATATCCTTCAGTTTTGAAACTATTAATATTGAAGCAAATATACATAGATGTCTCGTAATAAAAATAACAGATAACGGAATCGGTTTGAAAAAATCTGCAGAAAGAAATAAAGAAGACCATATATCAAAAGGAATAAAAATAATACAAGAACGTCTTCAATTATTAAGCAAAGAGCTTGAACTGCCAACACCGATAATTATTGAAGACCTGAGTTTACGAAATGAAAATTCTACAGGCACGGAAGTTATAATTACACTTCCTCAATCCTTATACAGAAATACCTCCGAAGATTCAGTTTGATTCCTTCCCCTTAATCATTATCTAATTTCTAACTTTCTCAATCCGGTTACTTTGTCACTCTGTCACTTTGTCACTCTGTCACTTTGTCACTTAATAAACTTACCGTTAATTTAGAAATTACTACCGTTCGCTTAAAATTATCGACCGAATACTTATTCGCACTTGCCGTGATGGTTTAATTGACCTAATTTGTTCTAAATAAAATTTAACACAATGGAACTTTGGAATAGATTAAAAGCAAAAATAAGGAAACAAAAAGCCGGTAATTCGGCTCCGCTTATTATTATACAAAAAGAGTCTGACAACTTTGAATCAAAAGAATACGACTCAATTGAAAAAGCAATATCAGACCTTGAAAATAACAATAATATCCCTAATGAAAAACTTGAACAGTTAAGAAAGTCTATGGACAATCTGAAACACAAAGGTTCAATACTGGTAAAAAACGGAGAAATAATTAATTAAAACGAATTTTAATAACAACTTTTTTTAAATAAATAAAATAAAAATCAAAATGAAAAAAACAATCACAGTTCTATTCGCAGTAGTTGTTCTTGTTATCTGTAATTTTACATTTAATATTGATAATAGCTCTGCACAGTGGCAGCCTGAAGTAAGGCTGACCAATGACCCTGCTTCATCTAATCCAGGTTTCAATTCTTCTCGGAGTATAGCAGCAAACGGTAATGTTATCCATGCAGTGTGGTATGATAACCGTGACGGTAACAATGAGATATACTATAAACGCTCAACAGATGCAGGCTTAAGCTGGGGAGTAGATACAAGGTTAACCAATGACACTGCACTTTCTATTCACCCTTCAATATCAGTATCAGGTTCATTTGTTCACGTAACATGGACTGACAAACGCGATGGTACTCATATTGTATATTACAAACGCTCAACAGACGGTGGTGTAAGCTGGGGTGCGGATACAAGGTTAAGGGATGTTTTGACCCCTACATCGTATGCTTATCCCTCAATTTCATCTTCGGGTTCAAATCTGCACGTTGTTTGGTTTGACCGCCGTGATGCAGGAGACGCTGAAATATATTATAAAAATTCAACTGACGACGGCAATACCTGGTCGGCTGATAAACGCCTTACCANCAGTATCGGAGATTCTTATATTCCTGTTGTAGCAGTATCAGGCTCTAATGTTCATGTTGCATGGTATGATAACCATGACGGAAATAATGAGATATACTATAAACGTTCAGCTGATAACGGCACAAGCTGGGGAGCAGATACACGTCTGACAAATAATTCCGGTGAATCAAGATACCCTTCGATAGCTGTTTCAGGTTCGACTGTTCATATTGCTTGGTCAGATAACAAAGGCACATCCAACTATAGAATATGCTATAGGCGTTCAACGAACGGAGGGACAAGCTGGAGTGCAGAAGTTTTAATGACCAATAAAAATAATTTTAATATTTATTCTTGTTTAGCTGTAAATGGTTCAGTAGTTAATATTGCATATGTGAATCTAAATAATCATGGTTCTAGTTATGATATTATATTCAATAAATCTATAAACGATGGTGCAACGTGGGGAACTGAGGTTCAATTAACTAATAACGCATCCGCTTCATTGTATCCGTCAATTGTGGTATCGGGTACTACTCTTCATGTTTTATTTATGGACGACCGTGATGGAAATTCCGAAATATATTATAAACAGTTTAAAAGTACTGCCTTTAGTCCTAATGGAATAACCAATAATAATCCCGAATTACCCAAGGTGTATTCTTTGAGCCAGAATTATCCGAATCCTTTTAATCCTACGACTAATATAAAATTTTCATTACCTAATAATTCTTTTGCAAAGCTTGTCATTTATGATGCTACAGGAAAAGAACTTGAATCGTTAGTCAGTGAACAATTAAACGCAGGAACTTATGAAGTTGTTTGGTCAGCTAATAGGTATTCGAGCGGTGTTTATTATTATAAATTAACTGCAGGTGATTTCAGTAAAACAAATAAAATGATTCTTTTAAAATAAAAAACGAAGCCGAAAACTTTATAGGGTAGGCAAAAATTAAATTAAATAACAAACAAAATGAAAAAAACAATAATTTTATCAACAATAATTCTATTATCAGTAATGATAATAGGCTGCTCAGATAACATGGGCATTACGGGTCCCGATAAACAAACCAACAGTTCGGGAATAATAAATCCGGAAAAACAAACTAACAATATGGGCTTAAAGCAAAAACCGGGTACAGGTAATTATGAATTGATCTGGGAAGTTGCAGAATTAAGCATTGACGTAAACGATGGGTATCCTTTGGAAAAATTAGTCAGTTTCACTGTTGATCCGATACATAATTCAAACAAGTATTTGATAACGTTTACTGGTTTTACCAATGCAGATAAGTGGATTAATGGATATGTACCTACTGTCGAAATATCCAATGACCAGGAAGTTGTTTTGTCACTAATCGATAAGGCATCGATAAACAATTACACAAAATTACTATTTGAAAAAGCGACAGAAAATGATGTTGAATTTTATATTGCACTATCCCCTGGTGACAATCCGATTGGTAACTCTAAAGATTATTCATGTGTGTTGAAGCTTTCAAACTTACAAGTATATATCATTCATTGATTTTCTGAGTCATTTGCAAATCATTCGACCCCTGCAATTCGGGGTCGAATGAAGCAAGCGAACTCGGTNACATAGGTCTGACTCATTTTCTCAATATTGCAAATGAAGACTACTCAGATACTGCAATCTATGAAGTATCGNTTGAGTGATAATAAATTATCAAAGAAAATAATTTTAAATAATAAAACAGGGAAGCCGAAAACTTTTTAGAGTAGGCAAAAATTAATTAAATAAAAAACAAAATGAAAAAAACAATTATTTTATCGACAATAATTCTATTATCAGTAATGATGATAGGTTGCTCAGATAATATGAGTTTAATTGGTCCCGATAAACAAACCAACAGTTCGGGGATAAAAAATCAGGAAAAACAAACCAACAATTTGAGCACGATACTACAACCAAGAGGAGGTAATTATGAATTGATATGGCAAAATGATGAATTAATCGTTAATACGGAGAATGGAGCACTTTTGGAAAATATGATCAGCTACTATATAATTCCGGATAATCCAAACAGTTATTTGATAAGGTTCTCCGGTAAGACCAATGCAGATAGGTATACCAATGGATACTTACCTGTCGTTGAAATATATAAAAACAATGTAGTTGAATTGCAACTTAGTGGAATGAGTTCAATAAATAAATCTACTGAATTAAGGTTAAATAATGTATCAGCGAGTGAACTTAGATTTTACATCGCATTATTCGAGGTGGACGGAAACGGACAAAAACAACCATTAAAGAAGTCCAAATCACTTTCGGATCCGGATAACTCGTGTACGTTGAAGCTTTCAGACTTGCGAATATATATCATTCATTGATTTTCTGAGTCATTTGCAAATCATTCGATCCCTGTAATTGGGGTCGAATGAAGCAAGTGAAAAAGATAAATACGAAATGATTATGCCATCTTATGCAATTGTTGGTTTACCTTTATTGTGTTTGAGCGAAGCGACACCAACAACGGCAGGGAATGATAACTTTTTAACTTCTTTTATTTTCATATATACGGTTACATTTATTATGAGTCAACGAACATCTTTTGACCCTAACCAATGGTTACATTAATTATGAGGCAATGCNACGAGAGAAAAGCACATAAATTGGGTCTTTAAAGTGTTTCGGAAAATGTGTATTTTGGAATTCTTTTTTATCGGAGCGTAGCGTAGTTGGTTATCGCGCCAGTTTTGGGAACTGGAGGNCGCTGGTTCGAATCCAGCCGTTCCGACAAAAAAATAAGAAGGTCGTCCCGATAAAATCGGGACCGTTCCGACAAAAAATTCATCTCAATGGAAGAAATAGAACTTATAAAGAAAATAACAGAAGGAGATGAAAACGCTTTTAAGGTAATATATGAACAGTATTCAAAGCGTATCTTCAATACCGTTTTGCATTTTGTTCAAAATCATTCTGATGCGGAAGACGTTACACAGGAGGTTTTTATTGAGATATTCCGTTCAATTTCAGGTTTCAAATACGGCTCTACTTTCTTTACCTGGATTTATAGAATTGCCGTTACCAAATCCCTTGAATTTATACGACATAAAAAACGGAAAAAACGTTTTGCCTTCAATATTATTTCTGAACCGGATGAAATAATATCCGAAGATTTCAATCATCCCGGGGTTGATATTGAAAATAAGGAGCGTGCTTTGGCTCTTTTTAATGCAATCCGTAAACTTTCCAAAAATCAGCGGATTGCTTTTACATCAAACAAAATTGACGGGTTAGAATACAAGGAAATTGCCGAAATAATGAAAATAAGTCTTTCTTCAGTGGAATCGCTGATTTTCCGGGCAAAAGAAAAACTGAAAAAATTGTTATATTATTATTATAAAAATATTATTTAAACCGCAAGTTTTCTTAAAAAAAGTCATCTAATAAATAAATGAACGACAGGAAAATAAATATCGAAGAACAAATCGAGCAAACCCTGCAAAGTATTGAAGGTATAAAAAGTGTTGAGGTTAGTCCTTATTTATATTCGAAAATAAAAAACGACATGCAAGGCGGAAAGATACAGAATAAACACGAATCCTATAGAATCCGTTATGCAATTGTCGTAGCACTTATTATCATCTTAAATGTAATCACGCTGATAACTTTTCAGGAAACTAAAAGCAGTACTTCTGTAAGTGCATCAGATAGTCAGGAATTGTTCGCAAAGGAATATTTTTTTACAAATAATTTTTACCAATTTTAAATAATAATCTTATGAGCTATTTTACAAAAGAACGTACACTTTTTCTTATTATCATCATTCTTGTTCTTATTAACATAGGGTCAATCGGTTCAATATGGCTCTGGAAATTAAAAGACAGACCTTGTTTACCGCCTCCACCACCGCAATCTGAAAAACAGGATGGCAGGAAATTTTTAATCGAAGAGCTGAAATTAAATCCTTCTCAAGTTGAGAAATTTGAAGCGTTAAGGGAAGAACATTTCAAATTGACTTCAAAGTTTAATGAAGAAATGAGGAAAAACAAAGATGATTTGTTTTCTCTTTTAAATCAGAATGTACCTGATTCAAATAAAGCGTCAGAAATTGCATCAAAAATAGGTGAGCTTCAGAAGCGAATTGATATCGCAACATTTAATCATTTTGCAAAATTACGGGAAATTTGCGATGATACACAGAAGACAAAATTCGGAAAGATAATTGAAGATGTACTCCGTAGAATGGCTCCGCCGCCGCATCCCCCGGGAGCTCCCCCGCAGCCACCACCGGATGCACCGCCGCCGGGACGATAAGTGGTTAGGGGTTGGTTGTTAGTTATTGGTTATTAGTTATTAGACATAGGTGTCTTGGTTTGGTTATTGGTTATTAGGGGTTAGGTTCGATACTACATAGACTTTTGTAGTTTTGTTAAATTCAAAAAATTTATCCTTGTTTACTTTTGTAAACATTAATATTTTTATGTAACTAAAAATTCTTAAAAATTAATTTAATCAATGAACAGACATATACTTATTCTTATTCCGTTGTTATTTTTAATTTCAGTAAATTCTTTTGCTCAGGATTTTGGTATTAAATTTTCAGGATATATTAAAAATGATTTTTTTTATGACACACGTCAGACTGTTTCGATACGCGAAGGTCATTTTCTTTTATATCCTTCCGGAAAAAACCTTGATGCTAACGCAATTGATTTAAATGATAATATAAATTTTAATTTCCTTTCAATTCAGACAAGACTAACCGGAAATATTACTGCTCCGGATGTACTCGATGCGAAGGTAACCGGCGTTCTTGAAGCTGATTTTTTCGGCAATGAAAATGCATCTTTTGTTGATGCAAACGGTTTC
>JGI20214J51088_10001936_pt1 | contig 13985 bp, 11 predicted proteins | sample WetSurMetagenome_FD_51088 | JGI IMG/M metagenome (IMG submission 51088) | reverse complement strand
GGTCACACCCGTTCCCATCCCGAACACGGAAGTTAAGCTCTCCAGTGCCGATGGTACTGCATGGGCGACTGTGTGGGAGAGTAGGGCGCTGCCGGACTTAATAAAATGAAAAACCCCTTCTTGGAAACGAGGAGGGGTTTTTTGTGTTGACACGATTCACGTCTGTGATATTTAGCTTCTGATTCAGACAATTTGGGGAGATTCCGCCATGTCCGGACATTCAAAATGGAGCACCATCAAGAGAAAGAAAGGCGCGGCCGACGCCAAGAAGGGGAAAATCTTTACCCGTATCGCCAAGGAAATCGCCCTTGCCGCCAGGCTCGGCGGGAGCGACCCGGAAGGCAACTCGCGCCTGAGGCAGGCGATCCTGGCTGCCAAGGCCGAGAACATGCCCAAGGACAACATCGACCGGGCCATCAAAAAGGGATCCGGCGACCTCGACGGCGGCGTCCAGTACGAGGAGATCACCTACGAGGGCTACGGGCCCGGAGGGGTGGCCGTTCTCGTGGAGGTCATGACGGACAACCGGAACCGGACCGTGGCCGAAATCCGGCACATCTTCTCCAAGTACGGCGGGAACCTGGCGGAAAACGGGGCCGTATCCTGGATCTTTGCGAAGAAGGGCAGTATCCTCGTCGAGAAAAAAGGCGTGAGCGAGGACACTCTCATGGAGCTGGCCCTCGATGCCGGCGCCGAGGATGTGAGGGAAGAGGATAGCGAGTTCGAGATCATCACCGACCCCGCATCCTTCGAAACGGTCAAGAAGGCCGTTGACGGGGCGGGGATCAAGTGCATTGAGGCCAAGGTCAGTCTGATTCCGTCGAACACGGTCGAGCTCAATGAGGCGAAGGCGTCCTCCATGCTCAAGCTCATGGAGAGGATGGAGGACAACGACGACGTCCAGAACGTGTATGCGAACTTTGACATACCCGATGAGATCATGGAGAAACTGAGCTAGGCCGCCGTCTGAATTGATTAAGCCCGGCCAGTGTAGAGCGTTCATCTCAAGGCATCAAGCCTACGAAGATCGGAAGAGCAGAAGTGAGGAAGAGCGGATAAAAAATAAATGAATTAAACATCCACTCCGATCTTCCGCTTTTCATAACTTCCTCGCTTCGTGATCTCAGGGCGAGGCCATGATCGGGTTGCTCCAAACGTGCAGGAAGGAATCAGGCTGGGTAAGTGAGAATACTGGGCATTGATCCGGGGAGCCGCGTGACGGGGTACGGCGTCGTCGAGCAGGCGGGCAGCCGGATCATCCGGGTGGATCACGGCGAGATCCGGATCAAGAAGGGCGAGCCTTTCACCCGATGCCTCTCCCGGATCTACGATGAGCTGACCGAAGTCATCGGCAGGACAAAACCGGATGCCGTGGCCATTGAGGACATTTTCTACGGCAAGAACGTCAAGAGCCTCATCAAGCAGGGACATGTGCGGGGCGTGGCGCTGCTTGCCGCCTCTCGAAGCGGGCTGCCGGTCCACGAGTACTCACCCCTCGAGGTCAAGAAGGCCGTCGTCGGCTACGGCCGGGCCGAGAAGCAGCAGGTACAGGTGATGGTGCAGGCCATCCTGAGGCTGGGCGAGATCCTCCCCGAGGATGCCTCCGACGCCCTGGCTGTTGCCATTTGCCACACGAACACGAAGAAAGAAGCCGTTCTGTGACGGCTTCTTTCTGGTGAAAGGCTAAAGGCGAAAGGTCATAAGGTCTTCATGATCGCCAGTCTCCAAGGCATAATGACATTCAAATCCCCGGGCCATATCACCGTCGAGGTCCACGGGATAGGCTATCGTGTTTTCATTCCCCTTTCCACCTTCTACGATCTGGCCGAGGAAGGCTCATCCATATCCCTGAATATCTTCACTGCCGTCCGGGAGGACGCCATCCACCTTTACGGGTTCAGGACCCCCGAAGAGAAGAATCTTTTCGAGTTGCTGCTCTCCGTCAACGGCATCGGGCCGAAATTGGCAATAACCCTGCTTTCGGGAATCTCATCGGCTGACTTCATCCGGGCCGTGTTCACGGAAGACCGCCAGGCCCTNATGAAGATCCCCGGCGTGGGAAAGAAGATGGCCGAACGGATCATCCTGGAGCTGCGCGACCGAGTCATCAAGCTGGCCCCCGGGCAGATCCAGGAAGAAGTCAAGCCGGAGAGCTCTCTCGACACCGTTCGGGAGGATGCCCTTTCAGCCCTGGTGAACCTTGGATATAAAAAGAACTACGCCCGCTCCGTCCTTGATCAGATCGTGGACGGGTCTGCACAGCAATGGAACCTCGAGGGTATCTTGAAGGAAGCCCTCAAGCGACTGTCGTAATGGAACCGAGGAACAGAACCGAGGATATCGGGAATGGCGAAGATGGAAGAAATAAATCCCCTGGTCGATCCTGAACCCCTCGAAGAAGAAATTGCGGAAGAGGGGTCGCTGCGACCGAGAACATTGACGGAGTACGTGGGGCAGGAGCGNGTGAAGGAGAGCCTCTCCGTCTTCATCGAAGCAGCCAGGAAGCGCGGCGAATCCCTGGACCATGTCCTGCTTTCCGGCCCCCCGGGTCTCGGAAAGACGACGCTGGCCTACATTCTTTCCCGGGAGATGGGCGTCAGCATCAAGGTGACATCGGGCCCCGTCATCGAGCGCCAGGGCGATCTGGCCGCGATCCTCACGAATCTCCAGGAGCACGATGTTCTCTTCATCGACGAGATCCATAGGCTGCCCAACGTGGTGGAGGAAATTCTCTACCCGGCCATGGAGGATTACCACATCGACATCCTGGTCGGGCAGGGCCCTTCGGCCCGCTCCATGAAACTCAACATCCCCCGTTTCACTCTTGTCGGGGCCACGACCCGGGCAGGGCTTCTTACCTCGCCGCTGCGCGACCGCTTCGGCATGAGCTTCCGCCTCGAGTTCTACAACCCGGCGGAACTGGCAACCATCGTGCGCCGCTCGTCGAGAATCCTCAATATCCATGTGGACGACGACGGGGCCGGGGAAATTGCCCGGCGCTCGCGGGGAACGCCCAGAATAGCCAACCGGCTGCTCCGCCGCGTGCGAGACTACGCGCAGGTGCGGGCCGACGGGATCGTCACGAAGGACGTCGCGGCCAGGGCNCTCGAGTTCCTGGAGGTGGATCAGCGGGGGTTCGATGCCATGGACCGCAAACTCCTGCTGCTTCTCATCGATNAGTTCAATGGAGGTCCCGTGGGAATCGACAGCCTGGCTTCCTCCATCGGTGAAGAGAGACATACCATCGAGGACGTCTATGAGCCCTTCCTGGTCCAGGAGGGCTACATCGTCAGAACGGCCCGGGGGAGAGTGGCCACGAAGGCGGCCTACGAGCACTTTGGAAGGGCGTGGGTTGGGAACCAAAAGGAACTATTCTAGTCTGTCCGGTCTATTCCGTCTCTTCTGTCTGTTCCGTCAGGAAATAAGATGAAAATCCTTCTTCACATCTGCTGTGCACCGTGCACCATTTATCCCCTTGGAATTCTAAGGAAGGAAGCGAGTCAGGTTAAGGGGGTGTTCTTCAACCCGAACATCCACCCTTACCTCGAATACAAAAAGCGCCTCGATACGGTTCGGGAATACACGGCCCGGGAAGGCCTTGAGGTCGCCGTGGCCGAAGGCTATCCCATAGAGGATTTCCTTCAAAAAACAGCCGCCATGGGAAAGAACCGCTGCAGCTACTGTTACGAGGCAAGGCTCCGTCACACAGCCGAGCAGGCACGAAAGGGGCTCTTTGATGCCTTCTCGACTACTCTTCTGTACAGCCGCTACCAGAAACACGATCTGATTCGCGCAACCGGTGAAGATATCGCCCGGAGATTTGATATCCCATTTTATTACAAGGACTTCAGGGAAGGATGGGAAGAAGGGGTCCGGCTTTCAAAGGAGATTGGCCTCTACCGGCAGAAATACTGCGGGTGCATTTTCAGCGAAAAGGAAAGATTTTTTAAGGGTAAATGACTGGTGCCTGGAGGCGGTCATTAATTTAGAGCCAATTTGCTCGGCCGGTTGAGCTCAAGCTTATCCTTCCGAACCTGGAGCAAAAGGCCGATTGTTGCCAGACTCTTCCGATTTTTATGGAAGTGTGCCTTTTTTGCAACATGCGGGGCTGCTGAGCACTTTCACCCCCATCCATAAATACGACGGATTATCNTAATTGTNTTAATTATTTCAATGCATTAAGCATTTNTTTTATTTCCGTCTCTCGGGGTGATGCCTGGCATACCGATTGCTCATATGATAGGCATCTCGTTTTTCAGGACATGCAATGTATTGGCAAAAAACCTTAAAAGAAGAAATTAATTTCCGTAGCGTCGGGCTACATTCCGGCCGGAAGGTCGGGATGACAATCAAACCGGCGGAAGCGGACACAGGGATCGTGTTCGTTCGCAGGGATGTAACCGATAACAATAGAATTGCCGCTGATATCCATAATGTTACCGACACGACGCTTGCTACAACCCTGGGCGTGAACGGCACGCGCGTTCACACCGTGGAGCACCTCCTTTCCGCATTCAGGGGTATTGGCATCGACAACGCAATTGTCGAAGTGGATACCTTCGAAGTCCCCATCATGGACGGCAGTTCCCAGCCCTTCGTGGACACACTGAAGAGTGTGGGTCTCAAGGCGCTGAAGAAGCCGCGCAGATACCTTCGCATCAAGAAAATCGTGTCCGTGTCCGAAGGGGAGTGCATGGCCAAGCTGGAACCTGCTCCCGATTTCAGAATCACCTACAAGATCGACTTTCCGCACCCTGCGGTGGGGACCCAGAGCTATGAAATGATCTTCTCATCCGATGCGTATGAGAAGGAAATCAGTTCGGCCCGGACCTTCGGTTTCCTGAGAGACGTCGAGTATCTCCAGGCAAAGGGTCTCGCCCTCGGGGGATCCCTGCAGAATGCCGTCGTCCTCGACGAAGAGAAGGTGATCAACAAAGAAGGGCTGCGTTCGCCCGATGAGTTTGTGAAACACAAGATCCTGGATGCCGTTGGAGACCTCTACCTCCTGGGCATGCCCATCATCGGTCATTTTACGGCTTACAAATCCGGTCACAAGCTGAACACCCAGCTTCTGAGAACACTGCTGGCCTGCGAAGACTGCTGGGAGATCGTCTCCCACCCCCATCCGTCCACCCGGGTTGACGCCCATGGAGAAGGGCGACCCGATGTTCAGGCCGCTACCTGATTCCCGCCTCCCGTTGTTGTGAAGAGACATCCCGCATACACCATCGGCCCATGCCTTGAGCCCTTTGCAACGAGGCTCGCCCTGAATCGGTCTTTACAAATCGACAAATTCAAGGTATCTGCCTGAAGGAGCTCCGAAGCGGGGCTGTTGAATCCCGCATCCCGTATATGGACAAGAAGACAGACAGACAACAGGCGATCGTGACCGCCGAGATGAAGCGGCGCCGGCGCGAGCGGATCATCATCGTCGCCACCATCATCGGCATTGCCCTGCTGACCTTCGTCGAGACCAGCCTGTTCAGCAAAGAGGCCCTCGTCCCGGACTTTCGCGACGTCGTCATCTTCGGCCTCATCAACATCAACATCATCCTCGTCCTTCTTCTCATCTTTCTCATTGTCCGCAATATCGTCAAGCTCGTTTACGAGAGGCGGCGGGGAATCCTGGGATCGAAGCTGCGGACCAAGCTGGTCGCGGCCTTCGTGACGCTCAGCCTGGTCCCGACCTTCATCCTGTTTCTGGTTGCCACCAACTTCCTGTCGTACAGTATCGACAACTGGTTCAACATCCGTGTCGGCGGGGCCCTGAACTTGTCGCTCGAGGTGGCCCAGAACTACTACCAGCAGACGTCGGAAAATGTGAAATACTATGCCGATCAGCTGAGCGCCGACATCACGAAGAATCGCCTCTTCGAAAAGGNTCGCTTGGAGTACCTGCGCTCCCTCATCGAGCAGCGGCAACGGATCTTCAAGCTGGGGCTGATCGAGGTCTATTTCAACGATGAGAGGGGAAAGCTCGTCTTCAAGGACCCGGGCAACCCCGACATCCCCGAGCTGGGCCTCTCCCCCAAGCTCCGCGAGGACATCCGGGCGGGCAGACACTTCACGACGATGCAGTCCGTGGGCCTTGGCGATTTCATCCGTGGGGTCGCGCCTATCTTCGAGGCCCCCGGCTCGACGGTCGTCATCGGGGCCGTCGTGGTCAACTGTTACGTGCCCAAGGGGCTTGTCGACAAGATGACGACGATTTCCAGAATTAACGAGGAGTACAAGCAGTTTAAACTGCTCAAGAACCCCATCAANACAAGCTACATCGTCATCCTCTTCGTCGTGACCCTTCTGATCATCTTCTCTGCCACCTGGTTCGGGTTCTACCTCGCCAAGGGGATCACGGAACCCGTCCAGAACCTCGCGGAGGCGACCCATGCCATCGCTCAGGGCAATCTGGACTACAAGATCAACGTCGTTGCCGACGACGAGATCGGCGTCCTGGTGAACTCNTTNAACCGGATGACCGGCGACCTGAAGGTGAGCAAGAACAGTCTCGAACAGGCCAACATCGATCTCGATCAGCGGCGCAAGTACATGGAAACGGTCCTTCGGAACGTCTCGGCGGGCGTTGTGGCCGTCGATCGAGACGGGGTCATCACGACGGTCAACAGTGCTGCCGAGAAGCTTCTCGACATCAGGGCGGAGAAGGTTCTGACTCACCGCTACGAAGAGGTGCTACAGCCCGGACACCTGGATCTTGTTCGTGAGATTCTCACGGAGATCACCGGCGAGGAGACGGGGTATGTGGAAAAGCAGATCCAGATCACCCTGAAGGACCGGGCCCTCACGCTTCTCGTGACGACCACCGTCTTGCTCGATGACGACAACAATTACATGGGCATGGTCGTCGTCTTCGAGGACATCACTCAGCTCCAGCGTGCGGAACGCATCGCTGCCTGGCGGGAAGTGGCCCGCCGGATCGCCCACGAGATCAAGAACCCGCTGACGCCCATCCAGCTGTCGGCACAGAGGCTGCAGCGAAAATTNGGCGACAAGATCGCCGATGACGGCCCGGTTTTCATGGAGTGCACCAGCACGATCATCAGCCAGGTCGACGTTCTGAAAAACCTCGTCAATGAATTTTCCCGTTATGCCCGCATGCCCGTGGCGACTCTCACGCCGAACGATCTGAACGAGGTCATCCGGGATTCGGTCGTGTTGTACCAGGACGCTCACAAGGAGATCGCCTTCGATTATCAGCCCGATCCGGAGCTGCCGACGATCAAGCTGGATGCCGAGCAGATCAAACGCGTCATGATCAATCTCCTGGACAATGCCGTGGCGGCTGTTGGCAAGGGAAGCGGCCGGATCGAGATCAAGACGCACTACGATCGGCCACACGGAAGGGCACGCGTCGAGGTTCGAGATAACGGAACCGGAGTGAAGCCTGTCGACAGGGTCAAGATGTTCGAACCCTACTATTCTACAAAAAAATCAGGCTCCGGCCTGGGCCTTGCCATTGTGAGCTCCATCATCAGTGAGCACAGGGGTTTCGTAACGGCAACCGATAATTTCCCGAACGGGACCGTCGTGGCCTTCGAGCTGCCCATTGAACAGGTCGAGGAGCAAGCGATGACAGCAGCAAGAGCGGAGAGTTGATTCATGGTCCATCTCGTTACGGGAGGAGGCGGTTTTATCGGCTCCAACATCGCTGAGGCCCTGGCCGCACGCGGGGAGACGGTGCGTGTCCTGGACAATTTCTCTGCGGGGAAGAGGGAAAATCTCCGCTTTCCCGGGTCTGAAAAGGTCGAGGTAATCGAGGGAGACATTCGGGATGTTGATACATGCCGGGCGGCCCTGAAGGGGGTGAAGGTTGTCTTTCACGAAGCGGCCCTGGGCTCCGTCCCGAGATCCATAGAGGACCCCACGACGACCCACGACGTCAATATCACCGGGACACTGAATATGCTGATTGCAGCACGGGATGCAAAGGTGAAGCGGTTTGTCTTCGCCAGCTCCTCTTCGGTTTATGGAGATAAAACAGGACCGGGCGAGGAAGAACGCTCGCCGAAAAATGAAGTGATGAAACCGGCTCCGCTGTCTCCCTACGGGATCAGCAAGCTTGCCGCAGAAGAATATTGTCGTATCTTTTCCCCCTTGTATGGATTGGAGACAGTGTCACTGCGGTACTTCAATGTCTTCGGGCCCAGGCAAAGTCACCTGTCTGAATATGCTGCCGTCATTCCGCGATTTATCGAGGCTTTGCTGAACGGACAACCGCAGATCATTTACGGCGACGGCGGGCAGTCAAGGGATTTTACCTTCGTGCGCGATGTGGTGCATGCGAATCTGCTTGCCGCAACGGTCCCGGGGATCGGGGGCGAGGTGCTCAACATTGCCTGCAATCGCCGCTACAGCCTTCTCGATCTGATCGGGGAGCTGAAGGCGATCACGCAAAGCACGATCGAGCCCCGCTTTGAAGAGGCACGGCAGGGTGACATCCGCCACTCCATGGCCGACATCGGCAGGGCGAGGGATCGCCTGGGTTTCGAGCCGTCCTGGTCGTTCCGAAAAGGGCTGGAGGTCACCGTCGACTGGTACAAAAANAATCTCGGGAATCGGGCATAGGGTATCGGGGTACAGGGAAGAAAAGGGAAGGCCCTTGCGGGTTCGCAAGGGCCTTTGTGTTCCCAGTTACCTAATTACCCAATCGACCAGTTACTCTTTCTTGGATTCCAGGCTGTGCGTTTTGATCTTGCGATGGAGGTTGCTTCTCTCCAGCCCGATCGTGTCGGCCGTTTTGGAGATGTTGCCCTCGTTTTCCTGCAGCTTCTTCATGATGAACTTCTTCTCGAATTCCATCTTCGCCTTCCGGAAGGAGTTATGGGTGAAGATGGTGTCGATGGTCTCCTCCTGCTGCTCTTCCTTTGAGAGCGACGGGATGTCGTCGGCCGTGATCCTGTCGGCCTGCGTCATGATGACGAGGCGCTCCATGATATTCTTCAGCTCTCGGACGTTCCCCGGCCAGCTGTGCTCCATGAGGACATCGATCGCGTCATCGGTAATGGTCTTCGGCTCAATGCCCTCCTTGANACAGAAATCGGACACAAACTGGTTGGCCAGTATGGGGAGGTCCTCTTTGCGTTCCCTCAGCGGCGCGATGGTGAGTGGAATGACGTTGAGCCTGTAATAGAGATCCTGCCGGAAATGGTCAGCTTCCATCTCCCTTTCGAGGTCCTTGTTCGTTGCGGCAAGCACCCGGACGTCCGTGTCGATGAACTTGTTGCCTCCCACCCGCTCGAATTTCTTTTCCTGGAGGATTCTGAGAATCTTGGCCTGGGCCTTGAGACTCATGTCGGCCACTTCATCGAGAAAGAGAGTGCCCTCATGGGCCAGCTCGAACTTGCCTCGTTTCTTGGCCGTTGCGCCTGTGAAAGAGCCCTTCTCGTGGCCGAAGAGCTCGCTCTCGATGAGCTCCTCCGGAATGGCTGCGCAATTCACCTCGATAAAGGGTCTCCTCGATCGCTTGCTCTGGTAATGGATCGACCTTGCGACGAGTTCCTTTCCCGTGCCGTTTTCCCCCATGATGAGGATCCATGCGTTTGTCGGGGCCACGATCCGGATCATTTCCTTGAGATCGAGGATGGTCTTGCTCTGACCGATCAGTTCGTAGGCCGACGTGACCTTCTGTTTGAGGAACTTGTTTTCATCCTCGAGCCGGACGAGCTCGATGGCGTGGTTGACCAGCAGGACAACCTTCTCCAGGGAGATGGGCTTCTCGATGAAGTCGAAGGCGCCGAGTTTTGTCGCTTTGACGGCTGTTTCGATGGTGCCGTGCCCCGACATCATGACGACCTGAAGCTGCGGGTAATCGGTCTTGATGATCTTGAGGGCTTCGAGGCCATCCATGCCGGGCAGCCAGATGTCCAGAAGCACGAGATCAGGCAGGTCCTCCTCGATGGCCTTGAGGGCCTCCTCCCCGCTTCCCGCGGTACGAACTTCATATCCTTCGTCGGTCAGGATTCCCTGCAGGGACTGACAGATGCTCTCTTCGTCGTCGACAACCAGAATCGTTTTATACATGTTCTCTCTTCAGGGGATGGCCGGGTCAAGGGCGCCGGAAAACACATCCGGGTACCCGTCTGTCCATGCATCACCCGTTCCCATTTCGCCTCGTTTCTTATTTTTTTGGAAGATTATCGGCCACCCGGTCCTGAATGACCTTGGAGGCCGTCTCATTGCCCATCATTCCCACCCGGACACCGAGCGTCGTCAGGTTCGTGTCCTTGTACTTGATCCGGAACTGGACTTTCTCGTCATTGATGACGGCAGTGATCTTCCCTCCGTCCGTCTGCTTGTCCGGCTCTACGTCGCGGCCCTTCATGTCGGCAATGGTCTTTTCGACGGCAGACCAGACGGTGGCGACCGGGAAATAGTAATCCGTCCTCATCTCCCCTTCCACGTAGTAGTAGGTCCCCGTGCCCCCCGCGACGGCAGCCCCCCCGACGACCAGGACGGGACATCCGTAGAGGGACATGCAGCACATCAACAGAATCAGCGCAACAGCCGCTCGCTTTGTGTAGGTCATAGCCTTCTCTCCCCTTCGCCTTNATTATTGGTTGTTCGTTTCTTCCTTGGCCGGTTGCGGCTTTCCCTCCTCCGCAAAGGATTTCAGGCCTTCCGCCAGGCCCAGCAGCTTCTTGTCCACGCTGTAACTGACCGTGTTTTCCGGGTAGTTTCCCTTCTCATCGGCNNCACCCGCCGGAACCCCCGTGAGAAGCTCGATTCCCTCATCGATCGTTTTCACCGGGTAAATATGGAATTTTCCCTCGGCCACGGCTTTCACGACGTCTTTGCGCAAGATGAGCTCTGGCACATTGAGNTGCGGGATCATGACCCCCTGCCTGCCGGTGAGACCCCGGGCCCTGCATACATCGTAGAAACCTTCGATCTTATAGTTCACGCCGCCGATGGGTTGGATCTCGCCCTTCTGATTGACGGATCCCGTCACGGCGATGTCCTGTCTGAGNGGCAATTCCGACAGGCTTGACAGGATGGCGTAGATCTCCGTCGAGGAGGCGCTGTCTCCGTCCACCCCTCCGTAGGATTGCTCGAAAGCAATGCTGGCACTCATGGTGAGAGGTTTGGTCTGGGCGTACTTGCCACGGAAGTATCCCTCCAGGATGAGGACGCCCTTGTCATGGGTCCTGCCGGAGAGCTTGGCTTCCCTCTCGATGTTGATGACCCCGGTGCGTCCCATGGATGTCTTCGCGGTGATCCGCGAGGGCTTTCCGAAGGCATACTCCCCCATGTCATAAACGGAAAGGCCGTTGACCTGTCCCACGACCCTGTCGTCCGTGTCGATCATGATCGTGCCNTCGTCGATGAGCTCCTGGATCTTCTCCTCGATCTGGCTGACGCGGTTGATCTTTTCCTCGTATGCCATATCCACGTGCCGGTCCGTGACGAGGTTGCTTCCGTCCTTCTTTGCCCAGTAGTGGGCCTCGCGGATGAGGTCGGCGATCTCGCTGAAGCGCGTCGAGAGCTTTTTCTGCCGCCCCGTCAGACGGACACCGTACTCCACGACGGTGCAAACGGCTTTTTTGTCGAAATCGAACAGCTTTTCTTCGTCAACGATCCCCTTGATGAGACAGACATATTCCTGGATGTTGTCTTCGGTGTTGGCCATCTCGATGTCGAACTGGGCCTTCGTCTTGAAGATCTCCTTGAAGTCCCGCTCCAGGTTGTAAAGCAGGTAATACAGGTAATCGTCACCGATCATGATCACCTTGACGTCCAGGGGGATCGGCTCGGGCTTGATCGCCGAGGGCAGGAAGCTGAAGGGGTCGTAGGGCTGCATGTTGAGCTCGCGGCTCTTCAGCGCCCGCTTGAGAAACGTCCAGACCCCTGGCTCGATGAGCGCTTCCAGGGCGTCAAAGACGATGTAGCCGCCGTTTGCACGCAGCAGCGAGCCCGCCCTGATGTGGGTGAAGTCGGTCCGCCAGAGCCCCGAGCGATCCACCTCACGCTCGATGGTGCCGAAGAGATTCTTATAGGTGGGCGCCGTCTCGATGATGATGGGCGTCTTCTCGGTTTCCGAGTTGTCCACGAGGACGTTCACTTTGAACTCGATGAAGCGCCTCACGGGCGCCTGGGGCACGGGAAACGGCATGGCCTGTTGCTGCTGCTGATCCTCTTCTTTTTCCTGGAACATTTTCAGGTTCGATAACGTATGCTCCTGGACCTCGTCGAGATAACCGTTGACCTTTTTGTTGGAGTCGCTGTAGCGCAGGCGCAAATCCGAGATTTGCTCCGTCACGGCGGGCGAGCCGTACTTGTGCTCGAGGATCCCGATCTGCTGCCGGATCTCGCGCTCGATGTCACGAGTCTCCCGCATGACGGAATCGAGCTCGATGCGCAGATCGATGAGCTTTGCGCGGATGGTCTCCAATTCCTCCTTGCTGAACTTGTCTTCCTCGGCCATGACTTCGAGCTGCTCGAAGGGGACCGGCCTCCCTTCCACGATGGGAGCCACGTCCTGCCGGGTGAAAGGGCCCATCTGAAATGCGACGAGCTGGAAATTTTCCTTCAGGAGCCGATCGTTGAATTCCCGAATGATCTCCTTCTGCTTTTGCCGATAGGTGTTGATGACTTCCTCGGACTCCTTCTTGAACTCGTCGCTCTCGAGGATGAACGGGATCTCTTTCCGGAGATGGGCGACGAGTTCGTCCATGTCCTTCTGGAATTTCCTGCCGCTTCCGGCCGGGAACGTGATGACCCGCGGGGTGTCGGAGTCCTTGAAGTTGTGGACATAGCAGATGTCGCCGGGGATGGGTTTCTTGAGGTCCAGCTGGCTCAGGAGGTTCTTGATCGTTGTCGTCTTGCCCGTGCCTGTCATTCCGGAGACGTAGATGTTGTACCCCGGGCTTTCGATCTCGAGCCCGAGCGTGATGGCCTTGACCGCCCGGGTTTGCCCGATGATTCCGTCGGTTTTCCTGCATTCACGGGTCGTGTCGAAACCGAGCAGTTCAGGGTTACAGGTCCAACGCAGAAGCTGTACGGGAACTTCCTTGATTCGGGTCATCTCGTCCATGATGCCTCCCTCAGTCTCTCTTCTCGATATGTCTGTTATTATTGAAAATATAACGGATGCATGCAGAATTGTCCATTCTTTCTTGTGCTGCAAGACCCACGGATGCTGCTCGCTCGGGCTCTTCCTGGGTTTCGGGAGCCATCATGCGATGCCGGCCCGGAATGTCTTCATGGGCCGTGTCAGGAGGCGGATTCACCGGCCAGCTGGGCGAACTCTTTCAAGAGCTCTTCCTGCTTCTTGGTGAGATTGGTGGGAATTTTGACAAGAACCTGGACAACCTGGTCCCCGCGGCCGATTCCCTTGAGGTGGGCAACACCCTTGCCCTTCAGACGGAAGATCTTTCCGCTCTGCGTCCCCTTGGGAATTTTTATGGTTTCTTTGCTCTCGATGGTCGGTACTTCGACGGTGCCCCCCAATGTGGCCTGGGTCATGGAGATGGGGATCTGGCAGAGAATGTCGTAACCGTCCCGCTCAAAGAATTCATGGGGCTCCACGTGGATAAATACATAAAGGTCACCGCTGGGACCCCCAAAATCGCCTTCCTCGCCCTCGCCGCGAAGCCGCAGGCGGGAGCCCGTCTCAACACCGGCAGGAATTTTGAGGCTTACGGTTTTTCTCGTCCTGGCTTTCCCCGTGCCGTAACAGGCCTTGCAGGGATTCTTGATTACCCGTCCGGCGCCCCGGCACTGAGGGCAGGTCGTGCTGATCGTGAAGAAGCCGCTCGACTGGGTCACGGTGCCGCGTCCGCCGCAGCGGGAACAGACTTCGGGATGCGTCCCTGCTTCAGTCCCAGTCCCGTTGCATTTCTTGCAGTGTTCCAGCTTTTCCAACTCGATCTGTGTCGAGGTCCCCTTCACGGCATCCATGAATGAGATCTTGAGGTCATAGCGCAGATCCGCACCCTGTCGGACGGAGGAACGAGTCCGGGTCCGGGCCCCGG
>JGI20214J51088_10001935_pt1 | contig 13995 bp, 11 predicted proteins | sample WetSurMetagenome_FD_51088 | JGI IMG/M metagenome (IMG submission 51088) | reverse complement strand
GCTTTTGAGAAATAAAGTTGAATTGCTAGCTCAGTTGGTAGAGCACAACACTTTTAATGTTGGGGTCTTGGGTTCGAACCCCAAGCAGTTCACTAAGGCAAATTTAGAGGGATTCCATTATGGAGTCCCTTTTTCGTTAAATAAACTTCTTATGTTCCAATTGTTTGGTTTAGAGGGATTTGTATCAAAGTTTAACCCTCGCGGCCAACGGGAAATGATGGGAAGCAAAAAGACTTGTCGGGAACGATTTGCGCTACAAAAGCGCGCTACATGTTCAAAACATGTGCTACAAAATCGTGCTACAATAATGTAAGGTTCTATCTCTTCTTTCTCTCTGAAATCTCGGAAGCCGTAATAAAACGCTTTAATATGGCAAAAGAGAATGTAACTGTTGTATTTGACAGAAGAAAAAATGTCGAAGAGTATGGTTTCGGCTACGTTGAAATCGAGATTTACTTAAGTCGGAATGAACGAAAGTACTTTGGATTTGGAAAATGCAAGTCTAAGGAGTTAAAGTCTTTTATTTCTTCACAAGAAACAAAGGATAAGATCAAGCGATGTAAGGACATTATCGCAGCGATGTCTTTATTTGGTGACCCTCTGACCATTAAAAACTTTGAACTGTACTATCAGGGAAAAAAATTGAATGGAGCTAATTTCTATAAAGGTACAGATCAGTCCACGAACTTTATCCTTTTTATGAAAGACAGAATTGAAAAAGAAACACTTAGCGAAGGAACCCGAAAACATAAGATGTGTTCTTGGAAAGCAATCAAACGCTTTGGGAAAATCAGGACCTTTTCCGATCTTATCCCAAAGAACATTCTTCTATTAGATGAATGGCTTCATGATGGGACACGTACAGATGTTTCTGTACATACCTACCATAAACATCTTAGAAAAGTGACAAGATACCTTCGCATGGCCGATATGATACCCGCCGATCCTTACGAACGGGTAAAAATCAATCGTGGTAAAAGCAAAGAACGTCAGCCGTTAACGGAAGACGAGTTAACTAAAATGAGAAAAATGAAATTGGAAGACAAACTAGATCATGTACGTGACCTCTTTATTTTTTCAGCTTACACCGGCCTAGCATACTGCGATGTACAGGCCTTCAACTTTGATTTAATGACAGAGAAAATAGGTAATATGTATTATATTGATGGACAGCGCTTGAAAACAGATACTAGGTTCTTTACTCCTATTCTAAAACCTGCCATGGAAGTCTTGAAAAAGTACCATTTCAATCTTCCCAAAATTACAAACCAAAAGGGCAATGACTACCTTCACATAATTCAAAATACTATGGGACTCCACAAAAGCCTGACTTTCCATGTAGCCAGACATTCTTTTGCAACTCTAGCTATATCCCATGGCGTTCCAATTGAAGATGTGGCCCGCATGCTTGGACATGAGGATGTGCGCACCACTCAGATTTATGCGAAGATTCTAAAAAGTACCATCAATCAATACTCCACAAAATTGCAGGATTCGATAAAATAAAGATGTTAAACTATATAACCCGCAGCAATCATTTTAACTTGATTGTTGCGGATTTATGTATCAGCCAAAAAAATGCTATTAAATTCATACTTCAAAATGAGGAATTTAGATATTGAGCCTTAAATTCGTAACATAATAACCTATTCGAATTATACTTGTTATATGCAGATAAATGAATATTCTAATAGCGAAAGATGTATCAATGTCACAAAAAAAGCAGATAAGTATGAAGATTCAAAGAGACTCCTTCTAAAATTCATTTTAACGTTATTGGGCGTTTTCTAAAAGAAATCACGGTGCAGTCTGATGATTTGAAATTACCAAAAGAGTGATGTAATAACATCCATAATAATCATGTGTTCGGCAGTTCTGCCTTTTTAATGAGAATATAATTAATATCGGAAGTACTTCATTCATAATATTTAATCACTAAAATTGCACATAATCACTATTCTATGATTTTGTGCAATTNTAAAACAGCATCAATAGATAATCAGTTGCTTTTACTCTTTACAGAGTATGCATTTTTCAACTCAATTTTATTCAACATGACTATAGAAACAAAGTACATTTAGTAGAATATTGTTCATCTTTTCATTATAAATGTATATAAAAGTATTGCAAATACGTGTGTAAAATATAGGACTATGAATATTTTTGATTTGATAAATGCAAAAACATTCATAATAATTTGGATGCTGTTTATTTTATAGTTAAATTTGCAACTATATTTATTGCGATATGGCAACTAAAATAAACAGCATTATGAAGTTTTCCCTTCCGGCTGGAGTGATGAATACATCATGGCTGGAAAGTCAGGGACTTAGTAGGACTGAACAGGGAAAGTATGTGAAGTCAGGCTGGCTTACACGCATGGCTACCGGAATATATAGATTTAGTAATGATACGCCTACGCTTTATGGCGCATTGGCCTCCTATGAAAAGCAACAGGGAGGACGTTATCGTATTGGAGCTTCTGCCGCGCTGGAACTTCATGGTTATTCTCATTATGTTACTGTAGGAAAACCTTTAGTATACGTGTTCACGTCATTTGATCACAGACTCCCTAGATGGATGACTTCTTATGAATGGGAACGAACGCTCAGNGAATTTTCCTCTAAGGTGTTCGATGGAANCANAGGTGTGACACAGATAGAACATGAAGGTTTNACANTACAAGTTTCCACTCCTGAACTTGCCATCATGGAATGTCTTTTACTTGCTCCGGAATACTATAATCTGATTGACGTATATTATCTGATGGAAATGCTTACCACCTTGCGGGCAGGTATAGTGACTGAACTGCTTGAGCAATGTTCATCCTTTAAGGTGAAGCGATTGTTCTTATATATGGCGGAAAAATCAAAACATGCATGGTTTAAACGTCTGGATTTATCAAACGTTACTTTAGGCAGCGGTCCAAGAAGCCTTGCTAAAGGCGGAGTGAAAGATACAAAATATAACCTCATTATACCAAAAGAATTAGCTAATTATGAATAATGTCTATAAACAATTAGTGTAAGAATAACGATATATGAATGAAAAATATGATTCCCAAAAAGGATTGAGACTCGCATTAACAACAATCGGAGACTTGTTGCTCAATTGTAAAATTAGCCGTGATGCCACGAATCAAGCAATGGAAAACATTGCCTTAAAAATACCCAATTATCAGCGTCCGTACAAGTGGACACCTAAAAATGCCATGCAACTTCTTGATGATATTTTGGACGCAATGAGCGAAAACAAGGAAGTTTATCGTGTAGGGACGTTGATTCTGCATCATACCAATGAAGACGCGAATGATGTTTATAACATTGTAGATGGTCAACAACGAACAATAACGTTTTGTTTGTTATTGAGTGCATTGAAAAACGATACAGACGTCCCGTTTATGAGCGAGGGCTTAAGTAACGATATTCATAACCGCCTTAACGTAAAAGAAAATTTCCGTGCCTATGAGAGACGGATAAACGCTATTAAAGACGACCGTGAAAAAGAACATCTACTGAAGTATATCACAGAACAATGCGAACTCATTGTTATCATCACCGAGGATATTTCAGAGGCTTTTCAGTTTTTCGATTCCCAAAATTCACGCGGGAAAAAACTTTATCCTCATGATTTGCTGAAAGCTTATCATCTGCGTGAAATGAACGACTTGAATGAAGCGGAGACAGAGAAGGTGGTGAAAGACTGGGAAAATATGGACCAACGGCAGCTTGCTTCACTTTTGGCTGATTATCTTTATCGCGTCAGAGAATGGATGAATGGTAACAAAGCTTGGGAACTGAACGAGCAAAACATCTATAAGTTTAAGGGTATTACCAGACGCGACAATTCTCCCTATGCTCAGTTCTATAAGAGCGCTTATTCTTATGCCAATATGGCCAACCATTCCGCCATGCCCTTCGTGGTAGGGATGCGTCATCTGAATCCATTCCAATTGGGCACACCTATTATTGCAGGCGAACCATTTTTTGTATATGCTAAACATTATTTCGATATACTGAAGGATATACAGAACAATGATAAATACGAAGGTTATTTTATTAATGATAATATTATTGTCAAAACGCTGGATCTAAAGAATAACAAGAATGGCGTGGGCAATCGAATAACCCGTCTTTTATTTGATGTGGCAGCTTTACTCTATGTAGACAGGTTCTGTTGCGAAAAACCTTCGCAAACGGATTTGGATTTATTTGATCAATTCGTGACGTATGATTTTATTTGGGCATATTCACTTCGAGCACAATACTACAATCTTGGTTGGTGGTCGGCCCAAAACTATATCATGGGCCCTAGTTATAAAGGTAAGGTAGAAGTTATCAATTCGTTTAATCTCTATAAAGTAATCAGTGAGGCAGACTCCCCAATATCACTTCTGAGTGAATTGGCCGAGAGAGTAAAGGCTTTACCAGAGAAAAGAATATGCGCAGAGATAGATGATATTGATGAACAAGACCTAGGCGTTTATCATAACTACCTTCATTTTTTCAAAGAAAATCATTTTTATATCGTAAATAAATGAATATGAAAAATTTACCCTTAAAAGAAGTTTCTATTTCAGAAATATATAACAGTATTGAGTTGGCAATCTATGAAATTCCTATTTACCAACGCAATTATGCTTGGGAAAGAGATGAAATCGAGGCTTTGGTGAGAGATGTACATGATGCAATTGTATCAAAAAAAACTTATTATATAGGCACGCTTGTAACATTCACTAAAGACGATGGAGTGTATGAAGTCATAGATGGTCAACAACGGTTGACTACAATCTATCTCATACTGAAGGCACTTGGACAGACTCCCAAGAACAAATTAACCTATCGGGCACGCAAAAAATCTGATGCGACTATCAAAAACATGCCTAACTTTGATATTGAAGATGTCGATACAGGAATTAAAAATGGGTTTAACGATGCACAATTGTCAATTGAAAATATTCTGACCTCGGAGGAAGAGCAAAAAAAATTCTCTGATTATTTTCTGAATCATGTTCACATCATTCACTATAATGTTCCGAAGGATATAGATTTGAATCATTACTTCGAGGTGATGAATTCGCGCGGAGAGCAGTTGGAGAAGCATGAGATTGTAAAGGCTCAACTGATTTCAATGTTAGATAATTCTGACGATAGTGACAAATTTGCAAAAGTATGGGATGCTTGTAGCGAAATGAATGTCTATGTCCAGCAAAAAATGCAGGACGGGCAAATTTTCGGAGAGAATCTTGATGATTTCAATCTTGATGATTTTGGGAGTTTGTCTGCAGAAGAAGATTCGGAAAAAGGAACTAAAAGCATCAAAGAACTGCTTGATGAAGACTTCTTGGTACAGGAACATAACAAAGAACAGGAACATCCGGACACTTTTCAGCCAATTATTGATTTTCCTAACTTTTTACTCATCGTTCTTAAAATCACTCGTATCATGGAAGAAAGCAACTTCTCGCCAATAGATTTTATTCTTGACGATAAGGAGCTTATCAATGAATTTGACAAGGCGTTCATGGATAAAGATGCCGAGATAGTTAAAAAGTTCGGATTCAATCTTTTGAAGGCAAAATTCTTGCTCGACAATTATGTGGTACATCATTCTAACGAGGACGATACGGTCGGTAATAATCCATGGAAACTTCAATATTGGCAAAAAGAGGATAAAGGATATTTTAAGAACTTGGTAGGTGGCAATGATGAGATACAAGAAAAACTTGTGCAGTTGCTCTCAATGTTCGAAGTGTCTTTCACGTCGCGTCAACGTAAAAACTATCTGTTCTACACATTGCTCTACCTCTTTCGTTCCGATTTTAGGGAACACGACAAATATTGTTCTTTTCTACAATGGCTTGCAGAGAAATATGTCAAAGACGTTTATCTGGTAAACGATAATCTTAACGAAATCAACGTGCCCAAACCTGGCAGTTTTGACAATGAGATATTATCTGATAATTACTTTGACTGGAATATAACAAATACGACATCCGCCGACTTCGTATCCATCTATGGTGATGGAACAGTGAAGTCGAATGGCATCCCGTTGTTTGTCTTCAACTACCTTGATTATAAACTCTGGGAGAAGTACGTCGATGAGTTAAAAGGCGAAAAATCTAAAGCAGGTTCGACCGACCGCAAGTATTTCTTTGAAGCTCTTGGTTGCAAAGACTTCGGCCTAAATGTTTTCAATCAATTCTATTTTTCCCGGACCCGACGTTCATTGGAACATTATTTTCCTCAGGCTAATGTCTATGAGGAGCAAACAGTGATGAACGAAAATCAGATCAACTGTTTTGGTAATTATGCCATGATTGGAAGTGCTGCTAATAGCTCCGGTTCTAACTGGAGTCCGATAACCAAACTTGACCATTATCTTGATACTTCAGGCAAGATTCAACAAATTAGTGTCGCTTCCTTAAAGTTTATGGTGATGATGCAGATATGTAAAGATAACCGCGACAAGGCGGGAAAGGAATGGACTTTTGAGGATATCAAAAAGCATCAAGAAAAGATGATCACATTATTAATGTAAATAAGACTGTTGCCTTCTGATAAATGTTATGCCAGTATACTGAACAGCTAGCCATACAAGCCAAGGAAGAGGACGAACTGAACAAGCCTCCATTATACTGAAGATTCAACATGGAGAAGCAACAGTATCGAGGAGCATATTTTTTGTTGTATTCAGATAAACCGTTGCCATTGATACTATTTTCGGCTTTCACCTCAACAAGCAGATCACAAAGACTAAACAAACATTGGATACAAAAGTGAAAATTATATTAACAATGAAACCTTGCAGAAAATGAATAATTTATTGGAGTACACGTTTTTTCTGTCTCAGACATAGGATTAAGATTGCACTTTCAATCTTAATCCTATGTCATTTGCTATTAAAAAAAGTAAAAAGGAATTATTCCATTACGATATCAGATGCATATGCTTTCTTGACGGGTTATAGAAAGTTCGCCAACAATCCTTCTGAAAAATGGGAACTTCTGAATTCTAGTAAACTCAAAAAGACAAACCTGAAGAAATTGGAGAAAAGACTGAGGTACTAGAGGATGATCTTAAGGTGTTCATTGAAAATACTGTTCATCCGACATTGTTATTATAACAAAATTATAAAAATCACTAAATTTTATCTTATTATATTTGGCTATTTATGAATAAAATGCTACTTTTGCACGCAAATACTAATATTAGCACAGCTGAAAATACTAACACATAAACAACGAAATATACGAATTTTAGCACATGCATTAATACTAAATAGAAGATATGGCAACGGTAAATGAACGATTAGCAGAGTCTCTTCGAGTGCTGAAGGAATATCAGGAGAAGAACAACTATTCCGTGATTCACGGAAAGAGTGCGCTTGGGACAACGCATACAAACAGGCTTCTTGGTAGCGGCTATCTACAGCCGATCATCAAGGGCTGGTATATGTCATCGCTTCCTGGCAATGAAGGTGATACCACAGTTTGGTACACCTCTTATTGGCATTTCATCGCCACGTATGCAAATAATCGCTTCGGTAATGACTGGAGTCTTTCTGCAGAGCAATCGCTAGCTTTCTATAGTGGTTATTACGTAGTGCCGAAACAGGTCGTCATTCGTGCAAGCAAAGCCGGCAACAATATCATTCAGTTAAAATATGGCGACACGCTTTTAGACGTAACAGCCACACTACCACGCCAGATAGTAAAGGAACCGCAATTTGGATTAAATATCTATTCCATGGCTGAGGCATTGCTGTACTGTTCGCCGCAATATTTTATCACCAATCGCATAGAGGCACAGACTTGCCTGGAATCTCTTCGTGATGCTTCTGAAATTACCGCTTTAGCAAGCGACCAAGGCAATTCCACAAGAGCTGCACGTATCGTCGGAGCTTTGAATGCCATCGGTAGAACGGACCTGGCTGACAAAATTATGCAAATGATGAAGCAACTTGGTTATGACCTCCGCCCGGAAAACCCATTCGAAGAAGCCAAAGATTTTGCTTCAAGCATTCTTCAGCGCTCACCCTATTCTATAAGAATTCAACTGATGTGGGAAAAAATGCGCAAGCAGATCATAAAACTAACTCCTCCATCAACCATCAATGTAGATATAGAAAAAGTCTTGGCAAACATGGATGCCAACTATGTGAAAGACTCTTATCATTCATTGTCTATTGAGGGCTATCGTGTAACCGATGAACTTATTGAGAGAGTTCGTAGTGGAGAATGGGATCCTAAAGACCTAAAGCAGGACAGTGATTCACGTAATGCACTGGCCGCTCGTGGATATTATCAGGCATTCCAAAGTGTTCGCGAAAGTGTAAAAAGCATTCTGCAAAGCAGTGGCAAAGCCGGTGACATCGTTGCAGATCAACTACAGAACTGGCATTTTGAGTTGTTTGAACCATGCGTACAGGCCGCCATCATTCCGGCAAGCGATCTTGTCGGATATCGCAAACATCAGGTTTACATTCGTGGTTCAAAACATACTCCATTGAATCCAGATGCCATTATTGATGCGATGCAGACCTTCTATACTCTGCTAAAACAAGAAGAGAATGTGTTGGTTCGTTCCATCCTTGGACACTTCTTCTTTGTGTACATCCACCCATATATGGACGGTAACGGACGTACCGCTCGCTTCATCATGAATGCAATGTTGGTGACGGGAGACTACTCCTGGACAATCATTCCAATAGAGAAGCGTGATGAATATATGTCAGCTCTCGAAACGGCAAGCATCAACGGTGATATTAGCCCATTCGCAGAATTCATATATAGTCTCATCGGAAATGTTGTGTAATTTCTTTGGTAATTTTGTTAAATCTATAAATATGTGATTATGATGTTGGAAAGCTTTCTTTATTGCAATTGTAAAAACTATTAATGAAGCAACATTATATCCCCAGATGCTATCTAAAAAGATTCTCTGATAATAATAAGAGCATCTTTACATACGACAAACAGCAATCAAAGGCATATCCTGCCAGTATGATGTCTGTATGTTGTGAGGATGATATGTACTCTATTTCAGACTCATATATCGAAAAGAACAACAAAGAGACTGGTAGCCAATTCAATAGTTTAACGCTAGAGCATAATCACTTTGCCAATTTAGTAGAACCGATGTTCTCCCAACTATTACAATCCATAGATGTCATAGAAGATGAATGGATTTCGGGCAAGGAACAATACCGTTTGCAGTTTAAAGAGAAAAGAGAGCTGGCATTACATCTTGTTACTCAATTCTTTCGCCATCCTCAGTTAAAAGATTCAACAGTTAATAACTATCTCAGAATGGAGAAGGCTGGAATTGATATGGTAAAATGTATTTTGGCCAAAGAAAAAGGTGATGAATCCATTAATGATCTAAAAATAGATGTGAAGTGTGAAGCACCTGTTCTTCATGCTAAATTGACATACCTGAATAATGAGACGCTTATGGATTTTGCTGATGCGATAGCTAGTAACATATGGATGTTTCTGGTGAACAAGAATGGCAATTTTTATACAAGCGATTTTCCAATTGTTGTTGAACCTCATATACAAGATGCACATCCTATGTATATGGGACTTGCACAATATGGAGGAGAGTTAACGTATCCTTTATCACCAAGCTTAATGCTGGTAGTTTTTGATAGGGCGTATTTCAAGGAAAAGGAGGAGGATGACTGTATATTCTCAATTGCAGATGACAAAGAAATCAGGCGCCAGAACATGTTAAGATACTTCTACGCCAAACGACATGTTTTCAGTAGTAAGAAAGATTTCAGTCTCATTGATATGATATACAAAGTAGACGGTCATCATATTTTCATGAACACCAATTTCAATTCTGAGATTGTAAGTGGTTTGGGTAAGTATTAATGTTTTATAGCAAATAGTTATGCAAAAAAAGAGGAAACATATCAAAAAGAAAAAACAGCAGCCTAGACCTAAGACTAAGAAACAAAATACAGTGGCTAAGCAATCAATCAAAGGTTCTAATCCATTTGAATCGCAAATGCGTGTTATGGGTAAGCGCTTGCTAGAGATATTTAAGGATAAAAATGCTGTCAATGCAGCTCTAAGAGAGCATATAGAGACGATTGAGGGCTATTTCAGAAGATATGATTCTGTGCAGTTGCTTGGAAGTATTGGGTTATATCTATTAGATAACCTTCCCAATTTAGAGAAGTGTTTTATGGCTCAGATGTATGGTACAGGTATGCATCTGGACGAAAATGCTGAAGTAATAGCGGAATATGCAATGAACTTTGGCCTTTCAATGCCAAACGATGGCAGAGATAATCCCACAGATGAAGTCGTTAAAGATTTGAGAAATAGATTGATGGCTTTGTTTGTAGCATATATCTATCAAGATATGCCTTTAGTTGATGATCCAATGCAGTCCATTGATTGGATGATTCATATGGATACCATAGTNGTTCGTGGAGATGGCTATCAAAATCATGTGTATGAGGTGTTCAAGGAAATGTTCTTCCCACATACAGCCTTTTACCAACAGGAATTCGGCTATAGTGTTGAACAACTATTTGATTTCTTTATGGATCTGGAAAATAGAGTTATATGCAAGATAGGTAGCCAAGATACTATCTATGGTGCAACAAAGATGCATGATCGGTGGGTGAAATGGGAAGAAAAGACTTTTGGCCCTATTGGCGATGAAGCCACATTAGAGAATAAAGATTTCTCAAAAGGTATGTTTGGCGAGTTCTTCGAAGCAAACCCAGATGTACCGCATACGGAAGATGGTATGCAATTTTTGATGTATCAACCAGATGATTATGGGTGTTCTGATATGATATTTTGGGTTTATCCTCAAAGCGAGGTAGAGACAAAAATCTTAGATTCTCTTTCTATTGAATTTGGTGATAATTCTGCTTTTCTTGCAGAAAGCGAATTCAAAGGCAGTATTATGAATGGTCATAGTATTTTTGAGAAGCCGTTCGTTAAAGATGTTGATAAATATTATTGCTTTACTCCTATGATTCCTCATAGAAATCTGTTTTTGATTGCAGAAAAGCTTATGATGCGCAATGAAGCCTATTATCAGAGGAATTTCCAACAGAACACGAATCCGATTAGCCGAGACATTTATATTGAGAGTAAAGTAAAGTCTGTCATGAAATCATTTCTGCCAAATGTCACATTCTATTCTTCTGTACATTATAATATAGTGAAGGAAGGTCTCAGAAAAAACTTAGAACAAGATATTCTTGGTGTTTCAGATAAGGCTGTCTATATTATAGAAGTAAAAGCTCATGAACTTTCTTATAAGGACAGAGTTAGACTGGATGGAGCCAAGTATAAGTTCAAAGCATCTGTTGCTGAAGCATGTAAACAATGCTGCAGATCAGTTGATTTTATTAATGGTTCAACAGAACCTACATTTGGCACACAGCAAGGGGAAGTTTTGATTGACAAGACGAAGCCAATATACAAGATAGCTGTCACCTTTCAGCATTATTCTTCATTGCTCGGACAGATGGATAAGCTTGTGGCTGCCAGTTTGATGGAGGAACGATTTCGTGATACTTGGATTGTATCATTATTTGACTTGATGGTCGTTGCTGACTTTACTGAATCAGAAGATGAATTCTTGTCGTATCTTGACATGCGAAAGATTATCAATACAAATCATAGTACATTTCATGATGAACTTGATTTATTGAGCCAATTCTTCAATAAGGATCTGGCTGATAAGGTAATGCCAAATAAGCCAATGATGATCATTGGCGGCTCTAGTGATATTGACGAAGAATATGCTAAAGATTTCTATCTACCAATTGATTTTAGAGCCGAAAAGAAGTAAATACGTTACTATTGTCTTTGTGTACGTCAAGGCCATATACAGTTTTCATAAAACTAATATTTATGGATTAATAATAAAATGTCATCCCAAAGATAAAAATGTGCTTCAAGCACGCAAAGAAACAGGATTGATGATTGTCCGCTTTGGCTTTCTTTTGCCATGACCAATACAATGGAGCGTTTAAAAGAATTTCAACTGGTTTAAATATCAAAAATTTCATGTCCCTTTATGTTGCTATTTTGAGGGTAGGGTTTAAGACCTTTACTTTCAAGTTGTTGTCCCAAGCTCTTCTCTTTATGTTCGCGTATGACCCCACCATTGAAAATGAGAGATACTTCGATTGAAAGATGTTTCCAAAACCATCTATCCACAGCAATCACTTCAACTTGATTGTTGCGGATTTATGTATCAGCCAAGAAACACCATAAAAGCCATACTTCAAAATGAGAAATATAGATTTAAAGATGAGGAATACGAACTGGAAAATTCCTACAATCGTATTCACAATATATTTTCCTATATAATGCCCAATAATGGCACCTTCTAAAGCAGACATGGTCATTCTTATTTATAAAGATAAAGTTACGAAATTATTATGAGAAAAACGAATATTAGTACAATGATTTTCAATGAGATAAATGATTTAATATAACATTATTCGAATAATGTAATGATACATTGTACCAATATCCTATTTATATATTCTTGTTTTATTTGAATCAATGATTATTTCATTTAAGCAGCCATCAAATACATCTGTCATCGGGCTTTCGTAACTATTTTCGAGATGAACATCTTTTCCCTAAAGTTATCTTTGTAACTTTGAAGGAAGAGTCATGCGTAGGAGGTTCAACCGGCTCCGCAGAATTTGTTTAGCAAGTTGTACTTTTGTGCGGACAAAACGGAGTTTCGCCTTCAAAAGTAACTTGCCAACTTCTGTGAAGTTGGGAAAATTTCCTCGCAACTCGGCATTTTAATAATAGAAGAAAATGGGACGTAAGACGAAACGTTTGTGGATAAGAATGTCGCTGGAAGAAGAACGACTATTGAAAGAGAAAGCCGTTAATTATAAGACAATTAGCAGCATGGTATGGGATGCTATCAAACTATTTGATGACAAAGCAACAATAGGGAAATTTGATGCTCTCAATGATATGGTTACTTTATACCGAAAATATCAGCAAGACCTATCCTGGATAGGAGGCAACTTCAATCAAGTGGTAAAACGTGCCAACGAACTTGCCATCGGGGAAGAGCTTACTTTGCCCTACTTTAGACAGGTGCTCTTTCCTAAGATAGAAGAACTTCAGCACCTTCTTTGCGACATTAAACGGGAACAGCATCAGATAGCCAAGAAATTGACTAAACTATGATTTTACTGTTATATTAATCCATTATTGCTCCATTCAAACATTACACCATTGATATAATAATGATAGCTACTATTCTTCCATCAAGTTCCAATTTCCATGCAGTTGATTACAATGAGCGAAAAGTCGCCCAAGGCAAAGCAGAACTATTAGAGATGACCAATTTCGGTTTTGTAGGTGTTACCGACAAATACACTTCTGATGATTTAAAACGATATTTAGTTGAATACTCATCACGAATCAATAAACGTATACTCCGACCACAGTTTCATCTGGCCATCTCCTGTCGTGGAGACGAATATACTACAGAACAGTTAGTGAACTTCGCTCATCAATATCTCAAAAAAATGGGATATACCGAAGAAGGACAGCCATTGCTTATCTATTCTCATCACGATACAGCCAATAATCATATCCATATCGTCACCAGTCGTGTCGCTCCAGACGGGCATAAGATAGATCATAATCATGAGCGTATTCGTTCTCAGCAGGTCATCAATAAACTACTTGGTCAAGACGAAAGCCAAAAGGTAAAACAAGTATTGGCGGAAGCACTTCAATATAAATTTGCCAGTCTCAGCCAGTTCAAAGCCGTTCTTGAATCTGATGGATACGAATGTTTCGAGAAAGATGACCGGTTATGTGTCAAACGTGGTGGTAGAATTTTAGGAACGATAATGATTGAATCCCTTACGACTACATATTTCGGTGATACCCGTTCAGTCATTTCGGTGATATCCGTTCACTGGCATTTGGCATAAATGGCAATTGACTGCAAAATTAATACTTTTTTCTTA
>JGI20214J51088_10001934_pt1 | contig 13999 bp, 11 predicted proteins | sample WetSurMetagenome_FD_51088 | JGI IMG/M metagenome (IMG submission 51088) | reverse complement strand
CCTCCATTTTTTAAATGGCTTAACGCAGCACGCATGGCTTGATAATCGGCGATATCGCGGTTGATCCAGATTGAATTGGATACTTTTACGAAAAGAGCAAAGAGTGGATTAAAACGATATTTGTGAGTCACCAAACCGGAAAGATCCTCCCGGTCAACCGCCATGAAAATAAGNGGAGTNTCCAGTCGACTGAGATGATTGGTGGCNATNATACATCCACCGGNGGACGGAATATTCTCCAACCCCTTAAAATGAATATTCATGAGTCCGTTAAAAACGGAGGTAGTAAATGATCGTAGTCCTCTTCGTGAAATAATGGTCATCTTTTAAATTGTAGCCCCTCAGAAAAAATACCGCAAATTTTAAGGATGTACGTATTTGGTTACCAGTTTTTGTAATGTGGTACGGCTGCGAATCGTAGCTTGCATTCCCAGTGTCTTTTCCAACTGTGCACCTGTAAAGATAGAATCACTGAACCGGGTCCGACATAGCCAATAAACTTCCTGATCTAGAATAAAGAAATGGTTGTCTGAAGAATTATTTGTATACAACTTATCACGAACCTGTCCTTCAGGAGTTGTTGCAAGGAAGGCGATATAGATATTTGCCTCTTCAGAATCCGAAAACAGTTGCTGGCTGATGATGGCAGACAGGTCTTCTGAGCTTCTCACGAATGTGGCCACCGGATAGCCAAGCGTTTCCTGTAAACAAGATTCTATTACTAGGGCTATCTTTTGAGTGTTCGCGAAAGGAGAATCGAAGATAACGTTTCCGCTGGCAATAAATGTATCCACATTCGAGAATCCGCAGCCTTCAAAAAGGGATTTTAATAGATCCATTTTGACTGTATGTCCGCCGACGTTGATCGCTCGTAAAAACGCAAAATACCTGGTCATGGTGTGAATATCAGGACTTGTATCCCGGAAGCTCCTGGGTTTGTCCACTAGAAATAACCTGGTAAGAAGGCAGCCAGATAACACCGAATGCTTCTGTAAAGATGTTTGATTTTGAAGGAACGACTGGTATGGATGTTGTTTCACCCGCAACCTTGTTCCATTTTTCCTGAATGGCTTCCTTTTCGGTTTCGAAAATCTTTTCGAATTCGGCGATCTGTTTCTTTAGGTCCGCAATGGTGTCGACAGATTCATCCACATTCGCTTTTGCAGAGGAAGTCATCCGCCGTTTGGTCAAGTTTGTGCTCACGCTGCGTTTCCTGCCGCCAAAAAGACCTAAAACGGTCTCCAGTCCGGAGCCAACTTCTTCCATCGTCCTCTGGCTGAGTTCGGATTTATCCCGCGCCAATTCACGCTCTTCTTTATCCAATTTATCTTGTAGGGAAGCCAGTTTTTTCTTATTGGTTTCAGCCAGTTTTGCCAAGTCATCTTTCCGGAACGACTCTGCGGCTATTCTACATTGATCCTTGAATTCAGCTTCACCTTTTTCAGGTGAGGCGAATACCTTTAATGACAAATTCGCCAGTAAGCGTAATTCTCCTGTTTGAAACACCCAATCTGCAAAATCTTTTTCGATCGACCCCATAGTTTTGATATCTGATAGAGGTTGTTCCAGGGCGGCATAAACACCACGAGGATCGAGCCGACCGGCTAAATCAGAGGTTTTAAAAGGAGAAGAAATGGAGCTCTCCCAATGGATCATTCCACGTTTATCAGGATTTATTACCAGGACTGCTTTACTAACCACCTGGTCAAGGCTATATCGGCGGTCCAGATAACGGATCTGGACTTGACCAAGGATCGCAGGACGGTAAACCAAACGGGGGTCAGTTGAACCAAAGGACAGAGCTGCCTTGGAGACAGCGGCGCTCTCCGAAAGGGTCAAATTATTTGGCATGAAATATTCGTCGATTCCTTTCGGCACGGATGGACGGGTACTGGTGAACTCGTTTGGAGATGATACTCCATTGTCCTGCCTGGAAATGGGAGTACCGGTAGCTCCTATTGAAGACGTTCCGGCACTGGCTNATGACGCTTGTGAAGTCCCCTTCGAGAGGTTGCCTGTAACACCAACCAACTTGTTCAATGCAGGAATTTGAATCCGGGTCAAAGGACCAGCCAGGAAGTTCATTGCCCAGCGGGTTTGCATGACTTGTGGCGCAGATTCATGGACATTGTGCAAAAGGAAAGTCCGTTTTCCAATAGAAGATATGAGGGAATCAAATCTATTCCGATCCATTCCTCCAGCCACACCTTCCAATCCATCCAACAGGCGCTGTTTATCCTGGTCGGTCTGCAGCTTGCCAATAAACCAGGTACCTGCATTGGAAAGTGCCTTGTAATCCACATCGATCGGATTTTGGGTGGCCAGGAGTAACCCCACGCCAAAGGCACGCGCCTGTTTCAATAATCGCAGTATGACGGTTTTGGAAGGAGGGTTGCTCACTGGCGGCAGATAACCCATGATCTCATCAAAGTAGACCAAAGCGCGCAATCCACTGGTGCCGGTTTGCTGCCGCATCCAGGATTCGATGGAAGAATACAGCAGAGTGACAAAAAACATACGTTCAGTATCTGACAGGTGCGCGATATAGAAAATACAATGACGGGGAGTTCCGTCGGCTGCATATAACATTCTGCCTATATCCAACCCATCACCAGACATCCATATTTGAAAGGACGGGGAAGCAAGGATATTATTTAGCAGCATAGCCAGCTCGGTCCGGTCTTTTTCAGGGTAGAACCTATCCATGGGGAAGACGCCTAATTTCTCAAATGGCGGACTCTGTGTCTGCAAGATGAGTTCTGACAGATCAAGGTCTTTACCCTGGCTCCACGCATTCTGGAAAATATTCGTCAAGAGGATATGTTCCCTTGAACGGACAGGATCGATATCCTCCAACCCCACGAGACCGAGGAGAGCAGAAACCGTGCTGATGATCTTTTCCATAAGCACTTCGCGGTTTCCCTCCCAAGGCAGGTCAGGAGCTTTCAGGTTGGAGAGAATACTTACCGGTACACCGGAATCGGATCCGGGAGTATAAATGCAAAATTGGACGGAATCTGATAAGGCTTTGATGCGATCCGAGCCGATACCCCATGCGGTCAATCCATTGCTCCAGGATTTAGATGTCTCTTGTGCTAGTGTTTCTACTGTTTTCCCGGCTTTTCGAGCGGCATCCGGGTCAACCCAGGGCTGAAAATCTGTAGGCAAAAGGTTGGGGAAATGGAGTAAAAGGTTGGTCAGGTCGCCTTTGGGGTCAATAATAATCGCGGGAATATGCTGTAGAGCAGCCTCTTCAAGTAAGCCAATACATAAACCCGTCTTGCCAGAGCCAGTCATTCCGGTGACGACTCCGTGAGTGGTTAGATCTGCAGGGTCATAATATACATTATCCAATGTAGGTTTACCCGTGGATAGATCGAACTTACGGCCTAAATAAAACAACTTACTGGGGTCCATATTATCTCCTCCAGGGAAAAAAGTCTTTATCTATAGGTAACTTCTGAACAAGTATTATTATAGCAGAATCATAGTCTCCAAAAACTGTGCTATAGAGTAAAATATGTTTGCAATATTTCTTAATTTTCGCATTTTCTTGTATACTTATTTAATAATCTCGATTAATGAGGGTTAATAATGAAAGTATCTGTTTCCCAACAAAACCTGGCGCATGGATTGAGCATTGTTTCGCGAGCTGTGGCTTCACGTAGTACTCTACCTGTTCTTTCAAATGTATTATTAGCTACTGACGAAGGCAGACTCCGTCTTTCTGCGACCAACCTGGAAATGGGAATAACCTGTTGGATCGGAGCGAAAATAGAAGAAGAAGGATCCATTACAATTCCAGCACGAACATTGACTGATCTGGTGAACACCTTGCCGAATGAGATCCTGTGGATAACTTTAAATTCCCGCACTCAAAGTATCGAGATAAAATGCACAACAACTTCCAGCGACATAAAAGGCATTGATTCACAGGAATTTCCACCCATGCCAGTTCCGGACCCGGATTCAGGTGTAGTATTAAATGTTGCTGACCTGAAGGAAATGATCCAGCAGGTGGTTTTTGCTGCGTCTCCTGACGAAGCCCGGCCGGTATTAATGGGCGCACAATTATCTATAGTAGATAACGAGATGACCATGGCGGCAGCAGACGGATTCCGTATCTCTGTAAAAACTGCGGCATTGTCTTCTCCAGTAGCTGCACCTCTTTCCGTGATCATCCCTGCCAAGGCGTTAAACGAATTAGCGAGGATAGCCGAAGGCAGCGAACAATCTGTAACAATGACCATTCCCGCAGGAAGAGGACAGGTGATATTTACGCTCAAGGATGTGGAACTTGCTTCGCAAATGATTGAAGGAAAATTCCCTGATTTCAATCAGATTATTCCGCGGAATTTTAAAACAAGAACCATCCTGTCCACTTCCAGCATGCTCAAAGCCTGTAAACAGGTGGAGGTCTTTGCCCGGGAGGGATCAAATGTAGCTCGGGTAAACCTCAAACCGATGGGGGATGACCAGGTAAGCATTGTGGAAATGAACGCAGCCAACGAAGAAACTGGCTCATCTGATGTAGTGCTTGACGCAACTATAGAAGGAATTCCCTTGCTCATCGCTTTCAATGTCCGTTTCCTACGCGAGGTATTGGAAGTGATCAAGTCACCGAACGTTGCTCTTGAGACCACTGCAGCAAATACTCCAGGCGTAATCCATCCGGTTGGTGATGACAGCTTTACACATGTCATCATGCCAATGCACTTATAAGGAAAATTGTAAACTATAAATATGGCGGAATTTTCCGCCATATTTTTTATCAGCCAAAAACATTATTTCTCGTGTTTTCCCTCATTATCATTTTACTATAATGGAAATATGCTACCTTATAATTTTCTACCTGATGCTTCCGATAAACTGCTTACAACTTATTTAACCTTAACGCAATACCCGATTCTGGGTGGGAGGATCCGCTCGAGAATGCGTAAGGCGATGTATTCACAGGGTATTTTACAACGGGATTTCTTTGAAGATGAAGTCCGGTTGGCTGCAATGCAATCGCAGAAACGGGAGGGTTTCAACGACCCACTGCAAGAAGAATCAAATGAAATTTGGGAAATGCGTGTTTGTTTTATGCGCGATCAACTAACTGATTATTATTTCAGTTTAAACCTGGATATTCATACACTCGAAGAAATCATTGCAACTGTTTTGGAAGAACATGGGCTTGAAGCACGTGATTCCCTATTATCCATTAACCCGGAATTAGCTCCACAGGATTTGATACTTGAACAGGCCATGATCATCGAAAAAATGCCCGAGGAAGAGAAAGTCAAACTCATTCCCCGGCTAAGTGAATTGAAAGTTGTTCTCATTCGCAATCTCATTAGCGACCAATTAAGGTATATCAACGTCGCCCGGGAATGGTTTACCGTTAACGACCTTTACGAAATACGCCGCCATAAAATAGGTAATGGACGAATTGGAGGAAAAGCAGCAGGAATGCTGCTTGCCTACAGGATATTACAGACTGTAGCCGAAAAAGAAATACGATCAAGCATCAGTATTCCCGAAACATTTTATTTGGGAGCCGATGTATTTTACGCTTTTATGGAATTGAATTCCCTGGTCCACTGGAACGACCAAAAATACAAACCTGAAGAACAGATGCGGGCTGAGTATACAGAAATCGAAAAAGATTTCGTTAAAGGGGTTTTCCCGACAGAGGTGATAGATAAGCTGGAAAATATTCTACTTAAATTAGGAAATAAACCGCTTATTGTTCGATCATCCAGCTTATTGGAAGATAATTTTGGAACTTCATTTGCTGGCAAGTATGACAGCTTCTTTTGTCCCAATCAGGGAAATCTACAAGACAACCTGACAGAATTGACCTGTGCAATCGCACGAATATACTCCTCAACCCTTAACCCCAATGCACTTCTTTATAGGCGAAGCAAAGGGTTACAGGATTACGACGAACGTATGGCTATCCTTATCCAGGTAGTGAAAGGGGAAAAGTTTAAAGATTATTTCTTTCCTCTGGCAGCGGGTGTGGCGTTCAGCCGGAATCTTTACCGGTGGGCACCACAGATCCGGCGTGAGGATGGATTTATACGCCTGGTATGGGGAATCGGAACTAGAGCAGTTGACCGGGTAGGGAATGATTATCCACGCCTGGTTGCCCTNAGCCATCCTTTATTACGNCCAAATTCTTCTCCGGAAGCAATTCGCAGATATTCGCAACAATACATCGACTTAATCGACCTGAATAAAAATCAATTTGCCGTAGCTCCAATTGCAGATATCCTCGACGAAAGTTATGAAGCATTAAGGTATATAGCCCAAGTAGACCAGGACGGGTACTTCGGTTCCATACGATCAACAGTCATAGAGGGGAAAGTATCTGACCTGGTGATAACCATGGATGATTTTCTGAAGAGGACATCATTTGCTGCGGATATGCGGCAAATACTGCACACACTTGAAACTCATTACCAGGCGCCGGTCGATGTAGAGTTTACTGCCCAGATAAGTGAGTTACTCTCGGACAAACCGGCAGTAGAAATCACCATTCTACAATGTAGACCACAGAGTCAACTGGAAATGGCTGCACACGTGCAGATTCCAATTAACCTCCAAGAGAATGAGGTTATTTTTTCAACTAATTTTATGGTACCCGAAGGATTAATTCCAGATATTCAGTATGTGGTTTATGTTCCTCCAGAGAAGTATTACTCCATGGAATCCCAACAGCAACGGACGGATCTGTGCAGAGCTATAGGAAAACTGAATACACTTCTAATAAAAGATGTGTTTATTTGTATTGGACCAGGCAGATGGGGCACGACGAATTCAGACCTGGGTCTCAATGTTAACTATGGTGATATTTACAATAGTCGGGCGTTGGTTGAAGTGACAGGTGAGGGTTATGGAAATGCACCTGAACCATCATTTGGTACGCATTTCTTCCAGGACTTATTGGAATCGCAGATATATCCACTGGCAATCTTCTTGGATCACCCGGATATGCTGTTCAATAGAAATTTTTTCGATGGCTTACCAAACCACCTGCTGGCATTTTTACCCGAAATGACAAAGCTGGAGGATTACTTGCGGGTGATCAACGTGGCAGATTATAAACCGGAGCATCGCCTGGTTTTAGCGATGGATGATATCAAAGGGAAAGCGGTCGCTTATATTAAGTCTGTGCAATAATCCGTTTGAGAGTACCGGTCGAAGGCATATTACCTTCAGGCAGACAAACTGTGATAATGGTTCCATTTTCATCGCTTTCTCTCTCTGCCCAGATCTTCCCGCCGTGCATGATTACAATTCCTCTGGCAATGGTCAACCCCAACCCAAGACCTTCGTGTGTCCTTGTTAGATGCTGCTCCAACTGGTAAAAATCTTTAAAAACATTCTCCAACTCATCTTCAGGTATCCCCATACCACTATCGGAAATGGATATCAGCACTTTGTTTTTTTCGCGTTTGGCATCGATGGATATTTGTCCATTGTCAGGTGTAAAACGGATGGCATTATCGAGGATATTAATAAATACCTGAGTAAGAGCTTTCTCATCCGCCTTGACAATGATAGGTTGCATGGGAACGTGCCACTCGACCAGATGCCTGTGGTCGATGATGTCATGTCTCTTTTCCTGTAACGCTTTCTCGAGGATAGTCTGGATGGGCTGCAATTTGAATTCGGCTTCCAATTTCCCCTGGCGGATCAAATCCAGGCTGGTCATAGACTCGATGATCGCCTTCATCCGGTTGCCGGCTTTGACGACCCGGTCAGCTTTCTCGATCACTTCCTGATTCTCAGATTCGAGCAGCAACCCGGCATACCCTAGGACATGCTGTAAGGGTGTCCTGAGCTCATGAGACGCCAGTGCAAGAAAACGTGATTTTATATCGTCCGCCCGACGAATTTCAGCATATGCGTTTTGAAGAGCTTGCATTTGACGGGCATTCTGAATGGCTACAGCGGCTTGGGAAGCGATGATTGCCAGGATATCGGCATCATCTTTTGTGAAAACACCTTCCAATTTATTCAATGCTTCCAAAACGCCAATTACCTGGTCCCGGATAAGCATAGGAACACAGACCAGGTTTCGAGGATGGAAGTGAACCTCTTCGCTTACCAGATCATAATGCCTGGGGTCATCGTGTACATCTGGAACAAGGATAGGTTTCTTTTCCCGGAAAACATAACCAGCGATACTCTGATCACTAGGAACTGGAATTTCAGCTAATAATTGTTGATTGGCACCAGTGGCAGCGGCAAAATGAAGCTTTTTGGATTCCTGATCATACAATAATATGGATGCAACTTCGCAATCCAGCAGGTCTGTTGCTGTTTGAATGATCGATTGGAGCAGTTCTTCAGGTTCTTTGGTGGAATTCAACGTAAGACTAATCTCCACCAATTTAATTAATTGATGGAGATAACGTCTGGTATCAGTATCTAATTGGCCTGTATTTCGAGGCGACATAGATAAAGTGTAATCTAATAAATATATTTTGTCTAATATCCTAACAATATTGTAAACAGAACATAAGTTCTATAAACTATAATCCGGTCTGGACCGCCTGCGCCTTTCAAAATCCGATAATGGCCGTTTTGCTATTACCGTTATTGTGCTGCTGGGGGTGACAGCGGCAGAGACAACTTCCCAGCCTTGTTCGCCCCACTTATTTAATTCAGCGTTCATATCTTCCGGTTTATATGACTTCCATACATTTCCAAAATTCTGCACTCTGTATTCCCAGAGTAACTGCTCGTCCATTCGAGACTCCTATTTTAAAGTTTTCCAATTAATTGGCTGCGCTTAAATGATTTTAAGCAAAACCATATCAGCACGGCATCGATCAGCCAAAATACCAGGCCAACCAGCATACCGACTGGTACATTCAAGTAGATTATTCCGGTTGCCTGACCAACTACCAACCCCAGAACCAGAACGACCAAACCTGCCCCGGATTGGTACGCCTCCATAAATGTATTGACCCTGGAAGAAACCAATACAGTAACCGAAATACCCAAAACCGCAATAGCAGGGGTGATCCAGAAGATCAATGGCCACCATGAATTGAGTGGAAACCAAACCTCTCCCATTAATGGATACCCAAGCGTATTGATAATAACCGTATAGACGACAAAACTGCTCCATGACACTAGCAGCGCTGGAATTAGTGCCGCTAGTACTTTCCCCAGGAAAAGCTCCATGTCTGATGCTGGGCTATAAAGCAGACCCTCCAACGTTTTTCTTTCCCGCTCTCCGGCGAACGATTCCGCTGCAACGATCGAAGAAAGCATTAATGGCATGATCAGGAACATGGGAGCAAATAGGTAACCCAGGAAAATAAAGGGAAAGATTTGTGCATCTGTTTTCCCGGCTATTAATGAGAGGATCTCTGCCGGAAGAACTGAACGGATTTGTTCAATGGATACATTAGAACTGAACGTCGGTTTTTGAAAGAACGGTATACCCGGCAGTACTAATATCACCACAGGAATCAAGACAAAAAAGACAAACGGCACAATGATTGCCGGCTTCCAGGCCATCGAATTTTGCTGTACCTCCATGAGATCCTTACGAGCGATAGTCCAAACACTTCTAGTTTTCATAGTGCACCTGACTGATGATTTTGTAATGCAAAATAGACCTCTTCAAGGGTAACTTCTCGCGGGGTAACACGCATGATCCTTGCGTTGATTGAAGATAGCCGTAAGACGATATCAGATGTGACCGCGTTATCGGCTACTTGGATATGCAAAACACTTCCCTCCGGTCTTAATTGTTGAACACCTGGAAGATCTTTTATTGATACGACCATATTATCAGTAAGCTGATGCAGGAATTCAATCTCCACCCAGACTCCTGGAAATAAAGATTTAGCCAACTCCTCCATGGAGCCCAACGCCAATAACTCTCCATGGTTGATCACAGCCACCCGGTCACACAACCTTTGAGCTTCTACAAGGTTATGTGTACACAAAAAAACCGTTTGACCATCTTCGTGACTGATCTTATCGATCAGGTCTTTCACCTGCTGAGCAGATTCCGGATCAAGACTGGAAGTAGGCTCATCCAGGTAGAGCAATTCGGGTCGGTGCAGTAAAGCGCGAGCCAGCGCCATCCGCTGTTTCATTCCCTTGCTGAAACCAGCGCATTTGTCCTTCACACGATCTTCCAGGTCGAAGAACTTCATTATCTCTGAAATGCGCTGTTCCAACTCTGTTTCCAGAATACCAGCTAATCTACCAGAAAACAGCAAGTTTTCATGAGCACTTAGGCGTTCATACAGGGCAGGCGTTTCTGTGAGCACACCAACCCGGGACCGGACCATCTCACCCGTCGTAATGGGATTTTCCCCGAATATTCGCACTTCTCCGCTTGTTACCGGCAGCAAACCATTCAAAACCCGGATCGTAGTCGTTTTCCCAGCTCCATTCGGACCCAGCAACCCAAATACTTCACCCGGATTGACCGTAAACGAAAGATCATTGATCGCCCGTTTTGACGCAAATTCTTTTACCAAACCATTCACTTCGATAATGTTATTCATAATTCACCACGATGTTTCACGTGAAACATTTAATCCATCCCTTTATGCAGGCTGTGATAATAGAGGTAAGAATAGAGGATCAAACCAAACGCAGTACCGAGTAGAGGAATCAGCAGGAACCAGATGGCTAATCCCGGAAAGAGCAATCCCAACAGACATATGGCACCACATACTTTAAAAGCAAGACTTCCAATACGATGGGTCTGCTCCCATACCCGATTGTCGCTCAAAGTCCACGGAGTACGTATCCCGATAAACCAATTCGATTGGGCTTTTCCCATCATTGCTCCTGCAAAGTAAAGCAGTACTGCGAAAGCAGGAATCATCCAAACCAACAAGTCAAATTTCCACCCAAGATTCCATAACAGGGTGAGAACATGTATATAGGACATGAACCCCAATACTACGAATACGAAAACGTTGTAGAGCGGGCGAAACTTCTGAATATTCTCTTTTCGAGGATCGATCATCGGTACTCCAAATAGAAGCACCAATAAACCCAATTCCATCCCCGGAACCAGGAATAAAGCTGTGTTCTTATCGCTGTATCCGTCCACCTGCCCAGCGGCATTCCAGTGGGAAGCCATCTTTTCTGGCATTTGGTTTCCCAATATCAGGCTGACACCAAGGGTGAGGGCAAGCAGCAAAGCGATAATAATCAAACTATTCTTTGTAGACATTCTTCTCCAATCCTAAATTAATTTAATCTTTTGTTTCACGTGAAACATATCTTTATTACAACTTCATCTCTGGCGGTAGATTGTTCTGCGCCAGGGAGACCATACCGCTTAAGCCACCCAGGTTCATGGTGTCAACTGCACTGCTGGGGACGATGACCAGGGCGCCTTTTTGTTTCAGTCCTTCAAAGAGCATATTCATGGCGCGCAAGTGCAAGGCGGTCGGATTATCGATGTAGGCCTTTGAAGCTTCAGAAAAGCTGTGGGCGATCTGCATTTCGGACTCGCCTAAAATGACACGGGCCTGGCGTTCCCGTTCTGCCTGTGCCTGGCGGCTCATGGCGTCTTCCAGATCGCGAGGTATAACCACGTCGCGGATTTCCACTGATTGGACGGTGATACCCCAGGGGGTGGTGCGTTCATCGATGATCTTTTGCAGATCCGCATCCATTTTCGCCCGCCCGACCAGGATATCTGCCAGTGTCATCTGGCCGATGATCTCGCGTAGTGCTGTCTGGGAAGCCCAGGATATGGCTGCCTGATAATCTTCGACTTCCAGGGCAGCTTTTTCAGCATCCCACACCAGCCAGAACAGGACCGCGTCCACATCCACCGGAACGGTATCTTTTGTCAGCGTTTTCTCTGCGCTGAATGGGGTCACCATTACACGGTGATCGATCCAGGTCGGTGTTTGGTCAATCAAAGGCAACACCCAAAAAGAACCAGGGCCTTTCAGTTTGCGAAATTTTCCGTATCGGAGTACGACGGCTTTTTCCCATTGTTGTGCTACCTTAAATGAGAAAAGTAAAATGAACGCGATCAGCATGATACCGACCATATAGATCCCGATCAGCCAATCGTTTACTTTGGTGTCCATCAACGCTGCACCGATGGTACCGATTATCATCACTACGAAAAACATAAACAGCGCTATCCCGTTGATATGGATGTTGTCGATCCTGGGCAAATTTCCCTTTTGCCCTTTTTTGTTAAGCATGCTTGATAAATTCATTTTCTCCTGCCTTTCAATTATTTATTTCCTCATTTGTTATATTTTCTTCACCGGAGTTTTTCAGGACTTGTAAGATCTCATCCAGAGAAAAACCCAGTTGCATTGTTTCGTGAATAAAAGTCCTTGCCATCTCTTGTAAGGATTGATCTTTAATGTTCCGGCTCACTTCCGGGGTGGTTTCTTCCAGAATATAGGTTCCCCTTCCCTGCTGGGTCGAGATCAAACCGGCTTCGTCCAGGATCCGGTATGCTCGCGCAATTGTATTGAAATTTACCCGCAGTTCAGATGCAAGTTGACGGACGGTCGGCAGTTGGTCGTTCGGTTTAAGTTCACCGGAGGCAACCTGCTGTCGGATCTGTTCCACGATCTGGATATAGATCGGTGAGCCTGCCCTAAAGTCGATCTGGATGGCTTTCAATTCATTCATCTCCGTTTCTACAATCAACAAATTGTATCATTGTATCTTTGTATTATTGTATACCGATTTGTCGGGTTGTCAAGAGGGGAAAGGAACGATAAGAGAATAGAGAATGAATGGATGATAAGTGATTAGTGAGGAGAAATCAGGGATTAGTTGATTTAGGGCTTACATAATCCGGAAAAAACTTTGATATGTTTGAACTTAAAATACGAGACCGTCGATTGTTTTTCAATGAAATTAATATTCAAGTTTGGTGAGTTGGATTGATTTAGCGGGAGATTTGATCTCGAATGGTCTTTGCCATTTCAAGTGCGCGCTTTTCGGCAATACCCGTATAACTTTCCACCCTGAAAAGCTCATCCAGTTCCAGGTTTGATATCTTGCTAATAATCACCGNATCGGTGCCCACCAGCCTTTTTAATGGATTTTGCTCCCTCCGCTGAATTGCTTCCCAGGCTTGTAGGCTGTGATTCCGCAGGAGGGCATGAGCAGCCTGCCTGTCCACACCTTTTTTTACCAGCGCCATCAATACCCGCTCGACTGCCGCGAAAGGTCCAAAATTGGCCAAGGTCCTATCGATAGCCTGAGTTCTGATTTGAAGTCCTTGAACAATCATCGTAAACGACTCAAGTATCTCGTCAACGATCAGGAAGGATTCGGGCAGTATGCTGCGCCGGTTGGCGCTGTCATCCAGGGTGCGTTCCAACATGGAGTGAGCATAATTGTTCCAGGCTACAGAAGGCATGGCGGATAGCTCCCGTGCCAGCGAGGTGATCTTTTCCAGTTGAATGGGGTTGCGTTTGAAGGGCATGGCCGAAGACCCCACCTGCTCTTCCCCGAATGGCTCCGCCACTTCTCCGATCGCTTCGGATTGCAGCAAGCGCAGGTCAAGGGCAAATTTATAAAGTGTTGCCCCCAGGCTGGATAGCGCACTCAACACATTCATGTCCTGCTTGCGGGTATACGTTTGGGTGGCGGCTGAATAAAAAGGCAGCTCCAACTTTTGACTCATGGCGCTTTCAAAACGATCAAAACCTTCTTCACCCAGCAGCATTGTATAAGAGGCCGCATTCCCGACTGCGCCTTTGAATCCCTTGCCTTTAATTTCAGTACCTAATACTTTAATCGACTTCCAGTCATCCAGTAGATCCTGCCCGATATTCGCCAGGCGGTAGCCGAGGGTGGTCGGTTCGGCCGGCTGCAGATGAGTGAAAGCCATGACCGGCAGAGCAGCATATTGTTCCATTGCTCCTGCCAGGCTGTCCAATAAAACCGCCAATTTTTGAGTGACGAGTTCCAGCCCGGCTTTCATTTGCAGTACTTCAGCGTTATCTTTAATGTCCATCGAGGTGGCACCCAG